>FZPS01000009.1_pt23 | contig 27979 bp, 25 predicted proteins | sample 1817821 | NCBI WGS metagenome assembly FZPS01 (sample SAMEA104158645, study PRJEB21678) | metagenome | place: Germany | collected 2015-04-21
CTCTTCATGAGACCTCGCTCCTTTCTGTCTATCTGTTGGTGCGAGGTCTCTATTTTTATCTCCACACGCGTTTTTCCTGCCACCGCCTACCAAAACTTTACGCTAACTTAAGTTTTGCAAACTCTTCCAAAAGACCTAAATCCCACAGCAGCTGCAGCACTGTATAGCGGTCGCGGATCTCCTTTGCATAGAGGATACTGCTGTAAACTGTCTCACCATCAATGCCGATCTGCTCTGGCGCGGTCGGTCCTCCCAGCTCTTCCAGCAGCCTTATTGCGTATTCCGGTTCCGGCATCCCCTTGATAATGCCTTCAATTTCCGACCAGCGTTCTTCCATTTTAGCAATCCGCTTGAGGCGGTTTTCCTGCAGATTCTTACCCGCATTCTGCTCCAGCTTAATCACCGACTCGGCTGCCGGTCCAAAGGCTTTGCCCACCGACTGCTCCCAGTCCTCGTAATTCTGAAATGGCTGTAGTTGTTTTAATTTGGTAAAATCTAGTTTTTCCCGCTTCAGCATCTGGTACAGCTTCAGCACCAGTACTGTGCCGATTCCCACCTTAGTGCCGTGGAGAATCTGTTTGCGGTTGTCAAAGAGCAGCACCATTTCCCAAAAGTGGGAAAGATGGTGTTCGCTGCCGCTGGCCGGACGGGAGTTGCCGGCAAAGCTCATAGCGACCCCTGCTAAAATCAAGGCTTCCATCAACTTATATACCGCCTGGTGATCCCGCTTGGCCAACCCTTCCAGACTGGAAAGCGTATTTTCCAAAGCGATCTCCATCATACCGGCAATTTCCGGACAGTAATACTCATCATTGATAACCGCTGAAAGCTGCCAATCAGCAAGGCAGGTAATTTTTCCTAAAATGTCTCCAAAACCCGCTGCGATCATCGGCAGCGGCGCTTCTGCCAGCACATCCACATCGCCAATAATTGCCACCGGAGCATGGGCAGGATAAGTGGTTTTAAGACTAGCTGTGATCAGCGGTGCCACCGTCGAAGCATAGCCGTCCATGGATGGAGCTGTGGCTGCGCTGATGTAAGGCAGCTTTACTCTGTGGCTGATGTAGCGGCAGATATCATTAATCGTCCCTGAACCGACCGCGATAATCACATCACAATCGGGGTTAAATTGCATCAGCACAGTTCCGATCGTTTTCTCATCGGGAACTACTTCTTCATCTTCCAGCACAAAATCGGTATATAATATTCCTGCTCCTGCTAGAATATGCAGAATCTTCTTTCCAAGCACAGCATGGGTGTTGGTATCGGCAAGAACAAACGGATGATTAAATCCAAGCCTACTTAGTATGCTGGGCAGTTTTGCAGCGGCTCCGGAACCAAGCTCGACAATCATGATCTCCGCGCTGTGCACCCGCCCGCAGGTGCAGTGAATCTGACGGTTTAGATATTCTATCAATTTTACATCCCTTCTTTATATCGCTAATAAATATGTGATACAATGAGTCACAGAATGTAACTTAATTACCATAAATGAGGTGAAGCCAGTGCTTTTGGAAAATGCTAAGGATTTAGCCTACGCAGCCGGAAAGATCCTGCGCGAACAGCTCTACAGCGATTTTACGATCGAGTATAAAGGTGAAATCGACCTGGTAACCGACGCTGATAAAGCTGCTGAAGCGCTCTTGACTAAAGCCATTACAACTGCTTACCCCCAGCACGCTCTTTTAACCGAAGAAGGAGGTAAGCTGGGGAACCCTGACAGCCAGTACTTATGGGTAATTGACCCATTAGACGGCACCACCAACTTTGCTCACCGCTTGCCCTACTTTTCGGTTTCAATTGCCCTGTTAGAGAACGGCCGACCGATTATCGGAGTGGTCTACAACCCCATTGCTGACGAAATGTTTGCCGCTGAGCAGGGTTATGGAGCTTGGCTCAACGATGAGCCGATTAAAGTATCCCAGACACCGACGCTCAAACAGAGCCTGCTCTGCACCGGATTTCCCTATGATATGTCTGTGCCCAACAACAACCTCGATAAATACGCTAATCTAGTTAAAGAGACGCAGGGAGTGCTCCGCTTAGGCTCAGCTGCTTTAGATCTGTGCTATGTGGCCTGCGGGCGGCTCGATGGTTTTTGGGAAATGCACCTTAAGCCCTGGGATATGGCTGCCGGCGCCTTAATCGCCCAGGAGGCGGGTGCCACAGTAACGGGCATCTCCAAAGAGGAGTTAGACCTGACAGCCGGCGAAATTGCCGCCACTAATGGCCTTATTCACCAAGCTCTCATGGAGCAGATAAAATCATAAGAGAAAAGCCAGATTTCGCGTCTGGCTTTTGCTTATAATCTCCTAAAAATTTCCTCCGCTGCCGCTCTAGTTTCTTCCGGAGTCTTTAAGTTAAATATTACGGTATCCTCTTCACTGTCAATGCGAATAAAAGGCGGCTGCCTCCGGTTAACAAAAAGCCGCAGGGCTTCGGAATCAACGGTGCGGAAGTGCCCCCGCAGATAAGGACCGATTGAAGAACCATTGGTTCGGCGGGAGATTCCCGGCAGCTCATCTAAAAGCTCTGCGTTAGCAATCTGATCCCACTCATAAGTCTTACCATAAATACCGTGAATGCGAACACCTACATCATCGATGGTTACCTTAAGCGGCTGCACGAAATAAACCATCAGCAGCCCCACTGCAACCAGGATGATAATCGTAAAGCCAATTGAACCAAACTGCTGTCCTTTTCTGCGTTTACTCATCAGCCCACCCTTTCCTTTCGGATTATGATCATATCTTTGGAGAAAGATCAGCAGGAACACTGTGGATCCTCCAAAAATAATCAGCCCGACCATTGGTGCAAATTCTACTCCTAAAGCAGACAGAAGCGTCACTATTAAAAACAGGACTCCGTTAAAATAGCCCCAGTAGCCCATGATCCTGGCCACCGACTCAATGTCCACATTAGCCTTTTCTTCCTTAGACATGGTGTTATAGCCGGCGATCAAAAAGTACCACTTAAACACATGCACCGATAAGCCTATAAAAACAAACGACACACTCATAATCAGCCAAATTAACCATTCCAAGCACATCAACTCCACTATTATTGTTTAGCTACAGCCAAACCAAAGGATACAGCCACCCACAGCACAAGGAGCCCTAAAGCTGCCAGCTTCGGGACACCGGCAAAAAGAATAATCAGCATGCCGATCACATCAATTACGTAAACAGCAGCTAACCGCTTATTTACCCTTGCCTGCAGTGTCTTCATCAGCGAGTGAAACAATGTTGTCTTAATTCCTACCAGGATTACACCGACCACAAGCTTCAGCAGAATATCGGTCCCGGGTTTAAAAAACAGCAGCACCGCGACAGCGGCAAAAATAATGCTCGAAAACAGCGATAAACCCGAGCCTAAGTTCTTAAGAAATTCTTCTTGTCTAGGGTTCATAATCAACCACCTTTACTATTCTACTTAATATGTATTTCGAAACTGCTGTTTAATATCCTCTCACGAGGATAAAAAAGATTCTGGAGCAGGTATCCTGCTTCCAATACCGAAGCTAATTAGTAATCATTATCTAATTAGGAATAGGAATGGGAGTAGATGCAGAAATGAAAATGATTTCTTGGAATGTCAATGGACTGAGAGCCTGCCTCAAGAAAGGCTTTATGGATTTTTTTAATGAAATAGACAGCGACTTTTTCTGCCTGCAGGAAACAAAACTCCAGTCGGGGCAAGTTGACCTGGATCTCCCCGGCTACGAGCAGTTTTGGAACTACGCAATTACTAAAAAAGGTTATTCCGGCACCGCGATTTTCACCAAACATAAACCTATATCCGTTTCCTACGGCATCAATCAGGAGGAACACGATCAGGAAGGCCGCGTCATTACTCTTAAATACAATGATTTTTACCTTGTAACGGTTTATACACCGAATTCCCAGCGGGGCCTGGCCAGGCTGGAATACCGCATGGAGTGGGAAGACGACTTTAGGAATTATCTGCTCGAATTAAAGCAGGACAGACCGGTTATTGTCTGCGGCGACTTAAATGTAGCCCATAAGGAGATCGATTTAAAGAATCCGGCCACCAACCGCAAGAATGCCGGATTTACCGATGAAGAGCGGGATAAGATCTCAACCCTCTTAGACTCAGGCTTTATCGACACCTTCCGGCACTTCTATCCGGACAAAACTGATGCCTACACTTGGTGGTCGTATTTTGCCAATGCTCGAGAACGGAATATCGGGTGGAGGATTGACTACTTCTTGGTGTCCGAAGAGCTGGAAGACAAATTAATCGACGCGGTTATCCACGACCAAGTCATGGGCAGCGACCACTGCCCGGTGGAACTGGAGATTGATCTGTCTGTTTAACCGGTAAGTACACAAAACTGCAGCCGCTGCGAATAGATATTACTACTAACGATTTGGAGGCTGAGAATAGTGAAAACCACCAACCGGAAACTGACCCTGATCACCACTGTACTGGTTACCGCTGTTGTGTTCAGTACAGTGCCGGCGCTCGCCCTATTTGACAGTGGACTGGGTTCCCTGATTAAGCTGTTTGGTATCGGCTACGTCGTCAATCAATTTGGATCGGAAATCAACGATGTGATCAACACCGTTACCTTCCAAAATGATTTAGAAATGCGGGAATACACCAAAGTGGTGCCGATTATCAGCGGTGAGCTGAGCACCAAAGGCGGAGTCGGAGGATACATCGGAGCAGCTCAGGTTTCTGGACCAAAAGAGCTGGTTGAACAGGTAGCGGCTGTAGCACAAGTAGAGGCAGATTGGCAGAAAGTAATGCGCTTGACAGTGCTGATTCCAGTGGACAATATCAATCCGCTGGAGATGAAAAGAGTGAATGGAGTAGGCGTTTCGGCGGTTATTGATGTATATCTATAGTTAGACCTAAAACACCCGATGATTAACCTCATCGGGTGTTGCGCATTTTTGGTATAATATACAGGCACTGTATTTGGGAGGGATGTGTAATGATCGAAATTAAAGGCAGATATAACACCGCCAAAGTGTTTACCAATAATCTTGAGGACGAAGCAAGAGCCCAAATTCAAGAGCTCTGCGACCAAGAGTTTACCCAAGGCTCGAAAATCCGGATCATGCCCGATGTCCACTCCGGAGCAGGCTGTGTGATCGGCACAACCATGACGATCACTGATAAAGTAGTACCTAACTTAGTCGGAGTCGATATCGGCTGCGGGATGTACACCGTCAAATTAGGCCGAATCGATCTGGATCTAGAAAAACTAGACCGCACAATTAACCGCAGTATTCCCGCGGGGTTTAAGATTAGAAAAACCAGGCACCGCTACAGCACCGATATTAAGCTTGAAGACTTAAAATGCCGTCGGCATGTTGATATCGAGCGGGGCTATCTGTCCGTCGGGACACTAGGCGGCGGCAACCACTTCATTGAAGTTAACCAGGATTCAGAAGGCAGCCTTTACCTAGTGATTCACTCCGGCAGCCGCAATATCGGTCTGCAGGTTGCAGAATATTACCAGAAACTTGCCCATCAGAAGCTGAAGGGAAAAGCAAACATTCCCAGGGATCTGGCCTATCTTGAAGGCCAAGATTTTCAAGATTACCTCCACGACATGGGACTGATGCAGCGGTACGCTGAGCTTAACCGCCAAGCCATGGCTGATGTCATCTTAGCAGCCATGGACTTAAAGGTAATCGATGCCTTTACCACCATTCACAACTATATTGATCTCAAGCGCATGATTCTCCGCAAAGGATCAATCTCCGCTCAAAAAGGCGAGCGGGTGCTGATTCCCATCAATATGCGGGATGGCAGCATTCTGGCTGTCGGCAAAGGCAATCCAGACTGGAACTACTCCGCTCCCCACGGCGCGGGCAGACTGCTGTCTCGCACTCAGGCGCGAAAACAGCTCAGTCTATCCGAATTTAGAGATGAAATGGCTGGGGTTTATTCCACCTCCATCGGCAAATCCACCTTGGATGAAGCTCCCATGGCTTACAAGCCCATCGATGAAATCTTGGCAAACATCCATGATGCTGCAGACGTAATCGATATCCTCAAACCTATCTACAACTTTAAAGCACATTAACATTAAAAAAAGTTCCGGAGCTAAAGCGCAAATCCGGAACTCTTTTATTTGATCGTCAAGCCTACTTCTTAATATTCTCTGCGTTAGTGATGGTCCAATCGAAACCTTCCGGCAGTTTGACATCAATCAGCTCAAAATCTCTGCCGTAATTGATCCAAAACGCCCGGGGATCGTTACTGACAATCTCATCAAAACTGCAGCCGCGGATGACAATATCATGAATCGGGCTTCCCTCCATGCCGCTGAAGCGGATGCCGGTTAAGTTTGGACCGATGCCGCGGATGTTTTCAAAAACCATATTGCTGATCACCGGCAGTTCATCAGCCGGGTTGGTTCGGCTGGAACTGTAGTCAAGCTGCATGAAAATCACACCGCTCGACCTGGTTACCCGGCAGTCTTTCCAGAGAATGTCCTCCATTCTGCCGCCGCGGGCTTCGTTGCACTTGATCCACAAACCAAATAAGTTAATCGTATCCACAGTCAAGTTCTGCCATAGGATATCATGGGCTCCTGCCGCCTGCTCGCTGCCGATGCAGAAAGCTCCTTTCGAATCCTTGCTGACGCAGTCAGTCACCCGCACATAGGCGGTCGGCTTGGCTAATTCGTTCCCTTCCCGGTTGCGGCCGGATTTAATTGCCACTGCATCATCACCGGCAGTGAAATAGCAGTTAAAAATATTGATCCTCGTAGACGAATCCGGGTCAATACCATCACCGTTGAGAATAGTGCAGTCATCGGCAGCTCCGGTCTTCCCGTCACCTTTCGATACCAATTCAATGTTGTCAAAGGTGATCTGATTGCAGTAAATCGGGTGCACAGTCCAGGATGGACTGAAGGCAATATTGACATCAGCAACATAGACATTTTCTGCGTTATGCAGGGTAATTGTCCGGCCTCGCACAGTCGCATTAAGCTTGGTTGATTCTGGAACCGGCTTACCACCGTTACCCGATTTTTGGTTCGGGCCTTCGTTATAGCCGAGTTTGAAGCCATTGCCGTTGATTTGGCCTTTGCCGCAGATCACCAAGTTGGATACATTATAGGGTCCCATCACTCCGGGATCGCCCTCATCATAAACTCCGGCATTAATTAAGCTGGCATGAGCATAGACATTGTGGTCATGGGGCGAAGTGGAGTTAGCCCACTTTTCTGCTGGCTGTTCCAGCTTGCGCCAGCCTTCCCATCTGGTAATCATCAGGGGATAATCCTTTGGATCAGTGCTGCCGATTAATATGCCGTCTACCTGGAAAGTCATATTGCTCTTTAAAAACAGAGCCCCAGAATAGAACACATACCCTTCCGGAAGCACAACTTTACCGCCTTCCGGACAGTCGTTAATCGCCCGCTGAATGGCCAGTGTATCCATGACGCGGCCGTTACCCACCGCATTATAAGGAGCGTCCATAACATTGATTACCTTTGTGGGAGCGGGTTTTGTCTTAACGGTAATTGTTTCATTGACCAGCTCATCTAAGTCAGAGTTGATCGCTTTCACAGTAAATGTATACTCAGTCTGGGGATCAAGATCCTTGACAGTACAGCCGAGCTTCTGGGTTACCGCAACCATGATGCCATCGCGATAAACCTCATAAGCGCTGAGACCCTCAGCATCTAACATGGAAGCTCTATTCCAAAGCAGGTTAACGGACGAATCAGTAACCGCTTCCTGAGGTGCGTGAAGGTTGCGCAGATAAGGCGATGAATTCTGCACCGTTACTGCACATTCGCTGTAGGTTACATTCTCCGCTGCTAACAGCTGCTGCAGCCGCTCCGAAAGTCCAGCATCACCGGCAATGCTCCGAGCAGACTTTAACTCATCAAAAACAGCCTTCTGCTCAGCAGTGAGGGAATCTAAAGCGATTGCATAAGCCTTTACCGTCCCAGGCTGATAGCCTTTGACTATTCCTTCCTGGTTGATCGTCGCTTTATTGCGGTCAGTAATCAACCAGCCAAGGAGCGGCTCCACAGCATCACTATTAACTTGCGCCTGCAGCTGATACACCTGGTCAAGGGCCAGCTCTAATTCAGATTCCAGCTCTATCCTGCTTACCGGAACAAAAGCTGCACTGACAGCAACAGCGCAGCTGTCGGTCTTGCCTTCACTAGCAGCTGTCACTACCGCAGTGCCCACTCCTACTGCTTTTAAGCTTACCTGAGCTGCTCCGTAAACAGTATCTTCAACTTCAATAACTTCCACTACCTCAGGATTGGAACTGCTCCAGGTAATCTGCTTATCCAAAATGCAGGCAGGACTGACCGTGGCGGTAATATGCTTAGTACTGCCTATAACCAGGTTAATGTTCTTTTTATTGATGTTAACCGACTCAACAGCTGCCTGCGGTTCTTGGACTTCAAGCGTAAATCTCTCAGTATAACCGCCTAACTCCACTGTAACCAGAATATCTACCTTACCGTTCGAATAAGCGGTGACTAAGCCGTTTTGATCCACATCGGCAATAAAGCTGTTCATGGAGCGCCAGATCAAGCGGCTCTCTCCACCCAATATCTCAGCGTTAAGCTGCAGCTGTTCACCGGCTGTCAGAGCATAATGAGCGGTTTCCGGCACAGCTATTCCCTGTACCGCAATTGGTTCTTCGCTCACAACTACCCGGCAGACTGCAGTCCGCCCCACATCCTTAGATCTAGCGGTAATCACTGCTTCACCTAGGCTGAGTGCTTCAACCTTACCAAGCTCATCAACAGAAACAACACTGGGGTTAGAGCTTTCCCAAGCCACTTCCCGGTTCATGGCACCGTTACCCAAAACATCTTCAGGGTACATAATGGGTGTTAAAACCGCCCCACTGCCTTTAGCCAAAGTGAGGGTATCGGCATTTAAATTCAGATACATCACGGTCGAGCGGGTGATGTTGTCAATGACAGAAATATGGCAGACAGCCACATCCCCTGATGGCAGGGAAGCTGCAATCTTAGTGAATCCGGTCGTGCGGCCCCGCACCAATCCGTTTTCCACAACAGCAATTTCCGGATCCTCTGACGTCCAGACCACGTCTTCATCTGTATATGTAGGATGTTTAACCAGTGCGCGCAGCTGAACTGTGCTTCCGGACGTTTCCCAGTCATCAAAGGTAAATTTGCTGGTATTGCCTACCACCAGCGGATAGACAGTCCGATCTAGTGAAATCACTTCATTTGTATTATTAAGCTTCATCATTGGTCTCAGTCTGACTTACTCCCCTTCAATTATATTTTTTGGTAAAAAACATAAAAGCTATAATCATTATAAGCTGTGGAAGTAAATTATTCAAATGTATTGCGGATATATACTCCTCGGTCCAAAAGCTTAGTTACCACATCCAACGTCTGTTGATCATCGAGACTTAAGGGATTGAGACTTAAGTCAACTCTGGTAAGATTAGGCATCTCCAAAAGTGGAGTAATATCACTTACTCGGTTCCCAAACAAATCCAGCTCTTCAAGACCTTTCAGCTCAGCCAACGAGCTGATGTCCCTAATTTCGTTCATGCTCAGTTGAACAATTTTTAGCTCCTTAAGTTCGGCCAGATCACTGATATCATTAAGTCCGCAATTGTCTAACCTAATTATAGTCAGCTGATCAAAAACTTTAAGGACGGATAGATCTGTGAGATCAGTACCGCTGAGTACAAGTGTGGTAAGGTTGGATAAATGGACCAAAGCATCCAGTTCAAAGAAGAAGTTCCAAGCTAAGTCCAGATACTGAAGCTCTATCAGCTCTGCAAGGGGACTGATATCATCAATCAAGTTGAGGCTTAGATCCAGCTTCACTAAGTTGTTAAGATGCTGCAGCAGACTGATATCAATTATCTCATTGTCTCTCAGCTCCAGCCAATAAAGATTTTTCAGCCCGCTTAAAAACGAAATATCGCTGAGATTAAGCCCAGACAGTGCCAGCGTGGTTAATGATGCCAGTTCGCCTATGGCTTCAACGCCCATTAGCTTCGGAGAACGGTTATAAAGTATTTCAAGGTGGCGCAGATTTTTTAGAGCGGCAAGCGGCGATAAGTCAGCGACTTGAGTGCCGTACAAGCCGAGTCTATCCAGTGATACTAGGTGCTCGATGCCGGCTAGGGTCTTGATGTCCTCACCAATTAGGTCTAAACTGCTGATGTTCTTTACATGAGTTTCGGTTAGATCACCAAAATCTCTATTGATGGCTTTCCTAACCGCTGCTTCTAGGTTTGGATCAGCAAATTCAACTTCTGCCTGGACACCAGATGCCAGCATAATAAGCATCAAGATCACTAAGACCCGCTTCACTTTCATCTCCACCCTTCTTTCGCATTTAAAAAAAGGGCTGCTGAAACCATAGTCCCAACAGCCGCTTATAACCGAATCGATTGCTGATCATTCTGTGAACGTTAGGGTGACTGCTTGAACGAGATCAGCGCCAGCAAACACTTCCGGAGTAAAGAAATTATCTACCCCGAAAGCTCTCAGGGATGTACCGCTGGTGTATGCCATAACTGCAACCGGGATCTCTTGATTGAGCTCGATCTCCCGGTAATCGCTGAGAAAAGAGCGCGACGATAAAAGCATCTCCAGATCTAGATCAAGCTTATTGGTTGTGTATGAGGCTCTGCCTTTAGTATTAATATGGAACTCGAGAGCGTAATCTTCCCTGAAAATCACAGCCAGGGTGCCTTCGAGTCGGTCGGTATCATCATCCCCTAGTAAGACTCTGCCCCCACCGCTAGCGATCCAGTTTCCATCATCGCCGAGAATATACACGCCCACTGCCAGGCTGCGGGCTGACTGAGGCGCTTTGAAGGAAATAAGGTTAACGTCATTGTCTAAACCAAGTGACTGGAGCAGCTCCAGCTCGCTTGCGGTTAATTTATAAGGAGCTACTCCTTCCCGATTAACTAACAGTGGACTAGAACAGCCCACCAGTGCTGCGGCTGTAATCACTACAATAATAAAAGCTGTGTTCTTTTTCATTATCAGTTCTCCATTTCTTATTACATTATGTTCAATCTAAAGCCTATTCCACCGGAGCCAAGAGAAAATCGTCGAGGGTACCCCACGCTCCCGCGCTGCATTTTACATGGGCACCCACAGTTATCGTGCCGGATTCCACCGGAATATTGCGGATGATGGGATTGCGGAAATTGCGCCAGCCGTCAATATCTGTATCCACCCGATACTCCTGTCCATCAGCGCTGGCATAGATATAAATCTCCTGATCCTTCGCATCCCCGCCCTGGATGAACAGGCTGAAGTTGTAAACTCCCGGCGGGAGATTGACAACTGTCTGCTCTACTGTGAAGTGGACATTATTGCGGGAATAAAAGTGGAGCGCTCTAGTACCGCTGTGGGTATCCTGCATTTTATCAGTAATGCCGAGTTCCGAGGTGACATTATTGATATTGGTAATCTTCCACATACTTAAATCCATTTCTTCGAAGCTCGGATTATCAAGATAGTTTTTCTCCACGACCGCAATTTTCGCCAGCGCCCGCACAGCATTCTTACCATCTTCAACCGTGCCGTACAGCAGATACTCCTGCGGTCCACCAGCAGACATGGCTTCCAAATCTGCGTCATCCCAAATTACCGGCACTTCTTTGGTGGTGCTGTCATTGTAGATTACAGTGACAGTTTCCGGCAGAATCACCGGATCCCCCATTCTCACCTTTACTTCTACCTCTTTAACAGCATCGATCACTAAGTCTGTTGTCGCGCCGGCATCCACATATTTCCAGACTTGAAGCGAAGCTAACGGTCTGCCGTTAAAATCAAACATCGCTTGGTTATCCCAGGAACTGCCGCCGTAGTATTTCCCAGCGTCATTTGGATCGTAAGACGCGGCGTAACTGGTGGCCCAACCCGAACCGTATTTCTCCCACAGTTCGAACCGCTCTTGATAATTACTGCCCGGGACCGGAATCCAAGCCGGCTCCCAGTAGAACACGCCTATGCCCGCTTCTCCCACATCCACTACTGCTTGAATGCAGTCCCGGACTGCATCTGCCTGACCCTGCACTGTAATCGGATAGGGTTTAACCACATGGGATTCCTCAGAGATGGTGTTGCCAAAGTCATCTCCATTTTCATAGGTATAGGCGTAGGATACTTCCGCCACCATCACTTTTTTGCCGAAGCTGTCAGCAATATCTTTCAGTACAGCTGTTAGATTAGCTAAAGTTCCATGCCAGAAAGAATAGTAAGAGCTGGCAAAAATGTCATAATCGACATTAAAGTTATTGAGAATCATGCCGTAGCGGTGGTATTCAGCCACACCCCGCTCCGGATTGGTAAAGTGAACCGCAATCATAATGTCTTGATCATAAGCTGCGCTTACCTCTCGGACCGCGCGGCTGCCGGCGTTCATTAATTTAGCAATGTTAATCCAGTTAGTTTCTCCGCTCATTTTTCCGGTTGTTTCATTGCCAATCTGCACGATCCCGATATCGATGCCTTCTGCAAGCATCGCTTCCAGCGCTTCTTTCGTAAAGTCATAAAGAGCTTCCGCTTTCTGGTCAACATTCATACCAGCCCAGGCTTTAGGAACCATCTGTTTGCCCGGATCTGCCCAAAAGTCAGAGTAGTGGAAGTTGACGCAGAGCTTTAATCCCTGGGCAGTCGCCCGCTTCCCTATCGCAATAGCGGTGGCTACATCATTGTTACCTCCACCGTAGGGATTGCCGTTCTCATCATAGGGATCGTTCCACACCCGCACCCGGATGTAGTTTACCCCGTGTTCCTGCAAAGTCTGGAAGATATCCTGAACTTCACCTTGAGTGTTATAAAACACTACACCACTATTTTCCAGGGCAATGATGCTGGAAACGTCTACCCCTTTGATAAAATCTTCCGGAATTCCTTCCACTTTTTCTACAAAGATGCCGGGACGGTCATTAGCTTGGGCAAACGTAAAACCGCTGAAAGGCATCCCCAGCATCAAAAGCAGCGACATCATGATCACTCTTACCACTAGATTTCTGTTCATGATCGGCCCCCCTTATTCTTTCACCGCAGCAGCCCCCAAAGACTCAATCAAGAGTTTTTGAGTGGCGATAAAGAAGATAATAAACGGAACGGCAACCAAAAGTGCACCGGCCGCGAATACGGTAAACTCATTCTTCTTATCGGTTACAAAGCTGAACAATCCTAAGGCTAATGTCTGCTTGTGAGATGAGCGGAGCACCAGCTTAGGAAAGATAAAATCCATCCACGGCGCTGTAAAGCTGGCAATGGCCAGGAATGTCAAGATTGGCCTAGCTGCCGGCAGGATAATCCGCAGATAGGTTTTAAAATGGCTGGCACCATCGATAATCGCCGCTTCATCAAGACTTCTGGGAATAGTGTCGATATAGCTTTTGACCAGCCACGTATTGTAAGGAATGTTGCCTGCTACATATACTAGCACCAAACCCCAGAGAGTGTCCAGTCCGCCGATGCGAAGCAGAATTACATAAATCGCTACCATCCCAATAAACGAGGGAAAAATTTGCAGAATTAGCAGCGCTGTCATCAAACTCTTTTTTAAAGTAAAGCGGAAGCGGGAAAACACATACGCTCCCAAAGATGCCAGCACCACCGTACTGATGCTGGTTGAAATTGCAATTATAAAGGTGTTTTTAAACCACAGCGGATAATTGGTGTTTTGAAACAGATGTTTAAAATGCTCCAAAGTAAAGCCATCTCCGAAGGGAACGATGTTCAGCGCAATTGTTGATCCGGGAGTAAAGGCTGCGCTTACGATATACACAACCGGGTACAAAACCCCAATCGTGCAGATGATTAAAAACACCAACACAATAATTGTATTGAGATTGATTCTGGCCTTCTCTTTCATCTACAGCTCCCCCTCCCTAAAGGATCTGGTACGGCGGAGATTGACAACTGCCAGTGGGGCAAGGAATACAAAGATCATCACTGCCAGAACTGATGCGTAGTGGTACTGCATGAGGTTAACGGTAAGCTTATAAATCCAGGTAACCAGAATATCGGTACCGCCGGCGCTGGTGACTGTTGAATCCGGAACTACTGGTCCGCCTCCGGTTAAGAAGAAGATCGCCCCAAAGTTATTGACATTGTGGGTAAACGACATAATAATCAGGGGCGCGGTCTGGTACAGCACAATCGGCAGCGTGATGCGGCGAAACACTTGAAATCTCCCTGCTCCATCAATCTGGGCAGCTTCGTAAATATCCTTGGAAATTGCCGACATGCTGCCGGTTACTAACAGCATAAAGTAAGGGAAACCTGCCCAGAGATTGATCATCACCGCGGTGAACTTGGCCATGGTCGGATCTCCGAGCCAAGGTATGGTTTTTTCAATGATTCCCCACGCTTTCAGAGTCCTGTTAATGGTACCGAACGTCCCATTTAACAAGTTCTGCCAGACCAGCATACTGATCACCGAGGGAATTGCATAAGGCAGGATGAAGATAGTCCGGAAAAGAGGCGCTATTTTCAGCCGGCTCTCCTGCAGTATTACCGCCATCAGCATGCCACCGAAATAGCAGGTCGCTGTCGCTAATGCTCCCCAGATTAAAGTCCAGGCGGCAACTCTGCCTAGAGCCTGCGTCCAAGTCTTGCTGCCGCCGAACAGAGTTTTAAAGTTCTGGATGCCTACCCAGTCCACCGTGTTGTTGGGCGGGATGTTCCGCGGCGATGAGTAGTTGGTGAAAGCTACACAGGCGGAAAACACCAGAGGTACAACTACAAAAAAGAGAATCAGACCGATACTGGGGGTTAAGCCTAAAATCGGAAAAGCTCTGTTAATGCTTTCTCTGATTCCAATTCTTCTCACTCGTGATTCTTCATATTCGGACAGGGCATTTCTCACTGAAATAATATAAATGCTGATAAAAATCGCAATCACAGCGCAGGCCACTACTCCGTCAATCAGCATAAAAATCGAATTATCCCGCTCTCTGATGGGCAGATGAGGCTGGGGTACGCCAAGCGTCTGCAGATTGCCTAAAGCTGTGATTATCTTCGGCAGGAACACTAAAAAGACAACCTCAACAGCAGCGTAAAAAAGGCCTTTGATGTACTGCTTAAGAAACAAAATATGTCCTAAGCCCATGAACAAAATTGAACTGATCAGCACCTTTTTCCTGCTGTCTTCAGCAGCTGCCTGGGGCTTTAAGTTTATTGAGGTCGCCACTGCAGCACCTCCTCAAGGTAAGATCAATATGGAAGGAGGGTATCGATGTGATACCCTCTGAATAGGTTTGATTACTGGAGAATCGCCATATTGGCAGCGTCCAGCTCAGCTTGAACATCTGCCCCGTCCCAAATATTGGCACTGGCAGCGTTCATCGCATCCCAATAAGCGCTCATTTGAGGAATTGAGGGCATAGGGAACGCATATTCAAGCTGGGTTAAGAAACCTTCAATGTATGGACTTTCGACTTCCAAAGGAATTGCCGGAACAGTGCCGGTAATATCAAAGCGCAGTCTCTGCATTTCTTCGGAAATTAAGAACCTAGCAAAGAGCTCTGCTTCCTCGATATTATAGCTGTAAGCCGAAACAAACATTGCTCTGGTACCGGAGAAAGATGCAGGAGGTGTATCTTCACCAGGCAGAGCCGGCAGAGGTGCTACACCGAATTCTAGTCCGGCTTTTTCAAAGTTGGCTACATTCCACAAACCGGTAATGTACATGGCTGCCCCACCGCTGGCAAATACACTGTCGCCAATCGAAGTGGTAAGGTCAGCTGCCGGCACATCCAGAATTTCTCTTAAGCTTTGGAAAAACTTCATGCCTTCAACTGAAGCTGGCGAGTTGATATTGGTATTTTCGGTATCAGTGCCATCAGGACCAAAGAGACGGTTGCCCTGGCTGGTGGTAAAGATAATGGTGTAGTAGCCATTGCCCACGTCCATGATGAAGCCGTATTTACCCGGATTAGCTTCATTAAACTTCCGGGAGAATTCTTTCAGCTCTTCCCAAGTTTTAGGCACTTCATCTTCGCTGATCAGGGCTTTGTTGTAGAACAGCGCATAGGTCTCTGCCGATACAGGATAACCATACATTACTCCGTCGTATGTAAGGGCAGTGCGGCAGGACTCTAATACTTGCGCTCCCACTTCGTCAGGATCAGCGGTCGGCATAACGTGGCCGCCCACAACTAGTTCACCCAGTTTGTCATGGGGTGCGGCAAACAGATCCGGACCTACACCGGCCGGCCCGTCCCAAGCAATCTGACCGGTGGAATCCCCAAGCTCAACGTTAACATAATTGATTTTAATGTGGGGATAAAGCTTAGTGAACGCCTCTCCGGCCTGCTTAATAAACTCATCTGGTCCGCCGGTTGATTCCCACACAGTAAGAGTTACTTCGTTAGCAAAACCAACAGCACTTACAGAAAAGACTAATAATAACCCGCAGATAACAGCCAGAAGTCTCCGACTCATTCAAAATCCCCCTTCTAGTTAGTTGTGCTCTGCCATCACTTCACTGCACCACTCGCGAAAGATTTCTGCCAGGCAACACCACCAAGTAAATATTCTCAAGTCTGCTGCCTCAACAATTAGTTTGCATAAAGTGCATATTTAGATCGGTTATTTGCCTTTTCCTAACAAAATTATAGCCCGTCTAACGGAAGTTTGTCAAATATGAGTAGTCCAACGATAGGCGCATTTGCAAATATATATGTCCCCCGGCAAAATAAAAAGAACCCGGAAAAATTCCGGGCTCGATTCGCTCACATTCACATTAACAATTGGAGCACCATCATCGGTGCCAGATTTGCCTGGGCAAGCATTGCCACTGCCACCTGCAGAAGCAGTAGATTCTTGGTGTAGTTCATCATTTCTTCCGCAATATCGGCATCGCGAATCCGTGATTCTGCTGCCTGGAGATTGATCGCAGTCTGATCCAGATTGCTGATAGTATGCTCCAGCCGGTTTTGATACGCGCCAATCCGGCTCCGCTCAGAAGCAGTGCGCTCAATCGCTTGATCCACTAGCTCCATGGCTCCATCAGGATCCTGACGAACATCAATATCAGCTATTCCCAGGGCTTCCGCGCTCATGTTCGAAAAACTGATTGTCATGTGCTGGCCGGCATTGGCCCCAATTTGGATCTTATAGCTGGAGCCTTCTTCGGAAGCAAACATGTGCAGGGTGTTAAAATTGGTGTCTTTAGCTATGCGGCTGATTTCCTCGATCAGCTGTTCAATTTCAAATTGAATTGATTCCAAATCTGATTCGGAATTTGTGCCGGTTGCTGCCTGCACAGTCAGTTCGCGAATCCGCAGCAAAATTGCGCTGGTCTCATTCATAGCTCCTTCTGCCACCTGAAGCATGGAAATAGCGTCCTGGGCATTGCGGGATGCCTGCTTTAAGCCGCGAATCTGCGCCCGCATCCGCTCACTGATGGCCAGTCCCGCTGGATCATCAGCAGCGCGGTTGATGCGCAGCCCTGAAGACAGCCGCTCCATAGATTTCATCAGCGCGCTGTATCTGAGATTAACATTGCGATAAGCATTGATTGCCATGATATTCGTGTAGATTCGCATAAGGTTCACCCACTATCTATATCGGCAGGATCTACCAGCGACTGAATTGACTTTTATCCAGAATATGCTATTATTATGGTGAAAGGTATGGTGCTCCTATTATGAGAGAAAATTATGATCCGGAGCCTCCGAATCGGTGGACGATCAGATTTTCCTGTATCTATACGCTTTTACATAAAAGTTATAAACACATAACGCGGGACAATTATGCATTGTCCTTGTTGTTATGTGTTTTTTTATTATGATAATCTCGGTTGCTGTTATGTTTGTGTTGGAACTGCTTAAACTAAAACGAACAGATTTCAGGAGGTTATCGCTTTGACGGAAAGCCCTTTGTTTTTGTTATTTCTGCTTCAATTCATTTTCATCTTGCTAAACGCAGTATTTGCTGGAGCTGAAATCGCAGTGCTGACAATGAACAGCAACAAACTTGCCCAGCTTAAAGCCGAAGGAGATAAGCGGGCTCTGCGACTTTCCAAACTAACCGAACAGCCGTCCATTTTTCTGGCCACCATTCAAGTGGGAATCACGTTAATCAATCTGCTCAGCTCAGCTGTTGCTACCGAAAACTTTTCTGGTCGGCTGACAGCCTGGTTTGTCAGCATCGGCATCAACGCGCCCCGCTTTCTGGTGAGCCTGTTATCAGTTACCATTATTACACTGCTCTTAACCTATTTTACTGTACTTTTAGGAGAACTGATTCCCAAGCGCATTGCCATGGAAAAGGCTGAACAGATTGCTTTATCCATGTCCGGACTGATTTATACTGTTGCGCGCATTTTTACCCCGATAGTGTGGCTGTTTACGGTATCCACCAATGGGCTTCTCAGTCTCTTCGGCATTGATCCCCATGCTTCCCAGGCGGATAATACTGAAGAAGAAATCCGCTTAATGCTGGAAGCAGCCAAGGCAAGGGGCACAATCCTGCCATCGGAAGAAAGCATGATCAAAAATGTTTTTGAGTTTGATGATATATCTGCAGGGGAAATCATGACTCACCGCGTTGAGGTGTCCCTGCTGTGGCTCGATGAAACCGATGAGCAGTGGGAGCAGACAATCCTGCAGAGCCGCTATTCAGCATATCCCATCTGCTCAGAAAGTCCCGACCATATCATCGGAGTTCTGAAAACCAAAGATTATCTCCGCTTGAAAAATAGATCCAGGGAAAATGTCATGAAGAAAGCGGTCCACGCCCCCTTTTTTGTTCCTGAATCAGTGAGGGCGGATGTGCTGTTCCGCAATATGCAGAAATCCCGCAACCATTTTGCTATTGTTTTGGATGATTACGGCGGCATGAGCGGAATCATTACTATGAACGACCTGCTGGAACAGCTGGTTGGAGACTTAGAAGACGATGACACCATTCCCAGAGAGGCGCCTTTGATCGAGCGGATCGATTCCCAAACTTGGCGGATCCGTGGTCCGGCGCCCCTGGATGAAGTGGCAGAACATCTCGGCGTTGAACTTCCTGAGGACGATTATGATACTTTTGGCGGTTTTGTCTTTGGTCTGCTAGGCACAATCCCGAGCGACGGCAGCACGCCGGAGCTTGAAGAATACGGATTGAGTATTAAGGTTACCAAAATTAAAAAACGCCGGTTAGAGACCGCTGTTGTCTACCTTGCTGATAAAGAACAGGAAGGAAAATCCACATCTAAATCAGAAGCAGAATGACAAAAATCCTCCGGAGCTTCTACCGGAGGATTTTCGATTACAGCATCTCCATAAACTCTGATCCCGAAAGAGTTTCTTTTTCAAGCAGCACTTTAGTGAGCTCATGGAGCTTATCTTTGTTTTCTTCTAAAATATTGATGGCTCTTTGATGGCAGAGCTTAATGATCTTCAGCACTTCTGCATCGATTCGGGAGGCGGTCTCTCCGGAAACAATCAGAGATGTATCTCCCCCAAGGTACTGGTTGGTTACAGTTTCTAAGGCCATCATATCAAATTCTTCACTCATACCGAAGCGGGTCACCATTGCCCGGGCAATCTTAGTAGCCTGCTCGATATCATTAGAAGCGCCTGAGGTAATGCTTCCCAGAGCTACTTCTTCAGCAGAGCGGCCGCCTAACAGCGAAGTGATTCGATCCAAAGCCTCATCCTTGGACATCAAAATCCGCTCGCCTTCGTCAATCTGCATCGTAAACCCTAACGCACCTGATGTGCGGGGGACAATAGTAATCTTATGAATCGGAGATGAATGCTTAAGCTTGGCAGCTACCAAAGCGTGGCCGATTTCATGATAAGCAATCGTCAGCTTATCTTTCATGGAGATAACAGCGTTTTTCCGCTCATAACCGGCAATCACAACCTCCACTGATTCCTCTAAGTCGCTTTGGGTGACATAGGTCCTGCCCATTCTGACTGCCCGCAGAGCAGCCTCGTTAATGATGTTTGCCAAGTCTGCTCCCGAAGCACCCGGGGTAGCGCGGGCAATGGCGTTAAAATCGATATCATTACCCATCTTAACATTCTTGGCATGAACCTGAAGAATCGCTTCCCTTCCCTGCAGATCCGGAAGTTCCACCGGAACACGCCTGTCAAACCTGCCCGGCCGCAGCAGCGCTTTATCAAGAGTTTCGGGACGGTTAGTAGCAGCTAGAATAACTACCCCTTTTTCAGCGTTAAAACCGTCCATCTCAGTAAGCAGCTGGTTGAGAGTTTGCTCACGCTCATCATTACCGCCAACCTCACCGGAACCTCTGCTCTTGCCGATGGTATCGATCTCATCAATAAACACGATGCAGGGTGCTTTTTCCTGGGCCTGCTTAAAGAGATCCCGCACTCTGGCTGCACCCAGGCCCACAAACATCTCCACAAACTCGGAGCCGGAGATGGAAAAGAACGGAACTTTTGATTCACCGGCTACCGCTTTGGCAAGCAGCGTTTTCCCGGTTCCCGGCGGTCCTACCAGCAGCACACCCTTCGGAATCTTTGCGCCAATAGCAGTATACCGCGACGGATCGTGGAGGAAATCAATCACTTCCTGCAGCGCCTCCTTGGCCTCATCCTGACCGGCTACATCGTTGAAAGATATGCCCGTTTGGGCCTCCACATAAATCTTCGCGTTGCTGCGGCCAAAAGACATGGCATTGCCGAAACCGCCGATTTTCGCTCCCAGCTTCTTGATCAGGAATTGGCCGAGACCGATAAAAATCACCATGGGTAAAATCCAGGACAGAATGAAATTTACCAGGGGTGAGTTTTCCTTCGGTATGACCTTGCCAAACTTCACATTAGCATTGTATAAACGGTTGACTAAATCGGGGTCGTCCATTCTGCCGGTAACATATACATCCTCTTTACCCTGTTCGTCGACAGCGGTAAAGGCGATCAGGGTATCCTGCACCTCCACACTAGTAACATGCCCGGATTCAATCAGCTTAAGAAAAGTCCCGTAGTCTACCTGGGTAATCTGCATTTTCATATAAGTAGGTAGAATAAAGGCGTTGAACAGGAAAATGATAGCAATGGCAATCAGGTAATAATATAACAGCGGTTTTTTTGGATTATCCTGCATATCCAACGGCATCCCTCCCTATAAATTTTAGATTTTTTAATCAACACCTATATTCTATCACTTATTTAAGGGAAATAGTATCCCAAAGCGAAACCCGATAATTCGCTACCATTCCCACTCCTCAGGATACTCATCATCTACAAAATGTACCTCTTCTGGATGCCAGCCGTGTTCCTTAGCAGCGTCAAAGACTGCTCTTTCCATGATCTGATATTCTGGATCAGTGCGAAACTCTGCGATCCGTCTTGCCATCGTAAACACACTTTTGGCGCGTCTCTCTCTGCTCATCTTAATGAATTCAATATTTAAGCGGTCTAGATACTGAAAGAGCATCTCATCTAACCCAATATAATTTTGATTCATGAGATTCAGCCATCTTGTGTAGGTGGCGGGAGCTAGGGTTTCTTTCACACATTTAGCAAAAGCCGCTTGAAACTGCCTGATTACCGCAATTGTTTCATCCCAAACCGCTTTGCCATTAAGGGCTCCAACATAAACATCTTTGCTCTTGGTCATATCTTTTATCCGCAGTTTAACCAGGTCATTAAGGACCAACATCAGATAAAACATCTCGGGATAAAGACAGTTGCAGCTGTAATACACATTGGTTTTAGGCACAATCAAAGAATGCCACTTCATTTTTTCTTCAGTCATATTGTTGTCGACTAAATAAATATCCCTGTGGGCCATGAAAGCATGTCTAATATCATAACAGACACTAAGTACCCGCAGGGACATATCAATATACTCCTGGTGTTTCTCGGAAAACTCACTAATGGCTATTTCGTACAGCGCCTGAACTAAGTTATACAGATCATAATAGTCACCGCGAATGGTGACTCCCGTGAAATTTGGGGTGTTTACTATGGAAATCATGTGTGTGGTATCTCCTTCCCCTAACCTTAACCTCATTATATTATCCTGCGGGATAATGAGCAATAACTTTATGCCAAATAATCTAAGCTATTGAAGAAAAAAACGGCGAAGTATTTGCACTTTGATATGGCAGCTTTATCCCAGAGACCGAATTCTTGCCGCCATAAAATCATAAAATGGCATGTTCAGCCCATCCCTTACATCAACGGGCAGCAAAGGAATTGCATCTTCCAGTAACTCTAATAATTTCAGTAAACCGACAGGCAGATTGGTTGGGCTGATTCCATCCAATGCATCACTTAAAGCTCCATAAACGTACTCTGGTAAATAGTCGTTAATCTTCTTAAAACCCAGCTGCGCATGTTCAGGATCATAGATATGCCGGAGCATAAGTACTAGGTCTCCACTGATATGACTTGCTAATCTTGATGCCCACACTAAATTGCCGCGCTTGTAAGCTGTCTCAAACTCCAATAATGAAAAGGTTAAACTTCCAAAGGTTCTTACTACCTCAGCCTTACTTACTTCAAAAGAGCTGCCATGGAAGTCAGCGAGAAGCCCTTCCGGATCGTACAGTACTTTAACCGCATCAGTCTGCTGAAGTGTGCTTGCTGTTACAGTGTATAAATCCAAATGCAAACCATTTGCAAATACCGCAACTATTTGTGGTCCGACAAAGTTTGCTTCGGACCAATAAAGCAGCTCCTTGTACTGCTTTAAATACTCTAGCCGACTACCTAAGAAGCGTTCTAATTCTTGTTCATGAACTAGGCAGTATAAATCAACATCTGAATAAGCGTCTCCGTCTCCCCGAGCCAATGAACCTTTAAGAAAGATTGCACGCACAGCTGGATCCCGCTTCAAATACGGCACCAGTGTGCTGACAGCATTCCATTGTTCCAACATTAACCTCTCCCCACTTTTCAATATCTGGTCAGTCTATATTTATCCTTTCGCTCTCGGTCGACACCATCTCAACCAACACCTTTAAAACTTGATTCTAGTTACTATTTCTTGTATATTATTGACAGGAGGTGCTGGCTGTGGACAAAAAACTGTTAACTGCGCAAGAGTTGGCTGCTGCTCTCAATCTGTCTGTGGAAACTATCTGGCGCTATACACGCGAGGGCAGTATTCCCACAGTGAAGCTGGGAAAACGGCAGTATCGCTATGATCAGAAGGCAGTATTGGATGCACTCTCGGTACGTGAAGAAAGCATGCCGTATGCATCCCAAGGTAAAGTCACATACCATGAATATGCTCAGCTGCCAGAAGAACCTGGTTACTCCTATGAGCTGATTGATGGTGTTCTAATCCGGCAGCCCTCTCCGGTTATTCATCATCAGCGGGTCTGCCTCAACCTCTACAGCATCTTAAAAGACTATTTTCGGGAAATCAATCCCCAAGGGGAAGTGTTTGCTGCACCCCTTGATGTTGTTTTCTCAAAACACACCGTAGTTCAGCCAGATTTATTCTATATCGCAGATATAAATCAGCTGACAAGTGCCGAGTATATTGACTTATCCCCTTTATTGGTCGTTGAAGTATTATCCAAATCAGGTATCCGCAGAGACCGAATTCAGAAGCTAGAGGTATACCGTCAATATGGTGTTCTGCATTATTGGATAGTCAATCCCAATGAAGAAACGATTGAAGCATTTAAGTTAGAGGATAAGAACTACATGCTGCTGACGGCAACCAACACCATCTTTGAACATCCGGACTTCCCCGGTTTATCCTTTGATATGGCCAAGGTGTGCCATAATCCCCAAAGTTTGCGGTAAATGCCTGCAAATAGCAGAAAATCACAGGTATGCATCCTGTGATTCTCTCCTGTATTCAACTCTGCGTCTTTAATCTCTCGCGGTATTTATACGTCTGCTCCAGCATCATGTCCTTAACCTTCATTAGGCGGGTGATGTTGCCCCGCTCATTTTCCTCAAGCTTCATGGTAATGTACTTGATTGTTTCTTCAAGCTGAGGAATGAGCACATACTCTAGGGCGTTTACTCGTCTTCTGGTTTTCTCAATTTCCTGGGCTAGCAGCTGCGCTGATTTCTCACTTTCCGCCAGCTCCAGCATAAATGGCAGAGCAGACGCTAAAATCTGCATGGAGCGATCTAAATCACTGGAAGTCGAGGCAAATCCATAGGGGTAGATATTTTCATCATCGCTGCCAATTTCTGTGTACTTAAACCTTGGGACGTGAACACTCATCAGATTGACGGTATCTACATCCAGCTCTACCCTCTGCTTGGGAACCATCAGCGCTGCCTCGAGCACTTCTGAAGACATGACCGCTCTGGCTACCAAGAAACTCTGATAGGATTCGGTTAAAAGCTTTTCAACCTTTTCCCGCATCTCCTTGTTCTTCCTGACAACCTCCAGAAAGATCTTCATCAACTCATCGCGTTTATCTTTTAAGAGCTTATGGCCTCTGCGGGCTACTGTCAGCCGCTTCTTCAGCTTTGACAGCTCCATCCGAGTGGGATTTACATTGAGAACAGCCATCTAATCCTCTCCTCTTTGGAGATACTTATCTAGATATTCATCGCGAATCCGCTTAAGCTCAGCTCTTGGCAGAATTCTCAAGAGTTCCCAACCCAGCTCCATTGTTTCCTCAATAGTTCTATCCTCGTGGAATCCTTGGGAAACATATCTTTCCTCGAACTGATCCGCAAACTCAGCGTAGAGCTTATCCATCTCGGTCAACGCGGCTTCGCCAAGGATTACCGCTAATTCCTTAGCCTCTTTACCACTAGCATAAGCGGCAAAGAGCTGGTTCATCACGTCCGCGTGATCTTCGCGCGTCTTGCCTGCGCCGATACCCTTGTCTTTCAACCTTGACAGGGATGGCAGCACATCGATGGGCGGCTCAATGCCCTTGCGGTGCAGTTCCCGGCTGAGGATAATCTGACCTTCGGTAATGTAGCCTGTTAAGTCCGGAACCGGATGGGTCTTGTCATCCTCAGGCATGGTCAATATCGGAATTAAAGTGATACTGCCATTGCTGTCCTTCTTGCGGCCTGCTCTTTCATAAATTGTGGCTAAGTCGGTATACAAATATCCAGGATAACCTCTCCGTCCCGGAACCTCTTTCCTCGCTGCTGAAACCTCCCGCAGCGCTTCCGCATAGTTGGTAATATCGGTAAGGATTACCAGCACATGCATATCCTTTTCAAACGCCAGGTATTCCGCAGCTGTTAAGGCCATCCGCGGTGTAGAAATCCGCTCAATCGGCGGGTCATCAGCTAGGTTAATAAACACCACCGACCGATCAATCGCGCCGGTGCGGATAAAGTCGCTGATGAAGAAATCCGCTTCTTCGAAGGTAATTCCAATCGCTGCGAATACTACCGCAAATTTGCTCTGGTCATCTAATACCTTTGATTGACGGGCAATCTGGGCGGCCAGCTGGGCGTGGGGCAGTCCGGATCCGGAAAAGATCGGCAGTTTTTGGCCCCGAACTAAGGTGTTCAGTCCGTCAATCGCCGAAACTCCGGTTTGAATAAACTCGGAAGGATAGTCCCTAGCTGCCGGGTTGATCGGAATACCGTTAATATCCAGGCGCGCTTCCGGAATAATTTCCGGTCCTCCGTCGGCCGGGCGTCCCAAGCCTGTGAAAACTCTCCCCAGCATATCTATGGAAACAGGAAGCTCAGTACCCTTGCCTAAAAAGCGCACCTTACTTTGAGCAACGTTAATTCCCGCTGAGCTTTCAAACAGCTGCACCAGGGCATTGCCCTTATCAACTTCCAGCACTTTACACAAGCGGATATCACCGTTTGGCAGCTCAATCTCGCCTAATTCCTCGTATTTTACGCCTTCAACATTTTGCACAAGCATCAAAGGACCTGCGATTTCCGAAATGGTTTTATATTCTTTCAGCATCCTAGCCCACCTCCTCTGCTGCCAGTGCTTCAAACTGCTGATTCAGCTCAGTTTCAATTTCTCCAAAGACTTGATCCATCTGCGCTTCCGGAACATACTTAGCTCTGCCAATTCGCTCTCTGACCGGAATCGCAAAGATCTTGTTAATTGAAATACCCGCATCTACCGCTTCTACTGCTTTGTAGTAATAACCCATAATCAGCTTCAGCATCCGATACTGCTTCTGAAGCGATGTATAAGTATCCTCATCGTGGAAAGAGTTCTGATGGAGGTAGTCTTCCCTGATTGACCTTGCTGCTTCTAAGGTCACCCGCTCCAGCGGCGACAGGGAGTCAATACCTACCAGGCGCACGATTTCCTCAAGTTCCGCTTCTTCCTGAAGGATCCGCATAATATCCCGGCGGATCTTCGGCCAATCTCTGGCAATACTTTCACTCTGCCACTGCTCCAGCTGATCCAGATACAAGGAATAGCTGTTCAGCCAGTTGATTGCCGGGAAGTGGCGGCGGTACGCCAGGCTTGAATCCAAGCCCCAGAAAACCTTCACAATTCTCAAGGTTGCCTGGGTTACCGGCTCCGACAAGTCACCGCCCGGCGGAGAAACCGCTCCGATTGCAGTTAAAGCCCCTTCGCGGCCTTCTGTGCCGAGACTGATTACTCTGCCTGCTCGTTCATAGAACTGAGCTAAGCGGGAGGCCAAATACGCCGGGTAACCTTCTTCACCAGGCATTTCTTCCAGGCGTCCTGACATTTCCCGCAGTGCCTCTGCCCAGCGGGAAGTGGAATCAGCCATTAATGCTACGCTGTAGCCCATATCCCGGAAATACTCAGCGATGGTAATTCCGGTGTAGATCGAAGCTTCCCGGGCCGCTACCGGCATATCTGATGTATTGGCAATTAGGACGGTCCGCTTCATGAGCGATTCGCCGGTGCGCGGATCTTTCAGCTGCGGGAACTCGTTTAATACATCAGTCATTTCATTGCCCCGCTCTCCGCAGCCGATGTACACTACGATATCAGCGTCAGCCCATTTCGCCAGCTGGTGCTGCACCACTGTCTTACCGCTTCCAAAAGGTCCCGGAACAGCAGCCACTCCACCTTTAGCAATGGGAAAGAGGGTGTCGATTACCCGCTGTCCGGTAATTAAAGGCTCGGTTGGAGCCAATTTTTCTTTATAGGGACGGCCGACGCGAACCGGCCATTTCTGCATCATCGTTAGTTCTACTAATTCACCGCTGTCCGTTCTCAGCTTGGCTACAGTTTCAGCAATTGTAAACTCACCGGAGTAGATTTCTTCAATTGTACCGGCTACACGAGGTGGCACCATGATCCGGTGCTCCACAATCTCGGTTTCCTGCACTTTCCCGATAATATCTCCAGCAGTAACCTTGGCTCCAGGTTCAACAACCGGCTCGAACTTCCAGCGTTTATTCCGTTCAAGGGAATCTACGTCAATTCCTCTAGTGATGTTGCTGCCCACCATCCGGCGGATGGTCTCTAAAGGACGCTGAATTCCATCGAAGATTGTGCCGATTAAACCGGGGCCTAGCTCCACACTTAATGGTGCCCCAGTTGAGTAAACAGGTTCGCCCGGTCCCAAACCAGCTGTTTCTTCGTATACCTGAATCGAGGCCCGATCGCCCCGCATCTCTAAGACTTCACCAATCAGACGCTGTTCGCTTACGCGAACCACGTCAAACATATTGGCATCCTGCATACCTTCGGCAACAACCAAGGGACCTGATACCTTGACAATTCTTCCGTGACTCATAATCGCCTACCCTCTTTCGCACCATATTACGCCTATTCGTCTCTGAACAGGATGTCTGCTCCTATCGCCCGTTCGGCTGAGCTTCTTAAATTGCGCATGCCAATCCCCAGCGAACCTTGACTACTGGGTATCAAAATGATGGCCGGTACCATTTCCTCCTTGTACTTATCAATGGTTTCGCCAATCTCCTGCGCCATCTGCTCAGTGATGTACACAACAGCGTACTTCTCGCGGGCTAGTTCTTCCAGGGCTGTTTTGGCTGCGGACGAATCTTCAACTGGAAATACAGTCATCCCGATGGCCTTAAAGCCGAGAATACTGTCCTTATCACCGATTACACCGATTTTATACATAGGTTTCCCTCAGCCTTTCCCTGATGA
>FZPS01000111.1_pt88 | contig 27965 bp, 25 predicted proteins | sample 1817821 | NCBI WGS metagenome assembly FZPS01 (sample SAMEA104158645, study PRJEB21678) | metagenome | place: Germany | collected 2015-04-21
TTTCGGCCGAAATTGAACAGGACCTTGGCCCTTGAAGCGCCTGTTTCTGGATCGCGATAATTGTGGGCAAGCTGGACGTATTCGTAACCTCTGCTTTTCACGGTTCTAATGTACATTGTATCTATATGATATCACAGATATCAACATAATACAACCATTTTATGCACATTGGTTGTGCCTACACGATCTCTGGTTTTGAGTTATCCACAATCTCGGAAATGCCGATGAATAAAGCATCTAGGTTTTCGGGTTGTGTCCATTCGGGGCGTTTACTGTACAATCCAAGTCTGGGCGCATTTTCAGGCCAAGAGACACAAAAAGGAGCGTTGCTCCTACTCAATCGAGTAGTTCTGCAACGCCCCCTTGGTGTATGTGCTCCTATAGGGCTGAAAGTGCGTGTTCGATTCTCCGCAGGGCTTCGCCGATCAGGCTTCTGGGGCAGCCGATGTTCATGCGCTGAAAGCCCAGGCCCGCGGAGCCAAAGGCGGAACCTTCGTTCAGAGCTAGACCCGCGTGCTGTACGAAGAACTGGTTCAGTTCTTCGTAGGGAAGGCCGAGCTCCCGGCAATCCAGCCAGAGGACATAGGTGCCCTCGGGCTTGTTAATCTTGATCTGCGGGGCAATCCGGCCCAGCTCCTGCCGGACGTAATTGCCGTTCTCCTCTAGGTAGGTTAGGAGGGAATCCAGCCAAGGGGCTCCGGATCTGTAGGCTGCTTCCGCGGCCACCAAGGCAAAGAAGCCTATGGCTCCCACGGAAAGGCGCTCCATGAGCTGGCAGATCTTGGCCCGGAGTTGCGGGTTGGAGATGATTCCGTTGGAGACGTAGAGCCCTGCGATGTTAAAGGTCTTGCTGGGGGCATTGAAGGTGACGGTCCGCTGGGCGATCTCCGGCGCCAGGGTGGCGAAGGGAATGTGCTTGGACCCGGCAAAGACCAGATCAGACCAGATCTCGTCGCTGAGCACCGTCACATCGTACTTGAGCACCAGTTCGGCCAGGGTTTCCAGTTCCTCTTTCGTCCAGACCCTGCCCACGGGATTGTGGGGGCTGCAGAGCATCATGGTCTTCACGCCGGAGCGGAAGAACTCCTCCAGCTCCTCGAAGTTCATAACATACCTGCCCCCCGATTCCACCAGGGGGTTTTCCACCACTTCCCGGCCGTTGCTGCGCAGAATGGCAAAGAACGGGGGATAAACAGGGGGCTGAATCACCACCCGCTCACCCGGTTCCGTGAGGGCCAGCACGGCAAAGGTCAGGCCGGCCACAACCCCCGGCGTATGGATCAGCCAGGCGGGATCAACATCCCAGCCGTGGCGGCTCTGGAGCCAGCCCAGGACAGCTTCATCGAAGCTGGCTGGCCTTTTTTCGTAACCGTAAATGCCGTGCTGGGCGCGCTGGGTCACCGCTTGGACCACTGCCTCGGGGGGCCGGAAGTCCATGTCTGCCACCCACATGGGCAGCAGATCCTCCCGGCCGAAGGACTCCAAAAGGCCATCCCACTTGACACAGCCGGTGCTGCGGCGCTCAACCACCTGGTCGAAGGGACACCCCATGCCTACACCTCCCGTGCAGCGCCTGTTTTTCTGGCTGCATCGGCCACCGCTTGGGCCACAGCCGGGACTACCCGGGAATCGAAGGGTGAAGGGATGATGCACTCAGCGGTCGGCTCTGGAATCAGGCCGGCAATGGCGTGGGCCGCCGCGATTTTCATGGCGCAGTTCAGCTCGGTGGCCCGTACATCCAGGGCGCCCCGGAAGATGCCGGGGAAGCCGAGCACGTTGTTGATCTGGTTGGGGTAGTCGGAACGCCCGGTGGCCACAACAGCCGCCCCCGCTTCCAGGGCCAGCTCCACGGAGATCTCCGGTTCAGGGTTAGCCAGGGCCATGATGATGGGCTGATCGTTCATACCCTTAACCATCTCGGGGGTGACCACGTTGGCCACGGAGACGCCGATGAACACATCTGCGCCCCGCATGGCTTCCGCCAGGGTCTGCTTGATGCCCTCTGGATTGGTGGCCTGGGCAATCTCCTCCTGGCAAGGATTGTTGGCGGGATCGCCCGGGATCAACCTGCCGTGGCGGCCGCAGGGGATGATGTTTTTGTAGCCGTCTTCCAAGAGGGTGAGGACGATGGCCGCACCAGCGGCGCCGATTCCGTTCACCACGATCACCGCATCTTTATCCTTGCCCACAACCTTCAGGGCGTTGATCAGGCCGGCCAGGGTGACAACGGCCGTGCCGTGCTGGTCGTCGTGGAAGACGAACATGTTGGTCTCTTCCTTCAAGCGCCGCTCAATCTCGAAGCAGCGGGGGGCGGAGATGTCTTCTAGGTTTACCCCGGCGATGGTGGGTTCCAGGGATTTCACAATCTGCACGATTTCGTCCACATCCTGGGTGTTGAGGCAGAGGGGAATGGCATTGACATTGGCAAATTCCTTAAACAAAACCGCCTTGCCTTCCATAACCGGCAGCGCCGCCGCGGGGCCGATGTTGCCCAGGCCCAGAACCGCGGTGCCATCGGAAACCACGGCAATGGTGTTGCCCTTCCACGTGTAATCCCAGACTCGTTCGGGATTCTCTGCAATTTCCCGGCAGGGGGCAGCCACACCTGGGGAGTACGCTAGGCTGAGGTCAGCTGAGTTTTTAACCGTGGCTTTGCTGATAATTTCCACCTTGCCGCGCCACTCCTTGTGTTTTTCCAGCGCTTGTGCATATACGTTCATCGAGTCTCCTCCTTTTGTTTTGCGTCCTCTGCACGTCTCTACCAACTACATTCCACAATGAATGCTCCGTTCCTTAGGAGTGTGCTGTTAAGAGTGTGTAAAAATATGCGTCTTAAGCTTTTTGTTCTTGCAAACTAGGTTCGACTGCTCCCTGCTGGAGAAAACTGAGGAAGCCCTGCAAAAACTCCTCCCCCCGTTCCAGTTCTTCTTCACTGGGCGGTGCGCTGCCAAAGACGATTTGGTTCCGCAGCTTTTTGGCCCGCCGGAGTTTCTCTTCCGTTTGGCCATCTAGAACCAGATCCGCGGGTTCACCCCTGAGCACTTGGTGGAGGACCTGCCCCAAAGCCCGTTCAACCCCGATCCAGCTGCGCATAAAGGGGCCCAGGCCGCCAGTTTCCGAGAAGAAGGACAGGGTTTCGTAGGGAGTGCCGAAGGGGTCGGTGGCACCAACGGTGGTCCGGGCCCGATCGTAGGCGCCGTACAGATCGGGATTATTCACAAGCAGCTGGTCTACGATCTGCTGGGCCAGGGGTTCCGCCTGCGGGCTGAAGCGGCAGGTCTGCAGGATGGGGCGCAGGGCCGGCACAGAGTTGAGGCCGATGGTCTTCAGGAACTGGAACAGCACATCGGTGCGCCCGATGGAAAAGCGGCATTCGGGGCCCGGGAGTGCTCTGCGCTTCTGATCGGTGAGGTAGGAGGCGAGCTCATAGTGGTTGAAAAAGGGGTGCTGCTCAGCGTTGATCCTCCTTTTCACCGCGGTCTGCAGACGTTCCAGGGCCATCTCGCCCTCGTACATCAGCCCGTTGAGCTCATCCAGGATTGCGTACTCGTCCTGGGAGAGAAAACTTCCGGTGGATTTATAAACCAGATCGTGCTCCACCTCGGCCCAGGCATGCATCAAAACAGAGCCCACCTGCACCTCGATGACGTAGTTGGCCAGGTGCTGCTCTTCTGGGGGAAGGGATTCAGGTTTTAAGTAGAGGCGATAATGGCGGCCCACATAGCCTAAAAACTGCTTGGGATAGGCTCCGGGATGGCCTAAGGCCTCCGGGAAATCCTTCACACTGTCCACGTTGAAGTTGGAGCGGATAAACTGATCCACTTCTCTTTGGTCCTGGGGGAAAAACAGGGCGATGCGCACCCCAGCCAGGTCAACTATATCTTCATAGATCTCGGCAATACTCCGGTAGTTCTTTTCCTGCGCCCGGTCCTCAACCTTCGAGGCGAGACTATCCAGCCGTTTGGCCCTGGAGGTAACTAAAACCCGCAGGCCCTGCCGTTTCAGTGCACTTTCACACTGGTAGGCACAGACCTCCGCCAGGTGCTGAAAGTGACCAATCTTACCCCTGTAGTCTTCGAGGAACTCCTTAATTAAAGCCATGGCGCTCTCCTATCCGTCAGTATTTAACCTCCCATCACCAGAGGTTAAGCTGCCACAACACGAAAATCACGGCGAGCACGTCCAGGGTGAGCAGCACATAGTGAATTCTCTGCCCGAGGCTGCCTCCTTTCGCGGCCAGGAGGTAGATGGCGGTGAGAAGCATCACCGCGCCCAGCCCCACTAGAATCTTCGTGAGCACGAGCAGCACGTTAAGGGTAGAGGAAGGTTCTAAAACCACCATGGGCACATCGTATTCAGGATGGAGCGTGTTCAGCACTTCTGCCCCCAGCACAAGGGCGGTGAAAAAGAGCAGGATAAACAGGACCGCCAGCGCCTTGGGTAAAACCAGGGGTTTGTGCCTGGGGCGAATCCTGAACACCCCCCGGATCCAGGCAATGAGCGTGCCCAGCATGAACAGGCAGGAGCCGGCCACAAGGGTGGTTAAAAAGGCTGGCGTCTGATACCAAGGCGTGCGCAGCCAGGCCCCTGGACCCGGCAGCAGAATGCGCACCGCTCTGCCGTCGTCGAACACAAAGGCGATCTTAGCGTCCCCGTGCAGCTCCTGGAACAGCCCGGGGGCGATTTCCCCGAAGCGCTGGACCGCTCCGCCCGCCTGCAGCAGGAGATAGCCCTGGGAATCCACATCCACAGTGAGGGGCTGCGCCAGGCGCACCACCGATTCCACTCCGGTGAAATTGGAGCGGGAGCTGTGGTACACCCCCCGGTAGTTGGCTTCCGTGCCCTCGGTGATGGGGCGCGGCTGGGGCCCTGCCCCTTCTGCCGGGGGGAAATAGCGGTCCAGGAAGGCCTTGAGGACCAGACCCCGCAGCTCGCTGCCTGCCGGGGAGTTGTACACCACATACAGGCCCACATCTTCCTCGGGGAGGAAGTAGAGGCCGCTGCTGAACAGGAAGGTATCGCCGCCGTGGCCTAAAATTCTGCGGCCGTTGTACTCCGCTTCCATGAGGCCGTAGGTCATCCCAGGGAGCTCGGGATGCGCGGCAAACTGCCGGCTCAGCATGGTCCGCATGGTCTCTTCAGCTAAAAGGCGCTCCGGGCCCTCGTCCTCTGCGGACTGCTCCGGGCTTGGTCCGGGCAGCTCGCCTAAACTGAGCAAGGCCAAAAGCAGCCGGGCCATATCTAGGCTGCTGGTGGTTAAGCCCCCGGCGGGGTAGTTTTGCACATACTCGAAGCCGCCGGCTATGTAGCGCCCGGCTTCATAGCGGTAACCCCGGCTCAGGCGGGCCGCCAGGTCCCCGGGGAGCTCCTGCCGGAAGGTGGTGGAGGTGAGGCCCAAGGGAGTCAAGAGCTGCTCCTGGGCGTAGGCGGCAAAGGGCTGGCCGCTCACCCGTTCCACAATATAGGCGGCAAGGGCTGTGCCGTAATTGGAATAGGCCATGATCGATCCGGGCGTAAAGACCCTGGCGGGGAGATGTTCCTTCACATACTGCCCCAAGGGCTTGAGCAGTTCCGGATCTGCCACAATCGTCCAGGCCACCTCGTCCTCAAAACCTGCCGTATGGGTCATGAGGTGGTGGAGGGTGATGGGGGGAACGTCCTTGGTGGAAGTGGTGCGCGGGGGGATGGTGAAGTCCAGGTAGGTATTGACATCGGCATAGAGGTCCAGCTTCCCCTGTTCCACCAGCTGCATCACGGCCAGCCAGACCAGGATTTTGGAAATGGAACCTGGCCGGTGGACCGTGATCCCGGGCTCCATGGGGATCTCCTCTGCCAAGTCGGCGAAACCGTAGCCTTTGGCCAACACAATCTCGCCCTGGGCAACCACCACAACCTCGGCGCCGGGGATCTTGTTCTGCCTGAGCTGAACGGAAAACACTCCGTCAAAGAACGCTTCCAAGGCCGCTGGATCCTGCACGCTGCTGCTTTGGGCAGAAGCGGCAGAGACCGCCATAAGTAGTGCAAGGATAACCACTGGTGCGCAGCACTTTTTCATCTGTCCCACCCCACGAGGAAGTTACTAGCTTCACCTCCAGACTTCTCCACGGTGAGATGGGGTTCCTCCCGCCGCCCCACAATTTGTGAACGCCGCCTAGCTGAGCAAACCGCAGCGTTTGGCCACCCACACCTTGAGGGCAAAGCGGGCGGCAAACAGCAGCAGCATGGGAATGGGGTAGAACCACTCCGCGTAGCTGAACAGGCCTGCCCCCTTCACCACCTGGCTGAAACCGGTGGCCAGAAGAGCCCAGCCCAGCAAATACAGGTAACCCAGGGGTTCGTTGGAGCGGGGCCAGAAGTGGAGGAAAAAGACCGCGATGAAGGTCCAGACGATGTAGGAGAGCAGCGGATTGCTTCCGGCTTGGATCAGGCCCACGTTGTGGAAGGCAGTGATCCCCAGGCCGCCGGTGATCAGGCCTTCCAGATACTCCAGGAGCCCGCCCAAAACTGCTCCGTAGGGCAGCAGCAGGCGCAGGTTGTCCCGGGGTACAGTGAGGAGCACAAATCCGCCCACGAGCAGGAGTAAAACGGGATAGATTAAGGCTTGGGCAGTCACGGGGCACCATTCCTTTCCATAGTGTCAAGGAATAGTATAACCACCCTTACTGTCCAGATTACTGCAGGCAAAAAGAAAGGGTGACCGGCCCCGGGCAAAAGGAGTCTCTGCCTTTTGCCAGAATTACTGACGAGAGGTGATAGTTGTGTTCAGGTTTACAACCAAGGACGTCTGGATTGGCAGCAGGGTAAGGCAGTTTAAGATGGTTGATCATCCCGGAGCCGCGGCCACCTTGGTGGTCAAGGACGGGCAGGTGCTCCTGGTGGAACAGTACCGGCCCGCAGCGGGGCGCAAGATGCTGGAGATCCCCGCGGGGACCATTGACCGCAGCGAGCCGCCCCTGGAATGCGCGCGCCGGGAGCTCCAGGAGGAGACGGGCTACAGTGCCGAAGACTGGGAGTCCCTGGGGCATATTTATCCCACCCCCGGCTACACCAACGAGGTTTTACACCTTTTCTACGCCAGCGGGCTCACCAAGGGAGAGCAGCATCTAGACCCCGGGGAAGATATCAACGTGCGCTGGATTCCCCTGGAAAAGGTGGAGGAGATGATCGACCAGGGTGAGATCAACGACGCCAAAACCATCATTGCCGTTTTCAAGTACCTCAGAAACCTCAGGAAGCAGGGTTAAGACTCGCCCTCCAGGGGCGCCCCGATGTCCCGCCAGAACCCGGTGATCCGGTGGGCTTTGATGGGGACGCCATCGGCAGCCATCTGCGCCACCGCCGCGGAGAGTTCATATTCACCCCGGGGCGAAGGGCGCAGGTTTTTCAGATAGTGGAAGACCTGGGGCAGGAAGATATAAACCCCGCCGTTGTTCCAGTTGGTTTGGGACGTGCCCGGCGGGGGTTTTTCCACCAGGCGTTCCACAAAACCTCCCGCGCCCAGATACACCGCGGCGCCGTGGGTGGGATCATCCATCCAGTTGATGGAGCTGACCATGGTGCCGTGCTCATTGAACAGCTGGGCCATGGCCCGGTAGTTCTCCGGGGCGATGGCGATATCTCCGTAGGAGACAAAAAAGGGTTCTCCCTGCACAAACTGCTCCGCCTGGAGCAGGGCGGCTCCCGTTCCATACCTAGCCAGGTCCTGCTGGAGATAGGTGATCTGCACGCCCAGGGAGCTGCCGTCCTGATACCGGGCCTGGATCAGCTCACCTAAATGGCCGATGACCACGGCCAAGCGGTCCACGCCCGCCTCCCTCATCCCTAGAATTATATGCTCCAGGCACGGTTTCTTGCCCACGGGCAGCAGCGCTTTGGGCACCTTGGCCCCCAGCGCGCCCAGCCTAGTGCCTTTCCCAGCCGCCAGGATTACGCCCCGCACTTAGCTGCCTCCTTTGCCCAGGGGCAGCTGCAGTGTGCTGTCCTCCCGGATCACCTGCAGCAGCTGCTGGGCTTGGGCTGGTTTGGTGGTTTCCCAGGCCAGGCGCAGGATGGGTTCTGTGCCGGAGAAGCGGATGGAAAACCAGCAGTCATTGGTGAAGTAGAACTTGACTCCATCGAGATAGGAGACCCTGTGGATCTTCCAGGGAAAGGCGGGGATGTAGCGGTCCGCGAGCAGAGTCTTTTCCAGGCGGCTGCGCTCTTCTTGCCGGTACCCCAGGTTGAGCTCCCCGAAGTGCAGCGTCCCGTATTTTTCATCGATCTCCTTCAGCAGCTGGCTGAGGGTCTTTTTGGTCTTGGCCAGCATTTCCACGGCCAGCAGCGCGGCTAAAATGCCATCTTTACCGTTGACATGGCCCCGGATTTTCAGCCCACCGCTGCTTTCTCCCCCCAGCAGCAGGTCTTCTTCGTCCATTTTTTGGGTGATATATTTGAAACCCACGGGCACTTCATAGGCCGGTTCGCCGAAGGAGTGGGCAATGCGGTCCAATACGTGGGTTGTGGTGATGTTGCGCACCACGCCGCCCCGTTCCTTGCGGTACTGCTTGAGGTAGTAGTACAAAAGCTTGAGGATCTCGTTGGCGGTGATGTAATTCCCCTTTTCATCGTAGAGGCCGATGCGGTCTGAGTCCCCGTCGGTGGCGATGCCGATGTGGTAGTGCCCCTGCTTCATGAGGTATTCCATATCCTGGAGTGCTTCCCGGGAGGGAGAGGGAGCCCGCTGGCCGAACATGGTATCCCGCTCGGCGTTGATCAGATCAACCGAACAGCGCAGGGAAGCCAGGCACATGGCCATGATGTCCTTGGCCACTCCGAACATGGGGTTAAACAGTACATTGAGGTTGAGCTGCTGCACCGCCGGGACATCGATCTGGGCCAGGAGGGAATCGATGTAGGCGTTCTTGTTGGAGTAGAGCACGATTTTCCCCTGGTCCAGGGCGTCGAAGAAGGTGAGGGGGGGTGCCTCCAGGGGAGGGATGAGCTGGCAGAGCTCCTCCAGGCGGTTGGTCACCTCCACCGGGGCATCTTTGCCCCCTTCCACGATCACTTTGATGCCGTTGTATTCGGAGGGGTTGTGGGAGGCGGTGACCATCAGCCCCATGGCGAGTTTCTCCTGCTCCACCGCGTACATGAGCATGGGAGTGGGCACCACCGGTTCAATGAACCAGACGGGGATGCCGTTGTGCACCAGGATCTCCGCGATGGCCCTGGAAAAACGGCCCGAGAGAAAGCGCAGGTCATGGCCGATCACCACCGGTTTGTGGTCCTGTTTGTTTTCCTGGAGATAGAGCGCCGCGGCCTGGGCCACCCTGCGCACGTTGCTGAAGGTAAACCCATCGCCAATGATGGCCCGCCAGCCGCCGGTCCCGAACTTGATCACCTGCTTCACGACCTTTCACCAAAGCTGCTTTGAGTATTCGCTTTGGGGTGCTAAGCTTCCTGTTGGAAATTGACCACTGGCTCCGGCCCCCTTGGGACAGAACAGGTATGTGCAGTAGCTGTGGTTGTTTCGATGCTAGTGGGAACATGTGCTGGGGAAAGGATCTGAACCCCAGAAAAAAAGGCTGCCGCAGCAGCCTTGTTTCATTCTTGGGCAGCGTCACCGGACCACAATCACCTCGCCGGCCAGAGCAGCTGCAGGATCATCTGCTGGGCGGCATTGGCCTGGGCGATCATGGCCAGGGCCGCCTGCATGCGGATCTGGGCGGAAACCATGTTCAAAACCTCCAGGGCGATATCGGCATCGCTGATGCGGGATTCCGCCTCGGTGAGGTTGAGGGCCATGTTTTCTAGATTGCTCACGGTGTGCTCCAGGCGCCTCATCTTCGCGCCCACATAGCCCCTCTGGGAAGAGATCTTAGTTAAAACTTCGTCTAGGGCTCCTATGGCCGCATCCGCTTCTTCCTGCGTCGCCACGGAGAGATCCCCCAGGCCCAGGGCCTCCGGGCGCATGTCTCCCAAAGCGATCTCCATATGCTGCCCCGCGTTCGCACCCACTTGGATGATCAGGGGATTGTTTTCATCCCGGCTCCCATCCAGAAGGGGGATTGTGTTAAAGTGCGTGCCCCGGGCCATATCCCCTAGGGCCCCAACGAGCTCGCTGAATTCCATCTGCAAAGCGGCCCGGTCAGCTTCATCCAGGGTACCCGTGGCGGCATAGACCGCGATCTCCCGCAGGCGGTGTACGATGGACTGCATCTCCCCCAGGGCTCCATCGGCTATCTGCAGGAGGGAAATGGCGTCCTGGGCATTGCGGGAGGCCTGCCTCAGTCCGCGGATCTGGGCTTTCATCCGTTCGGAGATGGCCAGTCCCGCGGCATCATCCGCGGCGCGGTTAATCCGCTTCCCCGTGGCGATGCGCTCCAGGGAAACGGCGTAGGCTTTAGCAGCCGCATGGTACGCGCTTACTGCGCGCAGTCCGGCTAAGTAAAACAGATTCACCGCGCCACCCCCCTGCTCCGATTTCCCTTCCCTTAATTATCGACCGGGCGCGGCTGGGCCTTTAGTGGATCACCAAAAGTCCCAGGCCGAGCATCACGCCGAAAATCGCCCCCAAGGTGGCGGCCAGGGGAAAGTCCAAGCAGTTTGCTTCCGGGAGCAGTTCGTGGAAGACCAAAAAGAGCATGGCTCCCGCGGCAAAGCCCAAGGTCCCGGCTAAGGTGGTGGGGGTCAGCTGGCCGAAAAGCCCGCCCGCCAGGGCGCCAAGGCCCATGGGCAGACCCGCGGCAATGGTCAAAAGCACAGCGGAGGTTCTGCCCACACCCCCGGCCAGAAGCGGTGCCGCCATGGCCATCCCTTCGGGAATATTGTGCAGGCAGAGGGCCAGGGCGAGACTGAAGCCCAGCTCCTGGGAGGCCAGGTAACCCGCCCCGATGACCAGGCCCTCCGGGAAGTTGTGGGCGGCGATGCCCAGGCCCAAAAAAAGCCCCGTCTGGATCAAGCTGCCCCGACCGGTGGGAAAAAAGAGGGGTTTGAGCAGCGGCAGGGCAGCGGTTCCCAAGACCACCCCGGCAAAGGTCACGCCGGGTCCCCGCAGGGCCAGGGCTTCCGGGAGCAGGTCGTGAAAGACCACCGCGAGCATGACTCCGCTGGAGAAGGCCAGGTGAAAGCTGAGTTCCGCCCCTTGGGGTATGCGGCCGAGCCCCAGGAGAATTCCCCCCGCGCCTGTGCCTAACACTCCCGCCATGGTGCCCAGGAAAACAATTCTAGCCAGCTCCCACATCCCCATACCTCCCTCGGAAACTCCCTCTACATGCCTATTTCCCCCGCCAGAGAATTATTTCTCCTCCCCCGCAAAATTCTTGGGGACAAAGTATTGACATGCACCCCCCCACTCGGTACAATACACTTGTTTAGTGTTGCTAAACTTCAAGTTTAGTATCACGAAACTTAGGAAGGGAGGGACAGGGATGAAGATAGGTGAGAAAATCAAGCGTCTACGCATCCAGCACAACCTGACGCAGGAGGAACTGGCGGACCGCTGCGAACTGTCCAAAGGCTTCATTTCTCAAGTGGAACGTGACCTCACCTCGCCTTCCATCGCCACCTTGATCGATATTCTGGAATCGCTGGGTACAAATCTGCAGGACTTTTTCAAGCAGGACGTGCCTGAAAAAATGGTCTTTACCAAAAACGATGTCTCTGTCAAAAGCGATCCGGAGTTGAAAAGCGAGATCCGCTGGCTGGTGCCTAATGCCCAGAAAAACGCCATGGAGCCCATCGTGGTGCACCTGGAGCCGGAGGGACGCACGCCTTACGACGATCCCCACGATGGGGAGGAGTTTGGGTATGTGATCAAGGGGCAGATCCTGCTGCATTTCGGCTCGGAAGTGGTTAAGGTCCGGGCGGGCGAGTCCTTTTATTTCCCCGCCGAAGCAGGCCATTACATCGCCAACGCGGGCAAAAGGCCCGCGGTTGTTCTGTGGGTTTCTTCACCGCCGAGCTTTTAGTCTTCAAGATTGGAAAGGGGGAACTGTGGTGTCCGAGATCATCGTTCAGCTGAAAGGTGTCTCCAAGTATTACGACGATACACCTGCGCTGACAGATGTGGATCTGTACATCCGCAAGAATGAGTTTGTCACTTTGCTTGGTCCCAGCGGCTGCGGCAAGACCACCATGCTGCGGCTGATCGGGGGCTTTGAGAAGCCCGACACGGGAACTATTACCTTTAACGGTCAAGACATTGGTAATGTGCCATCCCATAAACGCAAAGTGAATACCGTCTTTCAGCGTTATGCCCTGTTCTCCCATCTCAACGTGTTTGAAAACATCGCCTTCGGCCTGCGGATCAAGAAGATGAAGGAGTCGGTCATCCGGGAAAAGGTCTCCCGCATGCTGGAGCTTGTGAACCTGCAGGGCTACGAGAAGCGGGACGTCAACTCCCTCAGCGGCGGGCAGCAGCAGCGGGTAGCCATTGCCCGGGCTCTGGTCAACGAACCCGACGTACTGCTTTTGGATGAACCCCTGGCCGCTTTAGACCTCAAGCTGCGCAAAGAGATGCAGCACGAGCTGAAGAACATGCAGAGGCAGCTGGGCATCACTTTCCTCTTTGTCACCCATGACCAGGAAGAGGCCCTGTCCATGAGTGATACGGTTGTGGTCATGAAGGATGGGGAGATCCAGCAGATCGGCACGCCGGAGATGATCTACAACGAGCCGGTGAACGCCTTTGTTGCCGATTTCATCGGGGAAAGCAATATTGTGGACGGCATCATGCGCCAGGACTACCTGGTGGAGTTTGCCGGCAACCTGTTTGAGTGTGCTGACTCTGGTTTCGCCCGGGATGAGCTGGTGGATGTGGTGATCCGCCCGGAGGACTTGGCCCTCATGCCCCCAGATCAGGCCAAGCTCAAGGGCGTGGTCCGCTCCGTGAACTTTTTGGGGGTACACTACGAGATGATTGTGGAAGGCGCCGACGGCACAGAGTGGCTGGTGCACTCTACCCTCATGGAACCGGTGGGGACCATGGTGGGATTGGGCCTTGAGCCCATGGATATCCACATCATGAAGAAGGTGAGAGCGTAGTGAAGCGGCTTTCCCTCACGCCCTATGTCATCTGGATGGTGCTCTTTACGGTGGTGCCCATGCTGCTCGTGCTGTATTACGCCTTCACGGTTCCCACCGAGGGCGGGACCACCTGGTCTTTGGAGAATTTCACTCGGTTCTTTCAGCCCATCTACCTCAGGGTCTTTATCCGCTCCTTGAACCTGGCGGTGATCAGCACGCTGATCTGCCTGCTGTTGGGCTATCCCGCAGCAATGATCATGGCGGGCAACGCCTTTAAGCGCAAACATGTGATCATGCTGCTCTTTGTGGTGCCCATGTGGATGAACTTCCTGCTGAGGACCTATGCCTGGCTCACCATCTTGGAGCGCAACGGCTTTCTCAACTCTCTATTGACCTTTTTCAGCTTGCCGCGGGTGAACATTCTGTACACCAACGGCGCCGTGGTCCTGGGCATGGTTTACAACTTCCTGCCCTTTATGGTGCTCCCCATTTACTCGGTGCTGAGCAAGATCGACAAAGGGGTTGTGGAGGCAGCGGGGGATCTGGGGGCCAACCCCTTCCAGGTTTTCATCAAGGTCATCCTACCTTTGAGCCTGCCTGGGGTGGTCTCCGGGATCACCATGGTGTTCATGCCGGCCATGACCACGTTCGTCATCTCCAGGCTGTTGGGCGGCGGCCAGTTCACCCTCATCGGCAACCTCATCGAGCAGCAGTTCCTTGTGGTGGGGGACTGGGGTTTTGGCTCTGCCATCTCGGTGGTGATGATCGTGGTGATCCTCTTGAGCATGGCAGTTATGTCCTTCTTTGAAGGGGAAGAAAAGGATGTGGCGCTATGGTGAGGTGGTTGAAACGCAGTTACATTTACCTGATCTTCGCCTTTTTGTACTTGCCCATTGCCGTGCTCATGGTGTACTCCCTCAACGATGCCCGCTCCCGGGGCATGTGGGGAGGATTTACCCTGCGCTGGTATGTGGAGCTGTTTCAGGACCGCACCATCATGAACTCGCTGTACGCCACGCTGATCATCGGCGTGAGCTCAGCCCTAATTGCCACCGTGATCGGCACCATGGCGGCGATCGGTATTCACAATACCCGGGGGGTTCCGAAAAAGCTGATCATGAACGTGACCTACCTGCCCGTTTTGAACCCGGAAATTGTGACTGCCATTTCCCTGATGCTGCTGTTTGTGTTCTCCAGGATGCGCTTTGGGTATATCACCCTGCTGCTGTCGCATATTACCTTTAACGTGCCTTACGTGATCCTGTCGGTGCTGCCTAAGCTGCGCCAGCTGAACAAGCATCTCTACGAAGCGGCGCTGGATCTGGGCTGTACACCGCTGCAGGCTTTGTGGAAGGTGATCATCCCTGAAATAATGCCGGGCATTATCACGGGACTGCTTTTGGCTTTTACCCTATCCATTGACGATTTTGTGGTGAGCTTCTTCACCACCGGTTCAGGAGTATCCACGCTTTCCATCACGGTCTACTCCATGGCTAGGAGGGGAATCAACCCCAAGATCAATGCCCTATCCACCATCATGTTCACCTTTGTGTTAGCACTCCTAATTATCGTCAATGTGCGGCAAGCCCGCGAAGAAAGAAAGGAAAGGAATGGGAGACGTGTCCCTAAAAAAGACAGTCCTTATGATCCTCGGTTTGGTAGTGCTTAGCCTGGTTCTCACCGGGTGCGGCAAAGAACAGCCCGTTCTGTACGTGTACAACTGGGGCGATTACATCGACGAGAGCATCCTCGAAGAGTTTGAGAAAGAAACAGGCATCAAGGTGGTCTACGACACCTTTTCCACCAATGAAGATATGTATGTGAAGATCAAATCCGGCGGCAGCACCTACGATGTGGTCTTCCCCTCGGATTACATGGTCACCAGGATGATCAACGAGGGTATGCTGCTCAAGATCGATCTGGAGAAGATCCCTAACCGCGTGCACATCGACCCCAAACTCATGGGAGCCGATTACGATCCAAAAAACGAATACACCCTGCCCTACATGTGGGGTACGTTAGGCATCCTCTACAACACCACCATGGTGGAGGGAGAAGTGGACAGCTGGGATGTGCTCTGGGATGCCAGATACGCCAAGAACATCCTCATGCTGGACAGCCAGCGGGATTCCATCGGGGCGGCCCTCCTGAAGCTGGGTTATTCCATCAACACCAAGGACCCCCAGGAGCTGGCGGAAGCGGCTGAGCTGTTGAAGCAGCAGAAGCCCCTGGTTTTGGCCTACGTTGTGGACGAGGGGAAAGACAAGATGGTCGCGGGTGAAGCGGCCCTGGCCCTCACCTGGTCAGGGGAAGCCATGTACGCCATCGGCGAGAACCCGGATCTCTCCTACGCCATCCCTAAAGAGGGCACAAACCTCTGGTTTGACGTGATGGCCATTCCCAAGGGGGCCAAGAACATCGAGGGGGCCCACAAGTTCATGGACTTTTTGAACCGGCCGGAAATTGCCCTGCGCAACGCCGAGTACACCGGTTATTCCACCCCCAATCTGGCTGCCTGGGAGATGCTGCCGGAAGAGGTGCGCAACGACCCCCGGGCCTACCCCAGCGAGGAAGTTTTGGCCAATACCGAGGTGTTTGTGAGCCTTGGTGAGACTTTGAAGGAATATGATCGCATTTGGACTGAAGTTAAGGCGTTCTAGGCAATTGGAGCTTCTCCCTCCGGGAGGGGCTCTTGCATAGAAGGCCCTGCCGGCCTTCCTAAACCCCAATCATATGAAAGGAGTGAGGAGGTTGAGCAGACTCTCTAAAGCGCTTTGGGTGCTGGCGGCTTTAGTACTGCTCAGTGCAGTTCTCACTGGCTGCACGAGGGACAAGCCCACCATCTATGTGTACAACTGGGGAGACTACATCGACGAAAGCATTCTGGAAGAATTCGAGAAGGAAACGGGCATCAAGGTTGTGTACGACACCTACGCCACCAACGAGGACATGTACGTCAAGATCAAGGCTGGCGGCAGTTCGTACGACGTGATCTTTCCATCGGACTACATGCTCACCAGAATGATTGAGGAAGGTTTAGTGCAAAAGCTGGATCTGACCAAGATACCCAACGCCAAGTACATCGAACCGCGGCACCTGGGCTGGGACTACGATCCCAAAAACGAGTACTCGCTCCCATATTATTGGGGCACAGTAGGTATTCTGTACAACACCACCATGGTGGATGATCCCGTGGAAAGTTGGGATATCCTCTGGGATCCCAAGTATGAAAAGGAAATCCTCATGCTGGACAGCCAGCGGGATTCCATTGCCGTAGCCCTTCTGAGGCTGGGTTACAGCATCAACACATTGGATGAGAAAGAACTGGAGGAAGCGGGTGAGCTGCTCAAGGAGCAAAAGCCCCTGGTTTTGGCCTACGTGGTGGATGAGGGGCAGGATAAGATGATCGCCGGTGAAGCAGCTCTGGCCGTGGTCTGGTCTGGAGAGGCCACCGTGGCCAGGATGCAAAACCCGGATCTGGCCTTTGCTATCCCCAAAGAAGGCACTAACTTGTGGTTTGATGTCATGGCGGTACCGAGCAATGCCAAGAATCCCGAAGGGGCCATGGCCTTCATCAACTTCATGCTCGATCCCGAAATATCGTTCCGCAATGCTGACTACACCGGGTACGCCGTGACCAACGGAGAGGTGCGGGCCATGATTCCGCCGGAAATCAGTGACGATAGGAGCATCTATCCCGAACCAGAGGATCTGGTAAACGCTGAAGTATTCGTGAACCTGGGCCAGACCCTGAGTATTTACGATCGCATCTGGACGGAAGTGAAGGCTCACTAAATTATCAAGCGGCTGTTGCAAACATGCAATGGCCGCTTCCTTTTTCATCCTCCCGCAGCTCTGGGAGGTGCTGGCAGTTTTCTAAGCATACGGATAAACTTTTCCTTCCCAAAGGAAAAGTTTGGCGATAAGATGAAGACAAGTAGAAACTAAGCCCGTAAAAGCAATATATGTTGCGACATATATTGATAGAGGGAAGGAGGTCTAAGGATGAGGCGATTGTACTTTTTCTCCGCACTGCTGGTTTTGGCTGCCATTTTGGCTGGATGTATCGGCGTTGATCCCCAACCTCCTGTTACCCAGAAAGGCGGCGTGCGCGGATTCGTGTACATTCGACAGGGATTGGGCGAATTGTCCGCGGGGGAAGACGATGTGCTGTTTACGGTTGAGCCATTGGCTTCAGGCGAATGGACGGCTCTGTCTGGTGCGAAGATCGAGGTTAAAAACGTCAGTACCGGCAAAAAAGGATTTGGGACTACCGAATATGACGGCTATTACGAGGTTCGGAATCTAGATGTGGGATACTCCATCTTGACCGTTAGCCATAGGGCACTTCGCCATGATGTTCAGACTGAAGTGTATGTTTATCCCGGTGAGCCTACCTGGGTCGAAGCCATCTATGTGAGCGAGCCCGTCCCCCACTACTACTTCTTGATAATAGGCATCGAGAACTACGCAGATAGTCGCAAGAGCTTCCCAGGACCGAGAAATGATGCAGAAAGAATGTATGAGACCTTGTATCTGGGAAACCTTTTACCTGGCGAGGGCCGGCGGCTGGTTGATTCGCAGGCTACCAAGAACGCCATCAAAAACCAAATCCAAACATATGTGAGCAAGGCTCAGAGTACAGCGGATCACTTGATCATCTATTTCTCAGGTTTCTCAGGCGCTGACTACCTAAGCCCCTATGACGACACCGGGCTGGGTTTGAGCAAGAAGTCCATCACCGACGCAGAACTGGAATCCTGGCTCCGTGATTTTCCGGGCTATGTCACAATTATCATTGATGGTTCATATTCGGAGACCATGGCGGATGGCAACCCCCTTGAGCCCCTCGCTCTCAAGAAACGGAAGTATACTGTGCTTACGGGGGCTCAGAGTAACCAGCAGGTCCAACATTACGACTTATTCCAGGGGAGCGTGTTCACTTACTTCTTGTGGCAGGGTCTAAGGAACGGATGGGCTGATGACAACTACGACGGAGCGATTACGCCTTACGAGCTCTACGACTACACTCACGCCGAGATGTTGAGTTTTTACCGAGACAAAGATCCCTCAGTACGCCACTACCCTTTCATTCACCGAGGCAACTCTGAAAACAAGCCAATTTTCAAGTATAGATAGACCGACCTTTAGAAAGGAGTGCTGTCATGCGTAAGTTAGTTGTTGTTTTTCTGATGGTACTACTGGCAGCAGGCTCCGCTGCTGCCCGAGATAATTACGGTTCTAGCGGCAGTCTGACTTCGGTGGCTTGGCTGGACGGAACTAAGCTATATGTAGCTGTGGGAAACACTTCCAACAGCAGGGTCTCTATCACCATTTCGACTAGTACCACGGACGCTTGGGGATGGCCAGTCTTCCCGTCCAGGCAGATTAGTATACCAGCCCGGACGATTGTTCAGGAGGTCTTCTACCCCAGTATCCCTGGTCGGGGACAGACACTTAGCAGCGTGCGCATCGCAGAAGGTTATCGTTCCTTCAATGTTCCGGTTCAGGAAGCTGGTATCTTCAAGCTGGACAGCTATGTGGTGCCAGCGAACTCCCAGTTGGACGTAACCGTGGATCTCGATCGATTGCTGGACGACTCGGGCAACATCCGCATTGTCGTCGACGATTATTACACCACTTCGGGTGGTTACAGCCAAGAACGAATTCGCATTCACTCCGTTGGTGGTGGCCCCACCCAGGTACGGGGCAGCAACACCATCGAGTATGTGAAGCCCTACCTGGTACTGAGGATGAAGACGCCCAACATGCCGTGGCTCACCACCATGACGTTTGGTCTGAGTAGGGTAGACTCCAACTACAGCTGGCGTCAAGAGCGGTTCGAAGGTCCCACCCTCATGGTTTACGGCCGTAATATGCGCTTAGGTGAATCGTCCAGCGGAGGCGGGTTCATTGCCCGCTAACCTTGGTTAGGTGAAGAAGAGAAACGCGCAGACAGGAGGACCTAAAAGTGCGTCGCTTAAGCATTTACTCGTTTGCGATACCAATGATCGTAGTTCTGCTCCTGGCGAGTCCAGCCGCGGCTGCCCTGCGGGATGGTTGGCTGGGGGATGTGGCCGTGGTGGCCTGGTTGGAAGAGGAGACCGTGAAGGTGGCCTTGGCCAACGGGGGCCGTTCCCGGGTTACCATCACCCTGTCTCCAGAGGGCTGGGATCAGCGCTGGCGTCCCTTCTTTTCCGACCGCACCATTGTCGTGCCCGCCCGCACAGTTGTGATCGAGGCCTTTCACCTCAACTCCACCTGGCGCGGCGAGCCCCTGGCGGTGCGCTTGAACGCCTGGGATAGGACCGCGGTGGTGGACGTGCAGACGTCAGAGATCTTCAGGCCCCAAGCCTATGTGGTGCGCGCCCAGGATGAGGTGCAGGTGTTTGTTGATTTGGGCTTCCTGGCTGCGGAGCGGGGCGGCGCGTACCTGGTTGTGGATGAGAACTACTGGGGCTTTGGTGAAGGTGATGTGGGGGAAATCGCAGTGGACTCGGTGGAAGGCGGGTTCTTCTTCTCGCCGGTGCGCCGGCGGGTGGAGTGGATGGACCCCTACATGGTCCTTTCCATGCGGGCTCCCCGGGCCCAGCGCGGGGTAACCACCTTCACGTTCAACCTGTACAAAGTCCAGGAACGGCCTGAACAGCGCTATCTCGAGGAGGAAGTTGCCGGGCCGACCATTTTGGTTTACGATAGGTCCATGGCCTATCAGGACAACACCCATCTGAGCTCACCGCCTGCTTTGAACCGGAATTGGCGGCGGTAGTGAGTGGATTGCAGTACCCTCCACTTCGGCGGGCCGTGGCCCGCCAGGTGGAGGGTTTTGCTGTCTAGGGGCGGCAGGTAGAAGCAAACTATTGTGGAATAAAGGAGGGTACCGCGGTACCGCGGCCCCAGGGAGGTGCAGATTGTTGGGCAAGGTTGATTTTGTCATCATCACCGGTCTATCGGGGGCAGGCAAGACGCAGGCCATGAAGGTCCTGGAAGATCTGCAGTTTTTCTGCATCGATAATCTGCCGCCTGCCCTTTTACCCCGCTTAGTGGAACTGCATGTGCAGAGCCAGAGCGCCCGCCAGTATGCCATCGCCATCGACATTCGGGTGCGCGAGTATTTCAGCGATTTGCGCCGCTCCCTGGAATGGCTGGAGCGCAGCGGGCATTCCTACAAGATCATTTTCCTCGACTGTTCCGATGCGGTATTGGTGAAGCGCTACAGCGAAACCAGGCGCCTGCACCCGCTGACCAAAAGTGAAGGCGGAACGCAGAGTATTTTCCAGAGCATCGCCGAAGAAAGGCGCCTCCTGGCGGACGCCCGGGAGATGGCCGATGTGGTCATCGACACATCCGAGCTGCGCCCCATGGACCTGCGGGTGCGCATCAACGAGATCTTCGCGGGTGCACCGCTGCACGAATCTGTGTTTGTAGATCTGTTCTCCTTTGGGTATAAATACGGTGCGCCCATCGATGCAGATATCGTGTTCGATGTCCGCTTCATCCCCAATCCTTTCTATGTGGATGAACTGCGTTCCCTTACGGGCCAAGATGCGGCGGTTGCGGAATACGTGCTGCAGTGGCCGGCGACGCAGGAGTTTCTCGAGAAGTTCGTCGACCTCATCTGCGAGCTCCTGCCCAACTATGCCCGGGAGGGGAAGGGACGCTTGACCGTCGCCATCGGCTGCACTGGCGGTCAGCACCGCTCGGTGGCCATCGCCAATGAGCTGGCCAACCGCCTGGAGGCGCGGCGGATCAAGGTCCGGGCCAGGCATCGGGAGCTGGGGTGGAGCGTATCGTAAGCCGGAGCAACGAAGCTGAAGGGTGAGTCTATGGATCGCGCTGAAAGAATGGGAACGGAAAGGGTTCTGCCCCTGCTGGTGAAGTTCTCCCTACCGGCCATTGTGGGGATGCTGGTGCAGGCCCTTTACAACGTGGTGGACCGCATTTTTGTAGGTAACGGCGTGGGCCCCCTGGGTTTGGCGGGCCTATCCTTGGTTTTCCCCATCATGCTGGTGCAGATGGCCTTCGTGATGCTGGTGGGTCTGGGCTCTACGGCTTTGATCTCCATCCGCCTTGGGGAAGGCCGCAAAGAGGAAGCGGAGAAAATCCTGGCCAATGCCCTGGGACTGCTGTTGCTTGTGGCTCTAGCGGGAACGACGGCAGGTATGCTTTTCCTAGACCCGGTGCTGAGGTTCTTGGGGGCCAGCGAGGCGGTGATGCCCTATGCCCGGGATTATCTGGGCATCATCTTCTACGGCGCCATTTTCCAAGCGGTGGCCTTCGGGCTCAACCACATGATCAGGGCCCAGGGCAGCCCCGCTGTGGCCATGGGCAGCATGCTTATCGGTGCCATCTCCAACACGATTATGGATGCCATTTTCATCCTCTATTTCGGCTGGGGCGTCAAAGGGGCGGCTTTTGCCACCATTTTGGCCCAGGCCTTCTCCGCGACCTGGGTGCTCTCTTACTTCCTGCGGGGCAAGAGCCAGCTGCGCTTGAACTTCCGGGCCGTGCCTAGACTGGAACTCCCCATCGTTCGGCAGATCGTCTCCCTGGGCTTTGCCCCCTTTGCCATGCAGCTGGCTTCCAGCGTGCAGAACTTCATTTTGAACCAGAGTCTGATCCGCCACGGGGGAGATCTGGCCATATCCGCCATGAGCGTTGTCTTCAGCCTGAACACCCTGTTTTTCATGCCCATCTTCGGCATCAACCAAGGGGCTCAGCCCATTCTCGGCTACAACTACGGGGCTAGGCAGTATGATCGTGTCCGGCAGGCCTTTTTCTACGCGGCCGGGGCAGCCACGCTCATAGTCAATCTAGGTTTTCTAGCTACCAGGCTCTTTCCGGTGCAGCTTGTTTCCTTGTTCGGCAGGGGAGATACCGAGCTGATCTCCTTGGGTGTACAGGCGGTGAGTACCGTCATGATCTGCATGCCCGTGGTGGGCCTGCAGATTGTGGGGGCCAACTTCTTTCAGGCCTTGGGCAAGCCCAAAAAGGCGGCCCTCCTTTCCTTGAGCCGCCAGGTGCTGCTGCTGATCCCCCTGCTTTTGATCCTGCCCCGGTTTTGGGGACTTTCTGGAGTGTTTGCCGCCTATCCCCTGGCTGATGCAGGGGCCACGCTGGTTACTTCCCACCTGGTCTGGCGGGAACTGCAAGCATTAGGTACTGCCCCCGGGGTTGTGCCAAGTGAGGTGAAACCATGAAGATCTATCTGGCCCAGGAGAATCCAACGGTGGGGGATATCCAGGGGAATCTAGCCAGGCTGCGCCAGATTGTGCAGGAGAACCAAGATGCAGATCTGATCGTTTTTCCCGAGCTTTACCTGGCGGGTTATCCCCCCGGCGATCTGCTCCTTGGCCAAGGCTTCTTAGCCCGGCTGCGGGAGGCTGCCGGGGCCCTGGTGGAGTTCTCCCAAGGGTATCCCGAACTAACCTTGGTTGTGGGTACGCCTTGGCAGGAAGGGGAGAAGCTCTACAATTCAGCCCTGGTGCTCAGGGGCGGTGCCATCCTGGGCGTTCAGCACAAAAGGCAGCTCACTTCCTTTAGGCTCTTTAACGAACCGCGCTATTTCAATGCCGGCCGGGACAGCCTGATCATCCCCGTTCAGAACCGCGCCCTGGGTATTGCCCTGGGCTTGGAGCTGGATAGCAGGCTAGCTCTGGAGCTCAAAAGGCAGGGGGCCGACCTGGTGATCAACCCCCGGGCCGTACCCTTCCAGGCAGGGGAAGAGCAGCAGCGGCTGGAATCCCTCCGGCAGCTGGCGGCAGAGGTGGGCCTGCCCCTTGCCGCCGTGGGCCAGGTGGGGGGCAATGATGGACTTATCTTTCCCGGCGGGAGCCGCGTTTTCAATGAGCAAGGTCAGCTCTTGGCCGCCCTGCCACACTTCGCGAGCGGAGGGGAACTGGTTGATCTTGAGGCCCCAGACAAGCCGCTGGCGGAAGGTGCCGGGGATGAAACCACCTGGATTTACCAGGCCTTGGTTTTGGGTCTGCGGGATTATATTAACAAGTGCGGGATGAAGCGGGTGATCATCGGCCTTTCGGGAGGCCTGGATTCCGCGGTGGCCGCCTGCATCGCAGCTGAAGCAGTGGGGCCCGAGCGGGTGTGGGGGATCACTCAGCCCGGCCCCTTCTCCAGCCCCAAAAGCGCCCGGGATGCGGAGGCTCTGGCCCGCAATCTGGGCATCAGATTTGATGTTTTGCCCATCACCGAGCTCTACCACGCTTTCTTATCTTCCTTGGAGAAGCATTTCGCCGGTACTGAGCCCAACGTGGCTGAAGAAAATATCCAGGCTCGGCTGAGGGGTGGGCTTTTGATGGCCCTTTCAAACAAGTTTGGAGGGCTTGTGCTCTCCAACAGCAACAAGAGTGAACTGGCGGTGGGTTACTGCACCCTCTACGGAGATATGTGCGGCGGCGTGGCGGTGCTGGCTGATGTGTACAAGACCATGGTTTACCAGCTGGCGCATTACATCAACCGTGGGGGGGAAATCATTCCCGAGAACACTATCACGAGACCCCCTTCCGCGGAGCTCCGGCCCAACCAGCGGGATGAAGACTCCCTGCCCCCCTACGCCATCCTGGACGGGATCCTCGCAGCTTACCTGGATGAGGGTTTGAGCCCCGAGGAGATTGTGGCCCGGGGTTATGCTGAGGATACGGTGCGCTGGACAGTTAAGGCGGTGGAAGCCGCCGAGTACAAGCGGAGGCAGGCGGCCTTGATCTTGCGGATCACAACGCCCAGCTTGGGCTGGGAACGCCAGATGCCCCTGGCCGCCGTGAAGGCCCTGTAAAGGAGGCCCCCAAGAAAACCCATGAAGGAAATTACCGTGATTTACGAGGATAATCATCTGTTGGTGGTGGTAAAACCCCCCAACCTGCTCTCCCAGGCCGATCGGACGGGTGACCCGGATCTGCTTTCGCTTCTCAAAGACTATGTGCGGGAGCAGTACAACAAGCCCGGTAACGTCTACCTGGGCCTGGTGCACCGCCTGGACCGTCCCGTGGGCGGGGTGATGGTGGTGGCCAGGACTTCCAAGGCGGCCAGCCGCCTATCGGCCCAGATCAGGCAGGGGTCCTTCCACCGCAGTTATCTAGCGGTGGTCCACGGCTACCTGGAAAGCCTGGAGGGTACCCTCAGCGGCTATCTGCTCAAGGACCGGGAGCAAAACCTGGTCAGGCAGGTGAAACCGGGAACCAGGGGGGCCCAAAGAGCCCAGCTCCATTACCAGGTGGTGGGGATGCAGGGCGGGCGCAGCCTGCTTCGGATCAAGCTGGAAACCGGCCGCTCGCACCAGATCAGGGTCCAGATGGCGCAGCTGGGCCATCCCCTGGTGGGGGACCGGCGCTACGGGCCCCCCAGCCGGGAGCGGCAGATCGCCCTCTGGGCGGAAGAACTCAGCTTCAGGCACCCCACCACGGACGCGCTTCTGGAGTTCAGGGAGCCGCCCCCCCGGGTCAGGCCCTGGGCCGCCTTCCAGGATGTTTTAGCTTTCAACTAGAAAAGGGAAAAGCCCAAACGCTTTCATGGCGCTTGGGCTTTTTTGGGCTTGGGTTCCGTCTATTCTTCAGGTAAGTACGCCCGGAAGGTGGCAGAGACGGTGGCTGTGATCTGCAGCTGGCCGGGGGCGAAAGAGCCTTCCTGGGCGGACATGGCCTCCAGGCCCATGCTGCTGTAATCGGTTCCGTAGTAGTAGGTTTCTTCCACCGCCTCCAGAATCAGCTCCTGGGCAGAGTTGGCCTCGGCGATGATGCCCGCCTTCCACCAGACCTCATCCATGGCCCGCTTGAACGCTTCCTCCTTGGGGCGGCGGTAATCCTGCACGCCGTAGCTGAGGCCGTAGATGATGTTGGCCCCCGCCTGGGTTGCTTCATCCAAGAAGGCCGCTACCCGCGTGAGGTCAAGGATCTGCACCTCAAACACGTGCCGCACGGAAAAGCCCGTGGGAACAAACTGGCCGGTTTCCTCATCCCACTGCTCGTTCTGGTACATGGTGAACTCTGAGGTTTTCACCAGTTCCGGAGCGGTATACTTGGAGAAAACCTCTAGGAGCCGCTCCACCGCTTCGTTGCTCTGGCCGAGGGCTTCTTGGGCCGTCTGGCCATCGCTCTTGGCCCCCACCCACAGCTGGGCCTTGGTGGGTGGAACCGTGACCACCCCTGAAGCTTGAACCTGGATGGTAAAACTCCTGGGCGAGGCGCTGGCTGCCGCCGTAAAGGTCAGGAGCAGCACGAGGGTGAGCATCAACAATACACTGCGCCGCATGGCTTTCACTTCCCTCTCTCGGTGTTATTATACCCTTCGGGCAGGTCTGTTCCTTTGTGGGGCACTGATCCGCATGGAGTTGAGCACTGCCAAAAGGGTTACTCCCACATCTGCAAACACGGCTTCCCAGAGGGTGGCCAGGCCGAGGCCGCCTAAAAGGAGCACCGCGAGCTTGACCACAAGGGCCAAAGCGATATTCTGCCGCACGATGCGGTTGGTGTTCCTGGCTGTCCGAACGGCCTTGACCATATCGTAGGGGTCATCATTCACCAGTACCACATCGGCCGTCTCGATGGCTGCCTGGGAGCCCAAGCCCCCCATGGCCACGCCCACATGGGCGGCGGCCAGGGCCGGGGCGTCGTTGATCCCATCCCCCACGAAGGCGACCTTGCCGCGGCGGGTCTGCCTGATACGCTCCAGCTCCGCCGCCTTTTCGTGGGGCAAAAGCCCGGCGCGCACTTCATGGACACCCAGTTTGCTTCCTATCTCTTCCGCCACCGCGGGGCTGTCTCCGGTGAGCATAACCACTTCCATACCCAGGGCCTTGAGCTCCGAGACCGCTTGAGCTGCCCGTTTCTTGGGGGCATCCACCAGGGTGATGGATCCCCCGTAGCGGCCATCGACAGCCACGTGCACACCTGAGTGCCCCTGGTCCTGGGCTACCTGGATGCCCTCCTGCTCCAGCAGCTGCCTGCTGCCCACTAGGATCTCCCGGCCGTGCCAAGCTGCCTTAACGCCAAAACCGGACAGCTCTTCTACGCTGGTGATCCCTGCGGTGTCCACCGCACCGCCGTAGGCCCTGACGATGGACTGGGCCAGGGGGTGGGTGGAAAAGACTTCGGCATGGGCCGCCGCCTCCAGCACCTCTTCAGCGGTAAAGGGTTCCTGGGCTGTGATCGCTTCCACGCTGAACTGGCCGGAAGTGAGGGTTCCCGTTTTATCGAAAACGACGGTACCTGTTTCGTGCAGAGCCTGCAGGTAGTTGCTGCCCTTGACCAAAACTCCCTGCCGGGAGGCCCGGCCGATACCCGCGAAAAACCCCAGGGGAATGGAGACCACCAGTGCGCAGGGGCAGGAGATCACCAGAAAGACCAGGGCCCTGTAAACCCAGTCTTTGAGCAGGCCGCCGAAAAAGACGGGCGGGATAAGTGCCATCAGCGCAGCCAGGCCCACCACCGCGGGGGTGTAGTAGCGGGCGAAGGTGGTGATGAAATCCTCAGTGGGTGCCTTGCGGGCCGCTGCGTTTTCCACCAGTTCCAGGATGCGGGCGGCGGTGGAGTCTTTGGCCAGCTTCTCAGTGGCAATGGTCAAAAGGCCGCTGAGATTCACAGAACCGGCCAGTACCTCTTGCCCGGGCTCAACAGCCGTGGGCAAACTTTCACCGGTGAGGGCGGAGGTGTCCACTGCGGAGGTTCCCGAGAGCACCCGGCCGTCCACGGGAATGCGTTCACCGGGCCGCACCACCACCACATCTCCGATCCGCAGGTGGGCGGCGGGTACTTCCCGAATCGCTTCCCCCTCTTTGAGGTGGGCGGTTTCCGGTGTAACGGCCAGCAGGGCAGCGATGGAGCGGAGGGAGCGGTCCACCGCCAGGTGCTGCAAGAACTCACCGATGCGGTAGAAGATCATGACCGAAGCGGCTTCGGGGAACTCGCCAATGGCCACCGCCCCCGCAGTGGCTATGGTCATGAGGAAGTTCTCATCGAAAACCAAGCCCCTGCGCAGCCCGCCCAGCGCGGTCAGGATGATTTCTGCCCCCGCGAGGAGGTAGGCTGCGAGGTAGAGGGCCGGTTTGGAGGGGGCGGGGACCAACAGGGCAGCAAGGAAGCTCGCAATCCCCAGGGCCAGGCTGATGTTGCGGGGGGTAAGGAGTGCGGGCTGGCTGCGCTCCAGCTTCTGTTCGGAGACGGTGATCCCCGGTTCCACCTGGGCCACTGCGTTTTGCAGGGCCTGCTTCACCTCTTCTTTGCTCCTATGGCCCACTTCCAGGAAAATGCGGCTGGAGGAAAAGTCCACCACTGCCTCCTCCACCGCTTCCAGCGCCGCCGCGGCTGTTTCGATCTTGGCCGCACAGGCGGCGCAGTCTAAGCCTTCTAGATGGTATACCAGGCGCATGTGTTCCACCTCAATTGCGTTCTTGAATGTGCTGATACCCTTGGTCGAAAATGGATTTGACGTGATCGTCGTCCAGGGAGTAGTACACTACCCGTCCTTCCCGGCGAAACCGCACCAGTTTAGCCTGCTTCAGCACCCGCAGCTGGTGGGAAACGGCCGACTGGGTCAGCCCCAGCAGGTGGGCCAGGTCGCACACGCACATTTCCGATTGGAAGAGGGCGTAGAGGATGCGGATCCTTGTGGTATCGCCAAAGACTTTAAAGAATTCAGCGAGCTCAAAGAGGTCTTCTTCCGCGGGCATGCCTTGGCGCACCCTTTCCACCACATCTTCATGGATCACGGTCACATCGCAGGAGAGGTTTTCCTCGCCTGACATGTGCTTCCCCCCTTCCGGTGATATCTGAGCACTTGTTCATATATTCAGCTATAGTATACTCCTCGGTCCACTTTCTGTCAACGCAAAAGCCCCATCCATAGCGGATGGGGCGCCATCTTCAGCTGCGGCTTAGGGGATCAGTCTATCAAAAAGACAACTGAATAGTGAGCTAAGAAATCGTACACATCCAGGGCATCCAAAATGGCCT
>FZPS01000187.1_pt142 | contig 27871 bp, 27 predicted proteins | sample 1817821 | NCBI WGS metagenome assembly FZPS01 (sample SAMEA104158645, study PRJEB21678) | metagenome | place: Germany | collected 2015-04-21
TCCTTCTTTCGTGAGATTTGGTGGTCGGGAAACCAACCTTATCTTACCATGAAGAGAGGCTTTTTTGACCCCACGCTAGAAGCTCTATGGAACCCCCGGCATAGCCAGGGGTTTTCAAAGAACATAAAAAAGCCACTTTAATTGATAACAATTAAAGTGGTACGAGTTAATTATCCGATTGCAACCATTCGATCAATTGCATGTTTTGCTTTACGGGCTATTTTCTCCGGTACAGTAATGATATGTGTATTATTTTTTAATGACATTAAAACTTTCTCTAGAGTGATCATTTTCATGAACGGACAAACAGCTTCTGGATTAGCTGCGATAAATTGTTTATTAGGATTTTGCTTTTCCATTTGATGTATGATACCCACCTCTGTCGCAACGATAAACTGCTCAGCATTTGACTTATTTGAGTAGTCTAACATTTGACCTGTTGACAGAATATGTGTCTTTTCTTGAGGTAGTATACCTTCAGCTTTTAAATACATACTTGATGTTGAACATCCGCATTCTGGATGAATAAGCAGATCTGCATCATTATGGTTTGTAAAAACTTCTGCAACTTGCCCTGGTCTAATCCCTGCATGAACGTGGCATTCCCCTTGCCATATGTGCATATTCTCTCGACCTGTTTCTTTTTTTACAAATTCACCCAAAAATAGATCTGGCAAAAATAAAACTTCTTTTCTTTCTGGAATTGAGTTGACGATCGCCACAGCATTAGATGATGTGCAACAATAATCACTTTCTGCCTTCACCTCTGCAGATGTATTAACGTAGGAAACAACAACTGCTTCTGGATGTTCTCTTTTCCACTTACGAAGCTGATCAACAGTGATTGAATCAGCGAGTGAGCAACCTGCCTCCAAATCAGGCAGTAAAATGGTTTTCTCTGGATTTAAAATCGCTGCAGTCTCTGCCATAAAATGAACACCACAAAAGACAATCACATCAGCTTCTGTATTCAGCGCAGCCCGAGCAAGTGCTAAAGAGTCACCTAACACATCTGCAATATCCTGAATTTCAGGAATCTGATAATTATGCGCTAAAAGGATCGCATTTCTCTTTTTCTTTAACTCAATTATTTCCTCGACAATAGAATTCTTTTTATCGGTAATAATCATAACCAAAATTCCCCCTTATGGATCAATTAATAAATTTGCGCTTATATCCAACGCTTGATACGAATGTGTTAAAAACCCTAGTGAAATATAATCAACACCTGTGCCACGATAGGAAGCTAAATTGCTTAACTGAATCCCTCCTGATGCTTCTGTAACGATCTCTTTAGGGACAATGCTAACTAACTTTCTAATCTGCTCTGGTTGGCAATTATCAAACATAATGACATCTACCTTTGCGTCAACCGCTTCGATAACCTGTTCCATCGTTTCAGTTTCTACTTCAATTTTAATCATATGACCAACCTGTTTTTTAACCTGCTCAACTGCCAGTTTAATTGAGCCTGCATATTCAATGTGATTATCTTTAATCATCACCCCGTCATATAGACCAGAGCGATGATTAAATCCACCACCACAACGAACCGCATACTTTTCTAACATTCTTAAGCCAGGAGTTGTTTTTCTCGTATCGCAAATTTTAGTTTCAGAGCAATTTAACTTTTGAACCGCTTGATTCGTTAATGTTGCCACCCCGCTCATACGTTGAATTAGGTTCAAGATGACTCTTTCTCCTTTTAGTAAATCTCCAACATTTCCTTTTATAATCGCTAAAACTTCTCCTTTCTTTACTTGTGAACCATCTGATATATTTAATTCAATCTCAATTGATTCATTAAGTAGAGGGAAACCGACCCTGATAATATCAACCCCAGAAAAAATACCTGTCTCTTTTGCCATAATGACTAATCGCCCTTGATTTTGTTTAGGGATAATTAAATCTGTGGTTCGATCACCTTCACCTAAGTCTTCAAGAAAAAAGTTTTCCAGCATTCTTTTAAGTTTTAGTTTATTCACAATCATTAGCACTCCCTTTACCCATCCATCTGTCTTGTCACCTATCTTTACATAATTTCTAGTACATTTCAAGTCTTTTCTGTTAATCTATAAACCATTGCTAAAATAGATAAGACCATACTTTTAGGCTACCACTGCGCTACCATATATTTACTTTTTAAAGTTTTTACTTTAATTTGTAAGTGTTTTTCCGATTTATTTACTTTTTTATTCTCAAAAATATAGTTGACTTGAGTAGTCTTTGGGAGCGTTTACAAAGTAAGTGGAGGTGAACTTGTTCAAAAATCTATTGATTGACTACTTACAGAAGCATCTGATCAAAATCCCAAAAAATAAGGAGGAAAGACAGTTGAAACGAATTAGAAAACCACTGTTGGTCGGTATTTTAGTTTGTTTAGCACTAGGATTATCAGCAATCACTGTATTTGCCGCAATAACTAACAACGAGATTGGCACACATGATGGCTATGACTATGAATTTTGGAAAGATTATGGTGGTTCTGGCAGTATGACACTTAATAGTGGGGGAACTTTTACTGCCCAATGGAGTAATGTTAACAACATCCTATTCCGTAAGGGTAAAAAGTTTGACCAAACACAAACACACCAACAAATTGGCAATATGTCCATTGACTTTGGCGTAAACTATCAGCCTTCCGGAAACCCTTATTTAACAGTATACGGTTGGACAGTTGATCCATTAGTTGAATATTATATTGTTGATAGTTGGGGGAATTGGCGACCTCCTGGAGCAACACCAAAAGGGACGGTTTATGTTGATGGTGATACGTACGACATTTATGAGACGACACGATACAATCAACCATCGATTATCGGTGACACAACTTTCCAACAGTATTGGAGCGTAAGACGTAACAAACGTACAAGTGGGACAATTTCAGTAACAGATCACTTCAAAGCTTGGGAAAGACACGGTATGCCATTGGGTAAAATGTATGAAGTTGCTCTAACGATCGAAGGATATCAAAGCAGTGGTTATGCTGATGTCTACAGAAACGATCTCCACATAGGAGGTAGTGGCGGAGGTGGCACACCAGGTAATGGACAAGTGACACGACTCGAAGCTGAAACGATGTCAATTAATGGTCCATATGCTGGACCAATAAGTTCTCCATTTGATGGTGTGGCTCTTTACGCAAATAACGACTCAGTGAAGTTCACTCATTATTTCGACAGCAATAACAATAGTTTTTCATTGCGAGGTGCTTCTAACAATAATAATATGGCACGGGTCGATTTAAAAATTGGTGGACAAACTGTCGGTACATTCTATTATGGAGATCATTATCCTGCGGTCTATACAATTAATAACGTTCATCACGGTACGGGATTCCAAGAAGTTGAATTAATTGTAACAGCAGATGATGGCACTTGGGATGCCTTTATCGATTATTTAGAAATCCACTAATTTCGCTCATATTTTTATGTGGCTTGGACATAACTAGTCTCACTGAGTAAAAAAATCGTTTCGGTTGATTGGATTTTTAGCGTGATTGGCAGTGAATTTTCTTATGTTCACTGCCAATTACGCTAATCAGAGTTCGTTGTTTTCTTATTTAACGAGCGCCTATCGAGTGATTTAAACGGCGGGTGGCGACTCCAGCGGGAAAAGATCGAGTCCGAAAATCCTTATTGCGACACGGTAGTGGAGCAATAAAAATTGACGCCTATCCTGCGGAAAGCGTCCACCCAGAGTGAGAATCACAAAGTGACACCTTTAATTTATATTAGAGATGATCAGCCTATTAAATGATAATGGCGAAAAAGGAATCCATTTGATTAACTGAATTCCTTTTTCATCTTAGCTGAGTTTTATCCCAGCCTCGTTTTTTTACCCTCTAAAATATTCCTTTTAAAATTATGATATTTATTCCCTATTTTTATTGTGTAGTGTATAATAAATTTAACTAACTATATTTATTGGCAACAATAAGGAGGAAATTTTCGTGATCTTTGCGATCATCTTTTTATTATTCGCTTCTTTATTTTTTTCTGGAAGCGAAACGGCGCTTACGTCAACAAATCGAATAAAATTACAAACTAAGGTTAAAAATGGTGATAATAAATCTGAAAAATTGCTTAAATTAGTATCACGTCCAAGTGAATTTATTACAACAATTCTTATAGGAAACAACATAGCAAATATAATTTTACCTGCTTTAGTGACTACTATTGCTATTGAACATGGTTTCAGTGTTAGTGCTGCGACAGCTGCTTTAACGATTGTTATTATCCTAGTAGCAGAGATTATCCCAAAATCAATTGCAGCAGCATTTCCGGAAAAGGTAGCATATTTAGTTTATCCGATAATCAACTTAATCATTATCATTTTAAAACCGATAACGTTAGTAATTAATAAATTAACTGATTTTATTACTTATACATTATCTAAGAATGAACCCGAAACAGTTTCTGTTTCAAAAGAGGAACTGCGTGCTATTATTGATATTGCTGATTCAGAAGGTATGTTAGAAAGAGATGAGTCAAATCGAATTAAAGGTGTACTAGACTTTGATAATTTGAATATTAAAGACGTTTTAAAAACACCACGAATTGAAATCGTCGCAATTCCCTATACAGCAACCTTTGACGAAGTACAAGAAGTTATTATTACTAACCAATTTTCTCGATATCCAGTTTATGATGATGGGATTGATAATATTATTGGTGTTCTTCACGCTAAAGACTTAATTCGCTGGTCAATGAATCCTAGTCAACCCTTAATTGAGATAATCGACAATGAGCCTCTGATAGCTTATGAGTTTCATTCGGTTGAACGTGTATTCAGACAAATGACTAAAGAGAAGAAACACATGGCTATTGTCCTAGATGAATACGGTGGGACTGAAGGTATTATTACACACGAAGACATTATTGAAACAATGATAGGATTAGAAATTGAGGATGAGACGGACTTAGAAGGAAGTCTACTCATTGAAAAATTAACCGATACAGAAATTATCTGTGACGGAAAAATTACCCTTCACCATTTAAACTCAATTTTTGGGACAGATATTCCTGAAGAGGATGACGTTTTAGCCGCATTTTTATTAAAAACGATTAACAATATACCTGAAGAAAATAAAATCATTGACATTGATGATTTAACTTATAAAATATTAAAAGTTAATGGTCGAACAATAGAGCAAGTTCAAATTATTAAACGATTGGAAGATTTAGAAGAAGAATAATATTATTTTAAGATGGTGACTATAAATAGTTTATCATTTTAATTAAATACGCATCGATAATATATACCAGCATAACGCTGTCTCCCCACTGAAGAAAATAATTTATTTATTTATTTCGCTTCTAAAGTGGGGTCTTTTAATTCAATGTTAGTTTTACAGCCTAAAACCGAAAGAAGATCTTGGTTTAGTCTAAGGTCTTTTTTTATACTTAAAACATTAAACTATAACGTAAATTGTGAGGTGTCTTCATGGGGAAAGATATGACAACAGGAAATCCAATAAAACTGATTTTCTATTTTGCTTTACCAATGTTTTTCGGTAATATATTTCAACAGTTTTATAATATGGCTGACACATTTATTGTTAGTCAAACAATCGGTATCGATGCATTAGCAGCTGTAGGCTCAACTGGTAGTATTAACTTTTTAATTATTGGTTTAGCAATTGGAATTACAGCTGGATTATCAGTTATCACTGCACAACGTTTCGGACGTAAGGATTTTGAAGAATTAAGAAGAAGTCTTGGTACTAGTTTAATAATTGTCGTAATCGTCAGCGTTATCCTGACTTATTTTGCTACAAAAAACACAAGAACTATACTAGAATTAATGCAAACACCACCAGAAATTATTGATTATGCTTATGACTACTTATCAATTATCTTTGGCGGAATTGGTATAACTGTATTTTTTAATTTCTTATCAAATATATTAAGAGCTATCGGTGATAGTCGAACTCCGTTAATATTTTTAATCATTGCATCAATTTTAAACGTTATCTTGGACTATACATTTATTTTAGTATTTAATATGGGCGTTAGTGGTGTTGGATATGCAACAATCATTGCACAATTTATCGCAACTATCTTATGTCTAATTTATATTAAACGACGAGTGCCGATCTTAAGAATTTATAAAGAAGATTGGACAAAGGATTGGTCTGAGTATAAGGAGCACTTACGTGTCGGTTTACCTTATGGTTTCCAATATTCAATTATTGCCGTGGGAACAATTGCAGTACAAATCACATTAAATAGATTAGGTGCTGTATCAGTTGCTGCCTATACTTCGGCTAACAAAATTGATCAACTCTTAACGATGCCGCTTCAAACAATTGGTGTAGCGATATCGACATACGTTGCTCAAAACTTTGGTGCTAGAAAGTATGCGCGAATAAAAGAAGGCGTAACAAAAACCTTAAAGATTACTATCCTATATGGCTTTACGATTGGGCTTATTCTTTGGTTCTTTGGTCAAACACTAACATTAATTTTTGTAGATGGTAACAATGAGGCTGTGTTAAGTTTAGCTCAACAGTACTTTAGAATCCAAGCCCCATTCTATCCATTTTTATCAATGATATTTGTACTTAGATTATCATTACAAGGTTTAGGTAATAGCTTTGCACCAACACTTGCTGGGGCAATGGAACTTGTAGCTAGAATATTTGGAGCGATCATTTTATCAAATGTATTCGGTTTTGCTGGGGCAATCATGTCAAATCCACTTGCATGGATTAGCGCCGTCGTTATTTTAGTACCGACATATTACGCAACAGAGAAATTAATTGTCAATGAACCTACTCCACTAGCTAAAAAACTTGCTTTTGGTTCGAAAAACGTCATTAAGAATGTTCACCTTGAAGAGTGTCATGCGTGCCATTAGATTTTCACTTAAAATAATATAACTACATGAATCATTCATAAATTCTTAAGCCTCCTATTGATTTTTATTTAAATCAATTTGGAGGCTTTATTGAGGTTAGGCTGATCTTGTAATGTCATCAATTATTGATTATTCACCTATCACACCACAAGCAATTCTAGCGCCAGCATTTCCAGCCGGTTGAGAGATATAGTCGTCGGGATTTTCATGAATGACAAGACTTGTCCCCTCTTCAGTAAAGAGCGTTTTTTCATGATCTGGATCAAGTGAAACTAATTTTGCTTCTAATTCTACATATACAGAGCCATCTTCCTTAACCAATATATTTTCAAGATCACCAGCATGGGGGCCATTTGGATGTTTGAATCCATGTTTACTATTTGTTGGGTTATAGTGCCCACCTGCAGACTCAAAATCAGGTGGTACGCATGCTCCACGATCATGAATGTGAAAACCATGCTCACCAGGTGGTAAGTTATCTCCCTCTAAGATAATTTTCACACCACCTTCAGATGGCTCAGTCAGGGTTGCAGTTGCTATTTCCATGCCATGACTATTAATTAAACCGACAACTACCGCTTCAGGCACAGCACTTACTTCAACGGCTTCATTATCAAGTTCTTGATGGCCTTCTTGATTATTTTCTTGTTGACACCCAATCACTGTGAACATAATGATTAGTAACAACAATAATCTGAAGTGTTTTTTCACCACTTCTACTCCTTTCATTTATAAAATATTTTCAATAACAGCTTAGACAAGTACTACTTTATTTAGTCCCTGATAGGCAAAGTAAAAAGGAAATGATTTAGAAAAACCTTAGACCATTTCCTCGATAATTTATGCTTATGACACTAAACTTTAAATTTCCCAACTAGCATATTTAGATTTTGACTAGATTCAAATAACGTTTTGGATCTGTCAGCCATGTGTTCCATCGTGCTTGAAGTTTCTTCAGTAGATGATGCTATTTCTTCAATCCCAGCTGCTGATTGTTGTGAAATTGAAGCCATTTCCTGTGCAACGTTGCTCACATGAACTGATTCTTGGTTCAATAGTGATAAATTTTCAATCGTTGATCGAATATGCGTTACCATCTGATCAACTGCATACTCAATCTCATTTAATCTTAATCCTGTTAGTTCAATATCATTCATCCCTTGTTGTATTTCTTGATAACTTTCTTTTAACGTTGTTGATACTATTTGCGTCTCTTTCTGATTATCTTGAGTTATTGTCGTAATTGCATTGACTGATTTTTTTACTTCTTCAGCTAATTGGCGGACCTCGTCTGCTACAACGGTGAACCCTAGGCCATGTTCAGCTGCTCGAGCCGCTTCTATCGAAGCATTTAAGGCTAGTAAATTTGTTTGTTCTGAAATTTCTTTAATAAACTTGACAAGTTGAGATATTTGCGAAGATTTATGATTTAGACTATCCAATTGCTTAATGACCTTTTGGATAATTTGATGAATAATGTCCATCTGATTAACTGATTTTTTCATATAATCTTGACCTTGGGCAGTCTTGTCAAGCATCTCATTTAGTAATTGATCTACTGCTTCATTACTTTGATCAATGTGATTAATTTTCCTTACAAAATCACGTACTATATTCTCCAATTGATTTGCAAATGCTGCTTGGTCATCTGTACCTTTAGCTAGATCATTCATCGTTATAGCGATCTGTTGTGTGCCTAATTTTACATCTTCAGCTGATTGATTTAATTGACCACTCTGTTGATCAACCACCTCAGATGTTTGTTTAATTGAAGTTACCATTTTACTTAACTGTAAGCGCATTTGATTAATCGTATGGAATAACTGTCCAATCTCATCTTTTCCAGACAAAATAGTTTTAGCTTTTGTTAAATCACCATAAGCAATTCTACTAGCCTCATGAACGATATGATTCAGTCTTTTAGATACATGACGACTAACGATTAATACTAGTATGACTGCAATAATTATCGTTGTAAGCATGCTATAAAGTAGTAAGTTCTGGGCGAACAACTGGCTTTGATAGACTGTTTCTTCAGCATCATGGCGATCTTCAATTATTAATTCACTTAAATCACCTAGAGCTGATGTAGTTTCTTCTGTTAATTGAATATATCGATTACTATGTAGGCGTACAACAAATTCACGGTTTCCACTGATCGTCATAAAGTCTTGGTAAAGCATGTCCGTTAATTGTCCATTATAATCTACTATCTTATTTAGTAGATCAATCTGTTTTCCATGCTTAAGTCGTTCTTTTAATAAGTCAAATTGCTCATTAATTTCTTGATCGATTGCTTCAAACTCATTTACATATGTTTGACTACCAAATTGAGCATAGCCCATAACCGATAATCCCTTAGACCGAATCTTATCACTTAGCTCAGTGACTAATAAAGCATGATCAGAGTTATCATTAAGTGTCTCTACACTCTGATTTGTCTGATTAATCGCTCGTGCAACAAAGGTAATTGACGTTACTAACAGGATAAAGAGTAAAATAAAAATTAAACCGTACTTCCAAGCTATTGGTAAATGATCGGCATTTACCTTTATTGATAGTCTTCTCATATACTTTTTCATGTTCTAATATGCCCCCCTCTATTAAAAAAGCACTACCAAATAGTAGTGTTTTTGGGAAAAATAGTATAGATGTATTTTTGACAGTTAAAATATTCCTCTATTTACAGACTATCAAAACAAGTTAAAGCCTCTGTTAACTCGTTGTAAATTCAATGTAAAATTTTTATTTTTACCCATAAAAAACTCAAACAACCGATTAAGATTGTTTGAGCTTATGTTAGCTTTTATTATAATTGATCTGGGTCTGTTCCTAGTCGATTACCGCAGTTTAAGGCTTCGATCCTTGTCATGTCTTCGTTAGATAATTCAAAATCAAAAATATCAGCATTTTCCTTTTGTCGAGATTGATTTACAGACTTCGGTATTGTGATAATCCCATTCTGATAATCCCAACGAATAATAATTTGCGCAGGAGACTTGCGATACTTTACTGCCAACTCCTGAAGCACTGGATGATCCAAATATGTCGCCTTCCCAATCGGTGACCATGCCTCTACAGCAATATTATGTTTTCGGCAATACTCTCTTAGCTCTACTTGAGCAAGCTGTGGATGTAATTCAATCTGATTAACTGCAGGTTTTATTGTTGCATCCTTCATCATATCCTCTAAATGATGAGGGTGGAAATTACTCACACCAATTGCACGTGCCTTTTTATCATGATAAATTTTTTCAAGCGCTCGCCAAGTTTCTTTGTACTTTCCTGGTATCGGCCAATGAACAAGATAAAGGTCAACATAATCCATATTTAGGCGTGTTAAACTTCGCTCAAATGCTGCTAATGTCTCTTCATAACCTTGCTCATCATTCCATACTTTTGTCGTAACAAAGATCTCATCCCTTGGAATACCGCTATCTGCAATTGCTTTACCAACGCCCTCCTCATTTTGATAAAAGGAAGCCGTATCAATATGACGGTAACCTAATTCAAGAGCTGAACGAACGGCATCATACACTGTTTTCCCGTCTTCAACTTTGTAAACACCAAGTCCAATTACCGGTATTTCGACACCATTATTTAATGTTTTTGTCGTAGTTAAACCCATGAATAAGACACTCCTTATACTAAATTATTTTGATTTGACACACTTATACATTTTCACTTAAATTTTAACACATTTAGCTAAAATTTCTCACCTAAAATGTAATGATCATATATAATATAATTACTAGAACTTAACACCCTCTAGTCGTTTTAGACAATTTCTCCTTAATTACCCTCTAATTAGCTAAGCAAAATCCTTTTGTTATTCTATTAAATCTGGTATGATAAAATCTCATGATCTCACACAAATACATCAATATATAGTATTAAGTTATCATTTTCGATTCTATATATTGATTTTTTATGCTTAGAGGTTATGATTATAATTGGCAAAAAAACGCCCTTGAAGCGTTAATATTATTATTCATATATACAAAGGAGCGGTCTTATGATTATCGAGTATGTAACCGATGGTTTTGTCGAAAAAGTGGTCAAAGATAACCCAAACCCACTAACGGAGATTGGTAGTTTTGTTTATACTAGAACTTATTCTAGATGGAAGGCTACGAAAGGCAGACGTGAATATTGGCAAGAAACAGTTCAACGCGCTGTCAACTATAATATGACTTTAGCTAGTGACCACCTGATTAAAATTGGCCTAGAGCCGGATTACCGCGCACTACAACAAGAAGCAGAGCGGATCTTTTTAAGCATTTATAATACAAAACAGTTCCCTTCTGGCCGTACATTATGGCTTGGTGGTGGAAATGACGTTATAAATGAAAAATTTACACTTGGTAATTTTAACTGTTCATTTACAAACATAACAGATTGGAAGGACTTATCCGAAGTATTTTATTTATTACTAGTTGGAACAGGTATTGGGATTAAATCAACACTTAAAATGGCAAAAAGAATGCCAAAGATCAGAACTAACGTTAAAGTACTCCACTCAGAGTACCGCCCTGTCAAAAAAGAAGAACGTCTGGAGCATTCAAAGCTTGTTGAGATTGGTAATGGCTTTGCCAAAATCTATATTGGTGATTCAAAAGAAGGTTGGGTTGAATCATTACAGCTTTATTTAGATGTTCTAACAAAAATAGAATATAAGCATATTCATACGATTAAGTTTAGCTATAACTCAGTACGCCCTAAAGGAGAAAGACTGAAAACATTTGGTGGTACTGCATCAGGTCACGAACCGCTTAAAGAAATGTTTGAAGGATTTTCAAAAGTACTTAAAAATGAAATTGATGATAGTTTAGCACCAATTGAAACAGATGAAGACGGCTACGGCCAAGCTAGACCCATCCACATTCTTGATATGGCTAACTTAATCGGCGCGAACGTTGTAGTCGGTGGAGTAAGAAGAACAGCAGAAATTTTCTTATCAGATGCTGATGATATTGAAGTATTACTTGCTAAATACGGCATTAATGGCTTCTGGACACAAGATCACTTTGATCAACACGAAAAAGTAAAAGCATCATTAATTAAAAATGGCATTACGTTACCTAAATGGTTTGAGGAAATGTCAATTAAACAGCATGCTGTTTCTTATGATGGTGGCAAAAACCTAAAATACTTCGATGATGAAACTGCTGCACTAGCTTTTGCTGAAGAAGTTGGTGGTTACCATATGTATCCTGTGCGTGAACCACGTAAAAACATTGATCACCGTCGTATGAGTAATAACTCTGTAGCCTTTACTAAAAAACCTACAAATGAAAGACTAAGCCTTCAATTTGAATTATTAAAAGGTGAAGGTGAACCGGCATTTGTTAACCTTGAAGAGGCTGCTCGACGAGTATTAAAACAATTAGGAGATTCAAATCCTTCAAGAAATAGACTAGAATATATCATGGAAGAAATCGGTTTAAACCCTTGTGTTGAGATTATTTTATTCAGTAAAAACGTATGTAACTTAACAACTGTTAACGTTACAGCATTTATTGATGAAAATGGTCAACTTGACGAAGCTGGATTATTACAAGCACAAAGAGATTCAGCTCGTATCGGCCTAAGAATGACACTTGCTAATTTAGAACTTGAAAATTGGGATAAAGTACAGAAGCGTGACCGCTTATTAGGTACTTCATTAACAGGTTGGAAGGATGCAATGTCGATACTTGGCTATACTGAAGAACAAGAAGAAGAATTACAAAGAAAGCTTCACCACGCATCACGTAGCGAAGCTGATAAGTATGCAAAAGAACTAAGAATTAATGCACCATTACTTGTTACAGCAGTTAAACCTGAAGGAACATTAAGTCAAGTTGCTCGAAACCCGAGAACAGACTCTCCTGTTTCAAGTGGTTTACACTGGTCACACTCACCATATTACATCAGAAGAATTCGAATTAATGAAGCTGATCCATTAGCTAAAGTTGCATTAGACTTAGGCTGGACAGTGAACCCTGAAGTAGGTACAGAAGGTGACACACATGAAGAACGATTAGCAAATGCGAAAACACTTGTGATTGACTTCCCTGTTGCTTCTGGAGCTGACAAGACTAAAGATGATGTATCTGTAGATGAACAGTTTGACAACTACTTTAGCTTCCAAAATCATTATACAGAGCACAACACATCCAACACGATTACAGTTAAACCAGATGAATGGGACCGTGCAGAAGAACGTGTACTAGAAGGCTGGGATAACTTTGTTGGAGTATCGTTCTTAGCACATGATGGTGGAACATACCAACTTACACCATACGAAGCTATTTCAAAAGAAGAGTATGAGGAACTCAAAGCAAAAATGATTCCTTTCTCTGCTGAATTATTAAAGCAATATGAAGTGTCAGATAATTTAGAAGCAGCTGATATTGGCAATGACGGCTGTACAACTGGAGCTTGTCCAGTTAGATAATATCTTTAGACGAGATGGTATCACCTAAACGTTGATGCCATCTCTAAAAAATAATGATCTAGGAGTTGTATGATAATGAAAATGAAGAACATACTTTTTGCCATCGTACTAACATTAGGTATACTTGTCGGTTGTGGTACAGCAGATAATAATCCAAATGTTGCAGATACAGAACAAACAGAAGTTCAAGTTGAAATTATAATTTCTCTTGAAAACCAAGAAGAAATACTTGAAGAAGAAGTCCTTACCGTCGATGCAGGGACAAGTTTAATGGAAGTAATGGAAGAAAACTTTGACGTCATAAATAATGGTGGTTTCATTTCTTCAATAAACGGTATTCAAGCAGAAGATGGCCAACCATATGCATGGATGTATACCGTAAATGGTGAAGATGCGACGAAAGGTGCAGAAGACTACATCATTAAAGATGGCGATGTGATCGAGTTTGACTTCCATAGCTGGGAATAAAAAATTAACCGTTAAAAAAATAACGATGCTGTCGATGTTGATAAGTATCGCTGTTATTGGCAGAGTTTATATGAATTTTATACCTAATGTACAACCATTAACGACAATTATTATTATTACTGCCGTACTTATGGGCCGTACAAATGGTATGATTCTCGCAACAATAAGCATTATCGTCAGTAATATGTATTTAGGGGTTGGAACTTGGACATTTTCACAAATTGTTTCGTTTTCCTTAATCGCCCTTATTGCAGGAAGCTTCTATCGTCTAAAAGATAAAAAGCATTTTATTTATTTACTAGCAGTTATTAGCGGCTTAGCTGGTTACTTTCACGGTTTTATCATGTCCATATTTAACTATATTATCTTCGGTAACTTTTGGGCTTATTATTTTGCTGGTCTCCCATTTGATACTTATCATGCCGTTGGTAATATCGTTATTACTTTAATCTTGTATCAACCAATCCGATCAACATTTAAGATCGCCAAGATCTAAAGTCACTACATTTTTTTATGTGGTGGCTTTTTTTATTTCCACACATTATCGATCCTTCCACATATTGATTGTATGAATTTTATCTTAGAGCAAAAGATAAAGGTGATCCTATTTAGGGATCCAACTTGAGGAGGTGAAGATCTTAATGCAGACGCTCAAAAGAATTGCTTTAGTATTAGTCATTATCGGAGCCATCAACTGGGGGTTAATCGGACTGTTTGAATTCGATTTAGTTGCATCATTATTCGGAGGTCAAACATCTGGTTTAGCAAGAATCATTTATACCCTAGTTGGAATCAGTGGTATCATTTGTTTATCGATATTATTTGATCCACTTGGTGAAGCAGATCATGATCGAACCGTTAATGCAAGACATGTCAATTATGGTGTTGAGTTTGGTGAAGATTTTGATTATGAACGAGAAAAAACAGATTATGATGAGCGCTTTAGATAATTACTTTTTTACAAATGAGAAAAATAATGCTTTAGCAAAAATCATGTTATAGTTATTCCTTTGTAAAATAACATGGGCCCTCACGCGATAATGTGTTGTGAGGGCTCGATTTTTATCTTACTTTTTTATTAATCGATCTGGCATTAAGTTTTTCATAAACGCCCATGTTCCATTTCCAATTAGCAATTCTTCACGATCATATTCAGAAATCTCAGTTCGAATGAGATCATCTTTTCCATCGAAAACTTTTTGCGTCCAATGCGGATCAATTAAGAGTGCACGACCAAGCGCTACTAAATCAGCAGATCTAATTAATTCTTCTGCGTGTTGTTTTGTCCGAATATCACCAACACCAATAAATGGAACCCGCCCTTTTATCTGATCGAAAATATACTCAATAATTGTCTTATCTTGATACTCTGGACTAATTGACATGCGCTTATAATCATTAATTGAAATATGCAAATAATCTAGCGGCTTATCTGCTAGTTGATCAATTAAAAATAACGTATCAGCTAACCTTATACCAGGCGTTTCAAATTCCTCTGGTGAGAACCGATAGCCAATAATAAAATTAGTAACACCTGAATTATCGACTGCTTCTGTTACAGCATCAACTAAATCATTAATAAATTTAAAGCGTTTTTCCAAGCCACCGCCCCACTCATCGTTGCGTTTATTTGAATGTGGTGAGAAAAACTGTTGAATTATATACGTATTTGCACCATGAATTTCAACACCATCAAATCCAGCTTTAATCGCACGTAATGCCGCTTGTTTGTAGCTATCAATTAACGTTTTAACTTCTTCAGTTGTTAACGCTCTTGGCGTTTCAGCGCCCGGTCGTTCAGCTGGGATCGCACTTGCAGATACAGGCTGTTCACCTCGAAGTACACTTGAATTCGTCATTCTTCCTCCATGGAATAGTTGTAAAATAGCCTTCGTATCGTTTCTTTTAATGGCCCCGGCTAATTGAGATAAACCTGGGATAAATCGATCATCATACACACCTAGTTGCCCTTCCCACGTCTTCCCATTTTCCTGAACGTTGGCTGCAGCTGTAATGACAGCACCTACCTCACCAGATCTTAATGCGTAGTAATCACGTTCATCTTTCGTAACAACACCATCAAAAAAACTCATACACGTTGTCATCGGCGCCATGACAACTCTATTCTTTATCGTTAACCCTCGTTTAAAAGTGAGTGGTTGACTAAGTTTTGTCATTACTAATCGTCTCCTTTAATAAAATAGTAGGTCAATACTTATTGGTCATATTACATACTTATACGTTTGAATAATAATTATTCTACTAATGAACATCTATTGCTCTAAATAATTTCCTCATTCTCATGTCAATTGTATTTAATATGTAGATCAATTATAATTTTATTAGTAAATAAAAAAGGATGAGATAGATGACATTTGAAGAAATTTTACCTAGACTAAAAGCTGGTGAGAAAGTAATTCGCTCAGGATGGCATGGTGCCGAATTATATGTCAAATTAGTAGATCAAACCACTTTTGATGGTGAAACTTTAAATCCTTACTTTTTAATTAATGTAAAGGGTGAAGGTTATACTATGTTTACACCAACAGTATGTGACTTGCTCGCTGAGGATTGGGAAATTGTTGAATAAAACATCAGTGTCCAGCATTAGTCTGGACTTTTTTTATGAGGTGATCATTTGTTAACAACTGAATTTAAAGGAAAAACTGTTTTTGTTACCGGGGCAAACTCGGGAATTGGTTATGCTCAAGCTAAGAGTTTTCTTAAAAAGGGAGCTCATGTCTTTGCAATTGATATTAAAGATGATCAACTTGTCCATTTGAAAAATAAATACGGGGACTATTTTAGTTATATCGTTGCTGATGTTGTAAATAAGCAAGCTGTTGAAAAAGCGGCAGCTCAGGCAATTATAGCGTATGATAGAATTGACATTTTACTCAATACCGCTGGCATCCTTGATGGCTATGCAAAAACATTAGAAACCGACGAAGTATTATGGGATCGTATTATTGATACAAACTTAAAAGGGACATATTTAGTCACTAATGCTGTGTTGCCTTATATGTTACAGCAAAAGAAAGGTTGTATTATAAATATGAGTTCAATTGCTGGTCTTGTTGCTGGTGGTGGCGGTGCTGCATATACCGCTTCAAAACATGCCATTATTGGATTTACAAAGCAACTAGATTATGACTATATTCGTCAAGGTATTCGGGCAAATGCAATCGCACCTGGTGCCATTGAAACACCAATGAACAAGGCTGATTTCGAAGGAGATGGCAAAATCGCCAAATGGGTAGCAGAAGAAACACCTGCTGGCAGATGGGCTAAACCTGAAGAAGTTGCTGATTTAACTTTATTTGTAGCTAGTGATAAAGCAGACTATATTCATGGAGCTGTCATCCCGATTGACGGTGGCTGGATCATGAAATAATCTTGCAGGAACATCTTGTATTTGCTATACTTATCAGGCAGGTTTTTTTACTTGCACTATGGCACTTCGTTAGAGCAATCAAGCTCTCACCCTTTGGCCATAGTTATTACTAAAATAGCGATTGCTATTTTACAAAGGAGAAATTATTTATGAATACAGATCTTAAGCAACAAACCTCACAGACGTCTGTCCAAGAATTAACAAAGATGGGCCTAATTGCAGCACTTTATATTGCGCTCACACTCGTAGTCGCTCCAGTTGGGTTCGGTCCCATTCAATTCAGATTATCCGAAATGTTTAACTATCTCGCACTCTTACATAAACGTTATGTTATTGCTGTAACAGTGGGTGTCATGATTGTAAACTTCTTCTCACCTTTTGGATTAATTGATGTTATTGTCGGCGGACTATCTACCTTCCTAGTCTTAATTATTTCAAGAGCAGCAACAAAACACATTAAAAATTTGAAGATGAAAATGGTTGTCATGGCAGCGATTGTGGTAGTATCGATGTTTACGATTGCCGGGCAAATTTATATTGTCTCTGAACAACCTGAATCCTTTTGGTTTATGTATCTAACGATTGCAGCTGGAGAACTTGTTTCCATGACAATCGGTGGATTTATCATTTATTTTGTTAATAAGAAATTTGATTTTAGCAAGTAAATACATTTCAATATCAAATGATATTGATCATACTTTATTATAAAGCATGATCAAGTATATTTTTATTTAGTATATATTCACCGCAGGAGAAATACACTCGCTTTACGCGAGCACGGCTTTTAGCTAACTAAGGCAAGCATAGAACGCTTACCTTAGTGGATCTTCAGCGCGTGCTGGGACTGCGATTACTCGTCCCACCGAAAAGATTTATTCCCGCAGGAGTCTCGTGTATTTCACCTGCTATTTTTATACTTTTAATGGAATTGGCGATAATCAGTTAGACGTACTAAATATGCTTGATAGTAACTCCTTTCATCTATTTTGTCAGGATGTATTAATATATCTTCGGAAATCGTAATGTTTTTGACTTTCTATAATTCATTAGAACCGTAATAAACAAATAAATCACGATCTAAACTTAACTAATTGGTTACTCTAAATCGTGATTTTGATTTATCCTTATATTTCTTCCATTTCATTATTGATAATGTTTAGTATATCTAATCCATAAGTTTCTGCTTTTACGGGACCAATTCCTTCAATTTTAAGTAACTGCTCCATAGTTTTTGGTTGTTCAATAATCAATGCATCTAACGTTCGGTTTGTAAAAATATAATATGGCTTAATATTTAATTCCTTAGATTTTTTTAAACGATAGGATGTTAGCTTCTCTCTTAACTCATCAGTAGAAAGTGTTCTTGTTTTTTGCTTAGGAATAGACTCAGCATCATAAAAATACGATTTCAAATTAATTTGTTTGTCTTGGTGTAGGTCCATTAATGAATCTGCAATTTGATACAAAAATCTATCTAACATATAAACAGGAGATTCATCTTTTAATTTACTTTCAATAAATGATTTAATTTGATCATGCCGAATAATACTAGATCTAATATGCTTTGGCGCTTTCCTTGATATATTTAATATTGTTTTTGGATTTGCAAATGTTACAACATGATATATCGGACAACGTTTAATAACTTTTTCCTTCCTCAAACATTTATCGAGAATAGCAACATGTCTTTCTACTTGGCTAATTGGATTATACATTCCTTCTCTATGTACAATACGATTATTATTTCTCAGAACACGAATAAAATCTCCACTATCTGTTACTTCAATATCTCCTAGAAGTTTTTTCACCTCAATTATAAGAATAAATTTATGAGTAATGACAACAAAATCTAGCTGAGCAGAATATTCTTCGAAAATTAAATTTAAATCATGTAATACAATCATCGGGAGCATAGAATGTTGTAATTCAAATAAAACACTTTTTTCTCCTGCATGACCGATGGAAAATAATTTTATATGCTCTTTAACTTTCTTCATATTAACACTCGGTTCATTACTCTCAGATAATCTAGTTAAGGCTTCACACATTTTATTACTCTCACTAATATCTTTATAAATAATCGGCTCTTTTATATCCCTTCTATCCGTCAAAATATTAATGGTTCTTCTTAATAACGACATGATAACAGCTCCTTAAAAGAGTTATTTTATTAATATATTTATTTTAACAGTCCTTGAATATAGTGACCGACTGCGTCTTGATCGTTTGTATATTGAGAGGTGTGGTCGGCGACTTTTTTTAGTTGGGGTTCTGCGTTGGATACGGCGATGCCTAAATCAGATGCCGTGAGTAATGGTATGTCATTAAAATTATCACCAAATCCAATTGTATAAGCATCTGTTAGTTGACAAAGGTTAATTAATTCTTTTAATGCTTCTCCTTTTGATGTTGCTACGGGTAAAATTTCTAAATATTCCATTTGAGAAAAGACAAGTGTAAGTGTCTTAAATTTGTCTGTTAAGGTTGTTGCAAAGTTCTCTAAGTCTTTTCTTGCTTTCGACATGAGCATAATTTTCGTCACTTGTTTAGGTAACTCGTTCCAATTAACTTCAATTGTTGTTAAGTTCTCCTTTTGCTCAAAGTCACGACAAACATCACCGCGGTTAATTGTATAAATTTGCTCCTCCACAATGAAAACTACTTCTGAAAATGTAACTGCCGCTTTTAAATATTCACATAATTCCTCTGTTATTGGTAGCGTTCGATGATATAGAACTTGTTTTTTAACTGGACAATAAATCTGCCCACCGTTATATGTTATAATCGGCAGTCTTATGTTTAACTTTTTTATGTAAGGTTCGACACTTTTATTCGTTCTACCAGTTGCAATCGTAAATTGACCATTATATTTTCTAAATTGATTAATCTGTTGAATGTTAAAATCAGAGATGTTGTGTTTTGAGTTTAATAAAGTTCCGTCCAAGTCCGTTACAATTAAATACTTGTCCATCATGTTATTGATTCCTCCCTATTTGGAAGAGCGGCTCAAAAGTCAAACCACCTTAATATACCCATATTATAACATAACATCGTAAATTTAACTGAAACTCATATATAAGTAAATAAAAAATTACCGTTGCATAATTATTCACTATAAAGTATAATTATTATAACTTGTAACACGGACAGGAGAGAACCCAAATGACAAAGAAAAATGTAATTATTATTGGAGCTGCAGGGAGAGACTTTCATAATTTTAATACGTACTATCGTGATAATGATGATTATAATGTTGTTGCATTTACGGCAACACAAATTCCTGATATAGACGGACGGAAGTATCCAGCGGTGCTTGCCGGTAATCTATACCCTGAAGGAATCCCTATTTATTCGCAAGAACAATTACCGGACTTAATTAAGACATATGATGTTGATGAGTGTGTTTTCTCATTTAGCGATATTAGCTATCAAGACGTGATGGCGATTGGTGCGATTGTTAATTCAGCGGGAGCTGACTTCAAATTACTTGGACCTAACCAGACGATGCTAAAAAGCAATAAGCCGGTAATTTCAGTTACAGCTGTAAGAACAGGAACCGGTAAAAGTCAAACATCGAGAAAAATAATTGAAACGTTGATGGCAAAAGGACTTAAGGTCATAGCAATTAGACACCCAATGCCTTATGGTGATTTAGCTGCTCAACGTGTTCAACGTTTTGCAACGATTGAAGATTTAAAAATACATCAATGTACAATTGAAGAAATGGAAGAATATGAACCACATGTTTCTAGAGGTAATATTATTTATGCAGGTGTTGATTACGAAGCAATTCTAGAAGCTGCAGAGAATGACCCTGATGGATGTGATGTGATCGTTTGGGACGGGGGAAATAATGATTTCTCATTTTACAAACCTGATTTAGCGATTACAGTGCTTGATCCACACCGACCTGGACATGAGTTACAGTATTATCCTGGTGAGGTTTGCTTAAGAACAGCAGACGTAGCCATTATTAATAAAGTTGATAGCGCAACGGCTGAGGCGATTCAAATTGTTGAAAACAATATTAAGACTGTCAGTCCAAACAGTATAATTATTAAAGCCGAATCAACGATTACAGTAGATCAGCCTGAATTAATTAAAGGAAAACGTGTCCTAATTGTTGAAGACGGACCAACCCTTACACATGGAGAAATGAAAATCGGTGCTGGCACAGTTGCAGCTCAACGTCTGGGTGCAGCCGAAGTGATTGATCCAAGTCCGCATCTTGTTGGAAGCTTGAAGGATACATTCAAGGCATTTCCGCATATTGAAAATCTCCTTCCAGCTATGGGCTATGGTGAAAAACAGTTAAAAGATTTAGAGGCTACAATTAATAATATTGATTGTGATGTAGTCATCATCGGCACACCAATCGATTTATCACGTGTCATCAAAATTAACAAACCAACTGCTCGAATAAATTATGATTTAAAAGAAGTTGATGGACCAAGCTTAGATACAGTATTAACAGATTTTATTAACAAACGCCAAGCTGAACTTGTATAAATAACCATTAGCGTTGCATAAAAGTGTTGTTCACTTGTCAAATCAATAAATTACTCTCAAGTTACTTGAAGTTAAAATTTACCATCTTCATTTTGTTTTTAAATCGCAGATTGTAAAATTAAGCCAAACAACTAAAAAAGTCATTTATGATACACTCTTACTATACTTCCACCACGAAGAATAGGAGTGATCATAAATGACCTACACCCATCTTACCACGGATGAATGAGTTATGATAGAAGCTTATTATCATCAAAATATTTCAGTTACGATTATCGCTGAACACTTAAAACGTTCGCATCAACCCATTTATAACGTCATTAACTTTTTGAAGCAGGGTCACTCAGCGATCGATTACTACAAACGCTACAAGGAAAACAAAAGGCGATGCGGTAGACGTAAGATCTCCTTGCCTAAAAAAGAGCAGGAATACGTCAAGGAAAAGGTTTCCCTTGGATGGACGACGGACGTTATTATTGGGCGTGCTGAACAGCCCATCAGTTGTTCAATGAGAACGTTATATCGTCGCTTTGAGGACGGTTACTTTGATAGAACAACGCTCCCTATGAAGGGCAAAAGAAAACCAAATGGACACAACGAACGACGTGGAAAGCAAGCTTTCAAACGACATATCTCTGAAAGAGATAAAGACTATCCTCTATTTAAAGATGAATTTGGTCACATTGAAGGTGACACAATCGTTGGTGCTCATCATAAAAGCGCAGTTATCACATTGGTGGAACGTCTATCTAAAGCTATCATCACTTTAAAGCCAGAAGGTAGAAAAGCAAGTGACATTGAAACAACGCTAACACAGTAGTTTCAATCTATTCCAAGAAATCTGTTTAAGTCTTTCACATTTGATAATGGGAAAGAATTTAGTAATTGGGAATCGTTGTCCAACCAACATGATGTCTCAATCTACTTTGCAGACCCAGGAACACCTTCACAACGTGGCTTAAATGAACAATCAAATGGCTTACTTCGAAAAGATGGTTTGCCAAAAGAAATGGACTTCAACGAAGTCGATCAGAACTTTGTGTCCGCAGTAGCTGACAAGAGAAATAAAATCCCTAGAAAATCACTAAATTATCGAACGCCTTTGGAAGTGTTTTTGAGTTACATCGATGAATCACATTTGTCTAGCTTAAATTGACAAATCAAAATATTTAAATTATTCTCTTAGACATTTTAATTTGCAAATAGCCTATTAGAACATTAACGATAATTAGAAGAAAAGCAGATGTAAACAAATTTTTAAAAATGATATTTGCTACTATAAACAATACAATTCCAGGTATACAGAATAGTATCGAAATAAATACTGACATATAAATCCCAATAATCGAGTTTGACTCGATTTGTGGCAAATACCTTCTGAAAACAAAAGGGCAGAATGAATAAACTAGTACCATACTTAAAAACATAAAAACTATTATTGGCAAATTTATAAATGATATTTTATTATATATTAATAGCACGGAAGTAGAAATTATCCCGATAAAGATTGCCCTAATATAGGTTACCAAAATCATAAAGAATGCCTTTAAATATGGCGAAACTGGTATTCTTCTGAAACCTTCATGGTCTTCGGCATATGTTCTGTCCGGAGCTAAGGACATACAAATCATCGAGGAGATTCCAGAAAACATAATTGAAATATAAATAAAGTCAATTTTAATTCCCTCTTCACCAGTAATTTGGCTAATTCCAATGGCAAGGATACTTGTTACAACCATAACCAAAAATGTTTTTATTGATAAGAAGGGTTTCTTGTTCTGATTATTTAACTCATCTATTTGTTTAAAGAACATAGCAGGTGCTCCATAAGAATACTTCTGAACTCCATAATCTAAAACGTTAGAGATTTCTATTGATTCTATTCTTTTTCTTGTGCTTTTCTCACTCATTAATTCATATATGTCTCTACTTAAAACAAAAACAAACCCTAAAATTGTGATTAGCAGTTTTATGGATAGAGAAAGTATTAAAAATCTAGTAGGACTTACTTTAGAGTTAATCAAACAAATATTCCTAATGTAATCAAAGAATATACTTTTTAACTTAAATGCAATAGATAGTTCACATAGCAAAAGAAAAATTAAAGTAGAGATAGAAAATATTAATACTAAGTAAAATAGCCATTCCAGAAACAACCTTATTTTTTTATTTCGCCTTGTTGTAACAGTCAACCTAATAATATATATACAGCCGACTGTGATAAAAATATAGATTACTAATAAAATGGAAAATAAAACGCTAAGTTCTGTATAATTATTTATTAAAACAATAAGTGGCAGACTTAAAGCTAAGAGTAGTCTAAAAACAGTTGATAGCCTCTGGTATATTCCGAGGAAAATTAAGCTTGTATTTGATAGTGGTGAACAAAATGCAAAGCTAGTATCTGAATCTGTATATTCCAAACTCTCGCCAGGTAATTGGGAAATCCCCACGAAGAATGAAATTATCATTATTGCGTATATAGCTAAACCATTAGGAACTCCAAACATTTCATTAATGTTGCTGATATTACTATATGTTAAATAGGCAATTAAAGAAAGTTCAAGGATTGTTTGTAATCTAAAAAATTTATTTTTTTCTTGCTTTGCAATCAGAAACAATATCGCCTTCAAGCTTTAATCCCCCCTCTGTGAATTAAATTATTCTTAAATTTACGTCGATTACTCCATTAATTAATCCTCTTTAAAATGCTAATGTTATGAATAACTTACTAAATCAAAATAGAAACCTGACAAACCGCTAGAATCGCCAAATGTCTTAATGTTTTGCTCGCTTATTATAGAGCCTTTATCCATTATATAAGCTCTATCCCACATTGCTTCTACCATTTCAATCATGTGCGTTATTATTAGAATACCACAGCCTAAATTTTTAAGACTTTTTATCTTTTTTTTTAAGTTTGTTATGGCCAGCTGATCAAGCCCAACAAATGGTTCATCAAAAATAATGAGTTTGGGATTAGGAAGTAAGGCACAACAAATACTGAGTTTTTGTTTCATTCCTTTTGATAAGTTTTTACCAAGAGTATTATGATCCCTATCTAAATCAAATTCCTTTAATAATTCTATTGCTTTTGAAACGTGATTTTTCAAACTATAAGCTCTCATAATGAATTGAACATGTTGCCATACTGTTAAGTTATCATACGGTACTGGTACTTCGGGAACATATCCAATTATCTGTTTAGATTCTTTTGTGTTGATACTATTTCCATTGACCAAAACCTTGCCTTCATCAAATCTTTCTAAATTTAGTATGGACTTGATAGTCGTTGTTTTACCTGCACCATTTTGTCCAAGTAATAAAACCGTTTCCCCTTCATTGACATGCAAACTAACTTTATTCACTGCTAATTTACCACCATATCGCTTGACTATATGTTCTACAGAGAGAATTGAGTGCGATTGAAAATCATTTGTCATTCTTTCCACCCTCAGAGTCAAGAAACCTTTTAGTCAATTCCGGAATAGCGGAAACAAGTATCATTAATATTAATGGTAGCGGATTATTTGTACTAATAATTATCCAAGAATAAATTGTCCAAGCAACTAGCCCTAAAAAAGCCAATAACCAAATAAACTTCATTATTTCTAACCTCCATACTTTTTTTGGATTTTTAATAAATTTTCATGATCTACATAATAATCAATATGTCCACATTTTAGACATATTCTTTTTCTAACTACAGCCACACCAGGGTTAAGTGGAATATTATCTCCAATTCCTGTTGCTGATAAATTACCTTTTACCGTATCGAAATCATCACTCCTACAGGAAAGACATTCTCTTTTCATTGTTAGGCTCCTAAATTTCCTTTTTTTGAAAAACAGATATAGATATCATAACGCTTATTAATAGAGTCAAGCATATTGAAAACCAAGCATGTAATGTTTCTGCATTGTTAGAATTGAAAAATGCGTTAGAGTATGACGTAGGAAATAACTTGGAAATCAATATAAAAAAACGATTATTTAACATAGGCAAAAATGAGGCGATAAGCGATTCAATAATATTTGTAACAAAAAATAGAATAACAATTAGTGCTTCACTTCGGATTATAAAAGATAGGATTATTATCAGGCTTGCAACAGAAACAAAATATAATGTGTACTTTATAACAAGAAATAGGATATTTAGAATGTGAAGAATGTTAAAAGTATCACCCCACCCATTTACCACGCTACATAAAGAAGTTGATAATATTGCAAAGATGAAATTCATCATAAAAATAACACCAATAAAGGCAGTATACTTTCCTAAAAAGACATACCCTTTTTCTTGTGCCTTAGTTATTAGATTCTTGTAAGTATTTTTAGAGTATTCGGAAGAGAAAATTGAGACTACTATAAATGGAATAAAAAACATCATGAATCCATCTATCCCCATAGACAAAAAAGCATTATAACCAAAAATCTGAGTCAACTCTCCATCTTCCAAACCTACATATATATAAAATCTATCTAATATACTATAAGTTTGAAAAAGTATTGCAACAAGACCGATACTAAACATAACGTAAAAAGGCTTGGAAAATTTAAGACGATAAATCTCTGCTTTAAACATTCTAATTGTCATATATTCCACCCCCTGTAAGAGCCAAGAAATATTCATCCAGAGATCCACGTTCTATAGTAATTTTATCCGCTTCAACTTCTAACCCTTCAATCATTTCCTGTCTAATATTTTTTAAGTTAACTTTTTTTGCATCTTGGGCGTAGCATTTAATTATATTGTCGCTTTTCTTCACAAAAAGTCTTAGACGACTATCATACACATTACCAATCCCCTCTAGTAATGTTGAGTAATTATCAGTAGAAATATGAAGACAATTCAGTTTTGAGTCCAAATCTTCCTTATTAAATCTAGACATTAATTTACCATGGTGTATTATCGCATAATCCGTGGCAATTCCCTCAGTTTCTTTGATTAGATGGCTTGATAGAATTATTGTAGTTCCTTTCTCTCTATTGATTTTAATCAATATATTTTTCATCTGATTAATGCCATCTGGATCTAAACCGTTTAGGGGTTCATCAAGAATTATAATGTCAGGTTCAACTAGCAATGCAAGGGCAAGTTTTAGTCGTTGACGCATCCCAAGGGAATACTTTCTAACTGGTCTTTTATCCTCTACAGATAACCCAACATAAGATAAAAGTGTCGAAGAAAATTCAGGTTTGCAACGTCTTAATATTGACATATGTGTCATAAGAGCTTTCGCAGTTAGATTTTCATAAAATGTCGGTGTTTCTATTACAGCACTGATGCTTGGATTAGTTTTCCCAAATTTAATTTCCCCAGAGTTTATTGGGGTATGACCCAGCGTTGATTTCAAAAGCGTTGTTTTTCCAGCCCCATTTAGACCAAGAATAAACGAAATACTTCCTTGTGGAATACTTAATGAAAAATTATCTAAAGCCAAAATTCGTCCATATTGTTTTGTAACATTTTGATAGTCGATTGCTGATAACAAAGTAACACCTCCAATTTAATAGGGGAACGTGGTAAAAATTAGGGAGATTACTGCAAAAGCAGCAAGTATGTACCGTTGTTTATAACTTGTTTCAACATAACTCGGAGCAAGATAAACAAACAAGAAAAATACTGTTATATAAAATGGAATATATGTTGCAACACCAACAAATTTATTAAATGAAGTAAACTTTTCTCCTATTATTAGAAATCCAATCATATCGGAAATTGCAAGTAGTGGCACAAACACTATTGATTTCACAGATAAGCGGAGAAACTTTTTAATATCAAAACCCTTATTCATTGCTGCGGCAATAAAATAGGTAGCAAATGCCATAACCCCAATATAAAAAGCAACAGATATATTAGCAGAAACAAGGTTACCTACTAAAGTTAATACTAGATTCAACCAGGAATTATTAAGCATTATCATAGCTTGTTTAAAGTTAATTAACACATTAATAATACCAAGCAAAGCCCAAACCAAAGTAACAGCAAAGTATATTTTTTTAGCACGGGGGTTTTTCATATAACTTGAAAATTTACTTACCATTATTTCATTTTAGATTTCAAGTTTAAGTTAGTCACTTAGACAAATTTATTTTTGTGATCTCACAAAGTTATATTGTATGAAATGACGTAAGTCATTTCTATCTTATGTTGGTTGTATCTGTTTGGACTTAAGTCCAAACAGATACAACATGCAA
>FZPS01000193.1_pt76 | contig 27853 bp, 23 predicted proteins | sample 1817821 | NCBI WGS metagenome assembly FZPS01 (sample SAMEA104158645, study PRJEB21678) | metagenome | place: Germany | collected 2015-04-21
AGTTTGCCCGGTTTTTGTAATATTTTATCACTAATTCCGACTTTTCCAATATCATGAAGTGCAATTGCTAGTGCCAAGTCATCAAGTTCATTTTCGGTCAAGTTAAGTTTTTGACCAACTATTCGAGCTAATTTTTGCATGCGCTCACAATGTTCTTCAGTCTCTTGACTTTTAGCAAGCATTGTCGACTTAATGGATTGTAATAGCGCACTATGTGAGCTATTTCGATCTAAGAGCTTGCGCTTATACATATAATCTTCTGCTTGCTTTTGAATTAGATCAAAATCTTCATCAGGATACTCTTTTACCGCATATCCTAAAGAAATATTGATGTGATAAGCTTCATTAAAAGTATAACTATTATAATCATTACAACAATGTTGAATATGTTTTAAAACTTCATAGGCTTCTTCACTAGTTGTATTAGGGAACAAGATAGTAAACTCATCGCCCCCTGTACGTGAAATAATTGCATTTTGATCACAGCAGTTTTGAATAATTTTTGCTGTTTCAACTAATAGTTTATCCCCTTCGGCATGACCAAAGGCATCATTTAAGAATTTAAGACCATTAATATCTCCCATCATCACCACCAGGGGTAAATACTCCGGTTGATCATATTTCTTCTTGACCTCTTCGAAGTAAATTCGATTATATAAGCCAGTTAAACTGTCATGATAACTTAAATATTTTATCCGCTCTTCTTTTTGTTTTTGATCAGTAATATCAAAAATAAAACCTTCCAGAGCCATTACTTCATAATCATCGGTATAAATTGCTTGTCCTTGTTCCAAAACCCATTTGATATCACCGGTTTCGGTAACAATGCGGTATTCTTGTTTAAAACTGCCTTTTGATTCAATTACCTTAGTCCATTCCTTGCGAACTAAATCTCGGTCTTCAATATAAATTAAATCATTATAAGATAAGTCTTGATTATTAATTAAATTTTCAGGATAGTATCCAGTTAGTTCAAAACAGCCTTGAGAAACATATTGCATCGTCCAATCTTCATCATTATTACATCGATAAGCCATTCCTGGAAAATTAGCTAAAAGAACTGATTTACTTCGTTCACTTTCCTTTAACTGCTCTTCAATTTTATGCTTCTCTGTTATGTCATAACCGACACCAATAATTTCAATCGGCTCTCCATTTTGATTCCTTAAAATGCGAAATTTATGTTCCATCAAAATTATTGAACCATCTTTATCATAATGTTCTACTTTTGCGGTTATGAAACGTTCAAATTTATCACTATCAATTTCTTTAAAAAGTTCCTTATTTAACTTCTTCAAGAAAGATAATGATTTAGGAGTAACTGTATCAGCTATCTTCTTTTGATATATATCCTCAATCGTAAACCCTAGTATTTTTTGAACTGAAGGATTTACATAATTTATGCGATAGGTTTTAAAATCTAAAACCCATATAAGACCTGGCATATTGTTAGTGATAATTTTTAGCCTTTGTTCATTTTCTACTAAGCTACTTTCAATATTATCTAAAGCTATGAAAGCCATAATTATTTTGCCTATTTCCGGTGAAAAAACTCTCACACGATAATATTGATCTTTAATTTGAAGGGACACTTCAAAATCTTTATCATCTTCAACTAAAGCCATTTCACCACATCTTTTAATAAACTCTAAATAATACCGATTATTCACCGGTCCAATTTCGGTTATTCTTTTGTTGATAAGGTCAACTGCTTTAAATCCCGTAATCATTTCAAAGACTGAATTTACTTCTATAAATTCCATATCAATTGGTTTATTAGTGTCATCATAAATAATTCGGTTATATGTATAGGCAATTGAACTAACTGATATTACTTTTTTAAGAATGTCTAAATTCATAGAAATAGTCCTCCGAATATAATTATATCATAACTTTCAACATCGGTTGACTATTTATAACAAAAAAATACTTTTTTTACTTGTTTTACTCATTTTTTAAAAAAACATATTATAAAGTATTTGATTTTAACTTAGTCATAACTCTAATATTTAAAATAAAAACTCATATCATACGATATGAGTTAATATCCGACTTATAGTTTATTACCACATTCATTACAATATTTTGCATTCTCATCATTTAAATGATCACAAAAGCGACATCTGATAAGAACTTGTTTTTCACTATTTATGAATCCTAAACTTTCACCAGTCGAACGCAAGTGACGATCTCTAAACTCACTATTTCGGTAAGCAAAAGCAGCAAGCATGCCAAATATTCCAAAACCAAAGAACGGAATTAAGATAGCAGCAAACTTTGGCTCAGCTGAGCCTACCGAAGCCATTCCACCAAGAACAAATCCCACAAAACATATTCCCACACCAACGTATGATATTACACATACTTTGTTATAAAACTTTTTCTTGTCTTTATCCATTTTGAAATGCTCCTTCTAACTTGTCTAATAATAATATTACCGAAAATGTCTTGCAATATAAATTATATCAAATAAATTTAAAATTTCAATGAAATAACTAACTTTATTGTTGTTCGAAAAAATAACCAAAAGGAGTGTTTTTTGTAATAAAGTATTATATAATGTAATTGTGGAGGTAATAGTAATGGCTAAAAAAACAACTAAGAAAAAAGAAGTGAAAATACTTCAAATCATTATTGCGATTTTAATAGCTGCCTTTGGAGGTTATTTTGCTAAGGACTATGTTCTAGATCCTTATGAACCACTTCCGTTAGAGGAATACTACTTAGAGGTTGAGGGATTAGAGGGAGAAGCTTTTATAAATAAGTTGCATGAAATCATAAATCGTGACTTTAAAGCCCTCAGTTATAGTAAAGCAAAAAATGTATTGATGGATGCTGATGTCGCACCCGATGATGATACTAAAGTGTTAACCATCTATTCAAGAGAAAAAGTTGAGCGTGACTGGGGCAAGGGAAATAATTGGCATCGGGAACACGTGTGGCCAAACTCACGTTTAGGTTTAGAACGAGTTGATGAAAGTGATAAAAATAGAGCTAGTGATTTACATAATCTAAGAGCAATCGTACCTAGTGTAAATAGCAGTCGCAGTAACAAAGTCTTTGATGAAACAACTTCCAGCAATACCTTTTATCCTGGTGATGAAGATAAAGGTGATGTTGCTCGTATCTTATTCTATATGATCATAATGTATCCTGATTTAGAACTAGTAGATGAAGTATTACCAAATGATACGGAGACCAATTATCTACCTGAAGGAGCCAAGATGGCGAAACTATCAGTATTATTAAAATGGCATGAAGAAGACAGAGTTGATGATTTTGAACGTCACCGAAATAATGTTATCTATGAAGCTCAAAGAAATCGCAATCCATTTATCGATCATCCTGAGTTTGTCTATAAAATATTTGACATAAAAGAGGAGCAAGAGACTGCATCAAAAAATAAACTCCACTCCTATTATTATATTATAATAACAGATCTTAGAAGAAAAGAGGAATTTTTATGTTAAAAGCAACATTTCCTAGTGGCACTTATTACATTGGTGATCCTTCTTATGTCGTACGGGGCGAAGAAGGTTATCACTGGATTGAGTCAGTATGGAGTCATTTCTACAATGGTAATAAAGGTTGTATTGAAGTAAATGGCGTCAAATTGTTTTTGCATAGTAGTTATGAAGGTGACGGCGTATTTGATGGTTTCTTTGTTGATAGTGGATGTATTGCTGTTATCAAGATTGATGATTTACTTGATGATAATCGTTTCAATTTTAAAAACTTTAATATAAGAGGTACAAAATTTATTAAATTTGACCATGATTTTGAAATTATTTATGACAATGGTTTATTTAAAATCGGCAAGCAAATAATTATAAATACTAATTTATCTGAATAGCCATTTGAGAATTAATCGCAAGATTGATTCTCTTTTTTTATCGAATTAAAAAAATCTTATTGGTTAAAATAAAATTACAATATATAAAAAAGGAGTTAACTATATGAATAGAAAAACATTACTTTTAATCTCTGTTTTAGTATTATTATTAGTTCTGTCGGGATGTCGTAAAGAAGATCAAATCTTGGAGGGAACTGGTTATGGCATTACCCATAAAGATTATGTTGGTGTTGCTAAAATCAAAGTTAAAGATGGTGTTGTTGAAGACCTTACCCTAAATGAAGTATTGTTACCAAGTACTTGGGCTGAAATCAGTATTGGCACTGATGTTCCTGAAGATGTGGTAGTGGCTGATGGCAAATGGTATGCTAAATACATTGTTATTGGTGACCGTAATTTTACCGGTACCGTACGGGATGAGCCGCTAACTGAGGGTACTGAAACATTTACTAAACAAACTGTAAAGTATTCGAGTGATGATATTGAAGATCTTTACCTTTGGTTACGTCAACCAGAAGATAACAGTGCATGGTATGCTCAAAAGCTACTTGATAATGAGGCACACATCGCAAAATCTGATTGGAGTAAAGCCAATTATCAATTGAAAGTAAATGGCTTTACTAAAAGAGATATCGACTACTGGCCTAGTAGTGAAGGAAGTATTGGTTGGAAAGGAAATATGGAGGCTATTAGCGCCGCTTTAAAAGGGACCAAAATGGATGCTTCCGAAAATCTAGTTCGAAATGATGATGGTTATTGGAGCATAAACGGTGTAAAAAGTGGTGCAACTTTAGTTGATTTTAAAGATTACTATAAAGTTGCTCTCAGAGCTTATAATAACGCCCTTGCAAATAACGATTAAAAACGCTAAGTGGGTTATCCACCTAGCGTTTTTTATAATTTCCAATACTTTTCTAACTCCCATTGATGAACCACCTTTCGGTATTCATCCCACTCTAGTTCTTTCGCAATAATATATTTATGGAAGATATGAGGTCCTAATACTTCTTTCATAAGTTCACTTCTTTTTAACTCCTCGGTTGCATCCTTTAGATTTTCCGGTAAATTTATAATGCCAACTTCTTCTCGCTGATGATTAGTATATTCAAAAATATTATCATAAACAGGCTCTACCATTGGATAGTTATTGATAATACCTTCAAGTCCAGCCCCTAAAATAGCGGCCACGGCTAAATAAGGATTGGCAACTGGATCGACATTTCTAATCTCGGTTCTTGTACTATGGCCTCGAATGCTTGGGATTCGAATCATCGAACTTCGATTAGCATCAGACCAACACACATAACACGGTGCTTCGAAACCTGAGACTAGTCTTTTATAAGAATTGACAATTGGATTAGTGATTGCGGAGAAAGCTCGAGCATGATGGACAATTCCACTTATCCATTTTTGACAAATACTACTCAACTTAAATGGCATATTTTCATCATAAAACAGGTTAACTCCTTGGTCATTAAACAAAGAACAATTAATATGCATCCCATTCCCTGGTTTTCCTTCAACTGGCTTAGGCATGAAAGTCGCATATAATTGATGGTTTCGCGCTACTTGTTTTACTACTTGCTTGAAAGTTTGAATTCGATCACAGGTAGCAAGTGCTGAATCATAAGTCCAATTAATCTCATTTTGGCCTGGCCCTACTTCGTGATGACTAGCCTCGACTAAAAACCCTAGTTTTTCAAGTTCTAAAACAATTGCATGTCGACAATGAGCCGACTCATCAAGAGGGGCAAGGTCAAAGTAACTTCCTTGGTCACTAAATTCATATGATACCTTACCATTTTGATCTTGTTTAAACAAGTAAAATTCTGGTTCTACTCCAACCATTAAATCACTAATACCAATCTCATTCATTTTTCGCAATATGCGTTTTAAGTTATTACGAGGGTCACCCACAAAAGGGGTTCCATTAGGTAAGTAGACATCACAAATTAAGCGAGCAACTTTTCCGTATTGATTACTCTCCAGAGGCAATATCAACCAAGTAGATAAATCAGGCTGTAAATACATGTCAGCTTCTTTTATTCTGACAAAGCCTTCAATACTGGACCCATCAAACATCGTCTTCCCTTCAAGAGCACTTTCTAAACGACTAATAGGTAGTTCAACACTTTTAATTGTCCCTAACATATCAGTAAATTGTAGTTTAAGATAACGAACATTTTCTCTTTCCGCTAACTCCATTATTTGCTTTTTAGTATAATTAATCATAAAATCACCTTTTATTAATCTTATTAGAAAGATTCCTGTTTTATTTATCAAATCAATAAAATAAACCATCACTAGTTTTAGTGATGGTTTATTATTACTGATAGTATTTTGCTTGGGCATTCCACATCTTTTTATATATGCCATTTTGATTTAATAACTCTTGATGATTACCAATTTCTTTTATTTCGCCATCATCAAGAACGACGATTTCATCGCAAAACTTACAACTTGACATCCTATGTGAAATAAAGATTGCAGTTTTATGGTGAACCAAATCTTTAAATTTCTCATAAATTTCAGCTTCACTTTTTGGGTCAAGTGCTGCGGTTGGTTCGTCTAAGATGACTAGTGGTGCATCTTTATATAAAGCTCTCGCTATTGCAAGTTTTTGGGCTTCACCACCAGATATCTCAACTCCATTTTTACGGTTGCGTTGATATATGATGGTATCTAGTCCCTCTTCCATCTTTTGAACTCGTTCTTTAAGGCCTGCTTTTTCTAAAGAATCCCAAACCTTTTCTTCATCAACTTCAAGACCTGAGGCGACATTATTTTTAATGCTATAAGAGAATAATTTAAAATCTTGAAAAACAACCGAAAAGAGTTGATAACAAGCTTCTTTAGAATACTCTGAGATTGGACGTCCATTTATATAGATGTCTCCACTGGTTGGTTGATAGAGGCGACATAACAATTTGATTAAAGTTGTTTTGCCAGCACCATTGGCACCAACAATTGCGATTTTTTTACCCTTAGTTATTTTAAGATTAATATTTTTTAGAATCAGATTATTTTGATTAGGATAAGCAAATGAAAGGTCTTTAAACTCAATTTCAATTTCTTCATTTGCGTCAAGTTCTAAATCGCCATAAGTGTGTTTTGTTTGCAAGTTTAAATATTCAAAATAATTATCTAAATAGTTATTTCGTAAACTAATGTTAGCATAAGTCGAAATAAACTCATTTATTTTTTGGGAAAACAAAGTTATGGCTGAGGCATATGCTACCACATTACCAATGGAAATCATTCCATAAAGTGCTTTAATTCCTACAAAAACATAGGCACAAAAACTCAATACTTCTCCCATTAGGGTAATGATGGTAGTATATCGAATGTTATAAGTGGTGTATTCGCGCCAAACCCGGTCAACACTATACTTCTCACTTTGCATAGCCTCTAGGATCATCGGTTGCATATTATTAATCCGAATATCTTTTCCATATTTATAATTTGAGGCTAATCGATAGAAATAACTAAATTTTCGATTCCCATCGATATTTCCCATCATCGCATCATATGATCTTTTATTATCTTTTTTCATAATCTTCATATTTACCACCGCCACAATCACAATTACCACCAAGATAATTAAAAGTGAGGCAGGATGATTGAAGAAATGAGCAATTTTACTGGTCGTATTAAGTTCTTTTCTAACGAACAATCCGCTCAATAACGTAATCGAATAGACAAAGGTAAGACTAGAGACAATGAGGTTTCCTACCAAATAATCTCCATAACTAACAATCCCACCGCTACTATTTGAGCCATCTTTGGCCTTTTGAATCAAATTCATAACTTCATTTGCTTCAATTTGTTCATAATCAAGTTCAAATGATTTTAAGGCAATTAAGTTATTCAAATTATAATTTAGTTCAACTGAATAATATTTTTGAAGATAACCAATAAATCTCAAAATAATACCAATGAAAAAATTAAGGCCAATTAAACCAATGATATAAAGATAAAGGTCTTCCTGTGGGGCTTTGTTTATTAGACCATCAATTATTAATCTTGTAAAGATAATGGAAACAAAAGGGCGAATCGAAACAAACAGATTGCTGATAAAGATTAAGTAATAATAAGGTTTGGAAGCTCTTTTGAGGACAGACATAATATTAAACATTTTTCTAAAATTCATTTTAATATTTTTCATGCTGCCTCCTCCTTATAATATTGACTTTGAATATCAAAGACCTCTTTATATTTAGTATTTCGTGCAATCAGTTCATAATGAGAACCACTTTCAATTATTTTCCCATCCTCTAAGAATAAGATTCGATCACAAAATTTAGTTGATGATAAACGGTGAGATATGAAAATGGAAGTATGTCCTTCAGTAAACTTTGCATATCTTAAATACATTGCCTCTTCACTAATTGGATCTAGTGATGCTGTCGGTTCATCAAGGATTAAAAGTGGGGCATTTTTATATAAAGCACGAGCCAATAATAATTTTTGGGTTTCACCACCACTTAAGCGAATACCACTTTCATCAAAGATTTGAGTGATGAAACTTTGTTCCTGATGTTCGAGTTCTAATATTTTGTCTTTTAGACCAGCTTCCTCTACTGCTTTCCAAAACCGTGGCAAGTCAACATCTTCTTCTTTAACACAACACACATTATTCAAAATAGAAAGGGCTAGAGGTTCAGAGTCTTGGAATAAAACACTAAGTAATTTCATATACTCATCAATATTAAAATCAATTAAATTATGTCCATTGATTAAAATCTCACCTGATGTAGGGGCATATAGACCACAAAGCAGTTTAATAATTGTAGTTTTTCCTGCTCCATTAGACCCAACTAAAGCAACCTTTTCCCCAGGTTCAATCGTAAAACTTAAATCTTTAATTGTTTCTTCTTCTGCATCAGGATATTTAAAGGATACATTTTTAAATTCAATCTTAATTGGTAGTGAAACATCTTCGGCGGTTAGGCCTTGATCATGGTTAAAATGGTTTTTCATTTCTAAACATGCACGATATTCATTTACTTGAATGTTTGCTGTTCTAAGGGAATTGAAAGAATCCAATAATGAATTAAGCCACCCAGTGAATCCAGCGATTATTCCTACTAAAAAAGTAAATGTAGCTACCTCAATCTTACCATCAATAACCATGGAAATAATTGTGAAATAAGCGACAAAATCTCTGATTAAGAGAAATATTGTATCTGATACTTGCGCAAATAAAAACTTTTGATTTATTTTTTTAGCGAGAGTTGTACGCCTTTTGGTAAGTATGACAAAGAGTTTAGAAAACCAACGATCTAATCGGTAAAGTCGAATGTCTTTACCGTTATTAATATCAGTGGCTTCATTTGATAAGTAGTACATTTCATACCACTCATCATTAACTGCTTCTCTTGTCTTTTTCACATAATTGTTAGCTCTTTTAGTCAAATAATAATTGACAAAACTCATAACAAATAAAATTGGTAAAACAATCGGGCTATAGATCGAAATTAACACACCATAAACAATCAAACCCACAATATTGAATATTAACACTGGGGCTTGCTTTAGCATCAATTCAATCCCAACCCAATTTGAACTCATAGCTTCAAAGGCTTTGGATACTATTTTTTGTTTTTCTTTAGGTTCAATGTTTTCATAATCAATTTCCATTTGATGTTTAGATAACCTAATCCAAAAAGTAGTACATCTTACTACCGTATTTTCGCGTTCATAACGATTAAAAGAATAATACTTTAATGACATTAAGACAAAGGATGTTAAGCTAATAACTAAAACTATTAATACATAAAAATCCAGGTCTACTGCGCTTGTCATCGCAAAAACAACAATAGTTGGTATCAATGTTGAAAAGAGCGGTAATAAAATTGATGAAATAAAATTAACCGCTAAGTAGAATTTAATCTTTGGACATTTTTTAAATGCCTCACGATAAACATATTTAATGTTTTCTAATAATGAATGTTTCATAATCTCCTCATCCTGATTTACATTTTTTCTCAAATTACTTTAAATTATATCAAATATTTCTTTTCAAGTCGCCTCTAATTGTAAGAAAAAAAGGAATGCATTCTTCAGTAAGAGCATTCCTCTTAAATAATTCCAAATAATATCATACCGATAATGTTAATCGCAAAATTAGCAAACATATGAACAAACCACGCCGGATAGAGGCATTCTAACTTCTCACACAGATAATTAAAGATGATACCGCCGATAAATAGGCCCGACACAATAACAGCATATTCAAACCAAGAAAACCATCCAACCATAATAGCAACATGATATAAGGCAAAGAAGATTGCGCTGAATAGATAGGCAAACTTTCTCGATGTGACTTTCTTTAACTTCAGAAACGTAAATCCGCGAAAAAATATTTCTTCTAAAAATGAGTTTCCAAAAGAAATATAAATTGAAACATAAATAAAATTATCTTTAGTTATATCACCATTCTTTGTTAAAGAATCAATAATATTGGAAAATTCAAAAACGTTTCTTAAAAGGAAATAGCCACCTAGGATAACAGTAAAAACTGCTAATCCCAAACTAAAGGATATAAATAGTCCCTTCTTTTGAAACTTTAGGACTGAAAATATATTATCCTTGTGATATAAACCATAAAGTAGTGGTCCTCCTAAAAAGAGGAACACTTTAATGATTGATTTATATAAATATGGAGGTTGAACAATGGCATCAACAATGGCCATAATCACACAACTCGAAATGACTATTCCGATGATAGTTAGACTTTTTCTATTTGTTAGTGCCTTCATCATCATAATTCTTTACCATTTCAAAGAACTTATCATTGTTTAGTTTGAAAGTTAAAGCATCATAGTTCTTTCCGTTAACTTGTCTAAAATCTTTCAACCTTAAGACTTCTTCAAACCCTACTTTTTTCGCAAGTTTTAAGAAACGTTCATTACCCGACCAAGTTTGGGTGTAAAGTTCTTGAAAACCATTATTATAGAGATATTTAATCCAAGCAATTAATGCCATGGTACCATATCCTTTAGACCAATAGGTTGGATCATAAATGGTGATTCCTATTGCTGTTTTATCATCAATAATTTCATTATTATCATAATCAGCACCATTTATTTGATAGCGAATGACCTTCCCAATGTGTTTTTCATCTTCGGCACAAAGACGGAATGAATTCCGAATTACATCTTCAGGAAGTCCTTCAAGCGACCTTAATGTAATCTTTCGAAGGTCAAGTACTACTTTCTCCCATGGTGCATCCCATTTGTTCCATTCAGTTTCCCTTGTATGCCAGATGACTTCTTGATCAAGATCTTCTGGAATCATATCACGTAATACAATGTTTTTATATTTTATCTTCAATTTCTTACTCCTTTGATTTAGCCAAGTCAAGAATATTAATTCCGACTTCACCCATTTTTCTATTAATTGTTCCATCAATTGTTGAAATAACAATTTCACTAGTCACGCTAATGATAGCTTCTTTTAGATGACCACCAATAATCCGATATTGATCATCACCAAAGGTTCCATGAACATGTAAATAAGGTTCATTATTATGAGTTGTTATGTTTCCTAGTAATGTAGTAATTTCATAATACCCATTAAAGGTGTGTTCTTGATAAAACTTGGTCTCAGGATTAAAGAAGCCAACGGTAAATGATTTAACTGCTCCAATGCCGTTAATCGATCCTAGAGTAATATTTTCAGTTATAGCAACCTTTTTAATCGATTCAATGATAGCATCACCCGGATCAAGGCGTATGACATAATGATTATTAAACTTTTGATATTCCATAATCAATTGTTCTCCTTTTTAATTTTCCTCTTCTTCAAGTTTCATTCGCTTATGGTTAAAGAGGGCATAAACAGTTGGTACAATTGTTAGGGTTAAGAGCGTAGCATAAATTAAACCACCAATTGTTGATACTGCCATTGGTTGAAGCAATTCAGCACCTTCACCCATTCCTAAAGCCATTGTGACCAAACCAAAAATAGTAGTTAACGCTGTCATTAATATTGGACGGAGTCTTGTTAAACCCGCCTCAATTAAAGCATCTTTTACTTTTTTTCCTTCAGCAATCAAGTGATTGATATAATCCACTAGGACAATTCCGTTATTAACAACGACCCCAACTAAGATAATTAGTCCCATAATCGATACAATCGATAAATTCATATTAGCGATTAAAAGACCAACCATACCACCGGTAAACGCTAGTGGAATAGTAATTAAGATGATAAATGGATAAAGAAGTGATTGGAACTGAATGGCCATAATCATATAAACAAGTAAGATTGCGACTAGTCCAGCAAGTGCTAAATCTTTAACAGCACTCAAAATCTCTTCATTTTCACCTTCAAAAGTTACTTGATAACCAGAACCGTATTGTTTAAAATTATCACTGTTTAAATACTGTTCAACTACTTTATTAACCTCACGGGCAACTAGAGTAATGTTTTTATTTTTAGCTACCGCTGCCGATACGGTGAAGTAATAGCTATTACCATCGGTATTAATGGAGGTAAAACCAGTTGTATAATGAACTTCAGCAACTGACTTATCAGTTCCATCAAATAGTGGCGCAGCAGCTAAACTTTCAAGACTTGGATTGGCACCCCCTAGAACAATTCCTTCATCAGCCACCTTTAAGTAAGGATTAACAATAAACTTTAATTTTTGATTAGGGAATATGATCGTATTTGGGATGTATATTCCTTCTGGATTCTCACTCATATATTGATCAATTAAATTCAATGTATCTTTGTTAAAGAGTAAAATACCGGATAAGAATTGGTTATAATCGCCAAACACATCATAACTAATATTTCCTACCATACTAGATGGGATTTCAATTTCATATTCGTAATTATCAATCTCAATCTTAACCTTATTAGTAGAAATTAGATTGCCAAGGCCAGCATAGAAATAAGATATACTGCGTTCAACATCAGCTACCGTTAGACCATAAGCCATAGCATTATCTTTGTTGATGGTTATTTTAACATTATCTTGACCTCGACTAATGCCATCACTTATCTTGTGTAAGTCTTCTTGTTGACTTAAGATTCCTGAAATATCAGTAGCAATTTGTTCTAGTGCTTCTAAAGAAGGTCCAGCTACTTTAATTCTAATTCCTTGTTCACCGATAAATTGAACGGCACTATTTTGAGTATTAACTTCGATATCTATTAGATCGCTATAATCGATTCCTTCAATAGAATCATAATCAATCTCTTTGATTAAATCTTTAATAATCTCTTCATAATCGCTAGTCTTTGTCTTTCGGCTAGCCTTTAGATTGATGTTCATGGAGATTTGATCAGATGACCCTAGTGACATTAAACTCGTGTATGAACCTGAGCCACCAATGTTTGCTGAGACAGTTTCAATATCTTCTAGTTTCATTAATTCTTCGGTTATTTTATCAGCAAGTTTAGCTTTAGATACAAATTCTACTTTTGAATTGGTAGAAATGCTAACACTTAAGTTACCTTCATCAGTTTCAGGAAGCATTACAAATCCTTTAGAAATTATTCCAATTCCAACTACGATAAAGATTACAAATACTAAAATTATCACTAATCCTTTATATTTTAAGTTGAAGTTCATAATCTTCTTATAAACTTCTTTAGTTTTCTTACCAATTTTAGTCTCATTTACTTCCTTTTTCTCTTTAAGCATTTTAGAACTCATCGTAGGAACTAAAGTAAGAGCAATTATTAAACTTGCGCCAAGTGAGAAAGTTATGGTTAATGCCATATTCATAAAGACATCAGAAATTAAACCTTCAATGAAAATCATTGGGAAGAAAACAGCGATGGTGGTTGCTGTGGAAGAAGCTATGGCAGCAGCTACTTGTTTAGTACCATAAATGGCTGCTTCTTTTCGCGATCTCCCTTCAGATATCATTCGATAAATATTTTCAATAACAACAATTGAGTTGTCAACCAACATCCCAATTCCGAGGGCTAAACCTCCCATTGAGACGATATTTAAACTAACCTTTCCAAAATACATCAGCATAAAAGCTGCTATGACCGAAATTGGAATTGCTAGACCTACAATTAAAGTTGGTTTTAAGTCTCTTAAGAACAGTAATAAAATCGCGATTGCGAGAATTCCACCAATGATTAGGTTTTGCCACACTGAATCAACCGCAAGATTTATATACTCACCTTGATTCAAGATAACAACATAAGAAGCATCATCTCTTTCAGCAATCTCATCTAGTCTGTTCAAGATGTTATCACTAACTTCAGTAATGCTATAGTTTGTTTGCATTTGGAAAGAAACTTGAATACCTTGTTTATTATTAATCTTAGAATAAGTCAATGGATTAGCATTAACAAACTTAATACCATCAGCAACCGTTAAATCACTTAGGCGAATAATAACATCACCTTGTTTGGTGATTGGAAGAGATTTAATATCATCTAAATTGGCAATTTTATCTCCTAGATAAAGCATTCTAATTTCGCCGTTATCTAAAGCAACTCCAACTAAGCCACCTATATTTTGTTCCTCAATTGTTGTAAGAACTGCATCGCTTGTCAGACCATAACCACTAAGAATAGTATTATCCAAGTTAATTTGGAGAACAACTTCTGCTGCTCCGACAACACTAACATCAGCAACTCCAGGAATACTTTGAAGTTCTGTCATTATTTCATTATTGATCCATTCAGTATTTTTGATCAAAGCTTCTTCATCAGATAGCCCTTCATCAAAATTTTGAAACAATGTTACCGTTACAACCGGTAACATCTCAGGACTAATTCTAATGATTCTTGTATTACCAACTCCATCTTTAAAGCTGATATTATTTATTAACTCACGTAATTCAATAATTACTGTATCAATATTAGTCCCATCAGCAAAAGTGATAATTGACAATCCAAAATGTTCATTACTTGTGGATTGAATTTCTTTAAAGTTACCAATGGTTTGAGCCGCTGATTCAATTTTACTGGTGACTTCTTCATTCACCTCAAGTGGACTCGCACCTTCATAGGTAGTTACTGTAACGATATAAGGTAAATTGACATCGGGAAAAAGAGTTAGAGGAAGTTTGGTTAAACTATAAAACCCTAACACAACCACAATTAATACTACCATTAATACTGTAATTGGTCGTTTGACACAATATTTAATCATATATTTTTATACCTCTCTTGATCTATTTGTATTTCTTTTATAATGTAATTTTTATAATATCAAATAACACTAAGAAAGTCAATCAAATCTCATTTGAAATAATATTAAGTTTTCAACTCAAAAATGTATCCAATAAGGATACATAGATGAGCTTATTTACTATATCTTTTGATTATTGATAAAAGATCATCACCATATTTTTCAACCTTGGCTGGACCAAAACCCCGAACTTTCAATAATTCTTCTTTGCTTCTCGGTAATGATTCAATTAAAGATTCCATCTCATTATTAGTAAAAATAAAATACGGCTTGGTATTTTCTTCAGTGGCTTTATGATAACGATACTTTCTAAGTTCCTTTACTAACGGATTAGAGGCTAGGTCTTCAGGGATATTACTGACAACAGGTTCATCTTTATTCATTCCTTGAAATTCTTTAACAATTGCAATAATATCTTCCCCATATTCTTGCCATTTCTTTTCCCCAAAGCCACTAATACTTAATAGTTGTTCTTTCGTGGTTGGTTGTTCAAGAACAATTTGTTCGATTACCTTGTTATTAAAGACAAAATATAGTTCGGAAAAATTTCTTTTTTTAGCCACTTCTGCTCGATAGGTTCTTAACTTTTCGTATAATTCATCATTTAAAGCTTCCTCTTTGTTGTCATCGACAATATCAGATAATTTTTCTTTTTCTTTAGTAACCAGTACTTTTTCATCAATCTTTAGATTTAGCATCTTAACATAGTCATATTCAATTGGCCGATTATTTTCCATAATGAAATCAGATATATTAAACATTTCATCGTCTGATAGTTCAAAATGCTTATTTTCATCAATTAGTCTAGTAAACTCATTCTTTAACTGATCGTATTTGATAATACACTTTTTGATTTCTTCTGGTGCATATCTTTTAGTAATAATCGTTTTTGGATTTGCGATTACAACTAAAGAATAAATAGGAATATTATTTATAAGTTTATGATCAAGTAACATCCTTTCTAATAGGTCAATATGTTTTTGATTTTGGGATATTGGACTATACATCCCTTCTTTTTTATAAACATTACCTTTAAAATCTTTAAATACTCTGGTAAAATTTCCTTCAGAATCAATCATTATATCGCCAATAATTCTCTTTGTCTCTAAGACCATAATGAAATTTTTAAAGATAATAATAAAATCATATTGAGAAGTTAAATTCCGATATTCAAGTCTTATATCATGAAGACAAAGTAATGGCAAATAAGAATGTAGTAATTCATAATAAACATTCTTTTCTCCAGTAGCGCCAATTGTCATTAACTTTATTTGATCTTCAATTATTGGTTTTTGATCATCCCCAACCAACTCAAGTAACTGATTTAATTTTATTAAATTTGGATTATTGTCAGCATCAAAATCTTTAACGAATATTGGGCCGTCTATTTTTTGACCCTTTAATTTAGTTAATAAGTTCACAAATATCACCCTGTACAATTATACCATATTTTCCATTCCTTTACCTTAAAAATGTGTAAGAAAGGCAAGACTAGGATTTATATTTCCAATTATATTAATCAAAAATTTCCTATATTTTTTCAAGGTGAAGCACATTTTTTATTACTAATTTTTAAGAGAAAACAGCATTTTGAGCATTCATCTATTACTTATGTCCTACAACAATAATCATAAATACCATATTATATATTGAACCTATTTAGAAAGAGGGGTAAACTATGCAAGGAACATTTCGAATTTTTCCTTATACCATTCGCCCTGGAGATACTTTATATTCAATAGCTCAAAGATTTAATACAACTGTAGAGGCGATCTTTAGAGTAAATCCAGGAATTAATCCATATAATTTATTAGTTGGTCAAGTAATTTTCATCCCAGCACCATAAGCATGTCATAAGTAAATAATTGAAAAAGTCCTATAGGTAACTATAGGATTTTTGCTTATTACTTATCAAGTAAGTAAATATTATTAACTGGCATAGTAAAGATAAAACCAATTCCCGGTCTTTTCTTTTCAAATAAATTTCTAATTGCCTCAACTAATTCTTCAACAATTTCTTCTTTTACAACCGAAAAAATCGTTTTATTGTAAAGGTGGTTCTCATCGATTAGTTTTCTAAGTGAACCAAAAATCGGGATATATTGATAATCTCCCTTAACAATTGCGCTTCCCATTCCCTGGGAATCAATAATCGTTGCCCCTTTAACATTATTATTAACTAATGTTGCTAGCACTTCATTTAAATAATCCGTTTCATTTAAAACAATTACTAAAGTAACCATAATTTCTCCTTTCCTGTTTATTCTTGGTGTTCAAGTTAATCCAAACCATTAATTTCACCAGCTAAAGAAATAGCCAGTTTTGAAAAGATAGGTCCGCTTGTTTCATAAATAAGAACACTAAACATAATGATTGTATTAATGACCACTGCATATTCCGGCAATTGCGTGGCTACTAAGACCGAAAGTCCAATTGAGATACCACCTTGTGGCAATAATCCTAAACCTAAAAAATTTGTTACTTTGTCCTCCGCTTTAACAATCTTACCACCAACAAATGATCCAAGGTATTTCCCGATCCCTCTTGCGAAGACATAAGTTATACCGATTATTCCGACTTGTAATAAGACTTTAAGGTCAAGGCTGGCCCCCGCAAACGTAAAGAACAATACATAAAACGGTGCAACAAATCCATCAACGCTTTCAAAGACACGATTAGATTTCTTCATAAGATTAACCAAAGTCATACCAATTACAATATTAGTTAGTAACGGTGAAAGATTTAACACATTAGCTAAACCAACACCTAAGAAGATTGCAATAAGCGATATTACTTGTAAATCATCCTTATCACTAGCTTTTTGTTTTCTAGCAACCAATGTTAATAATAGTCCTAATAAGAATCCTAATAAAAGTGAGCCAAAAATTTCAATGATTGGTCCAGTAATGATTTTAACAGCTGATAGCGCCTCACCACTAACTGAAACCTTCGCTAACGACATAGCAATTCCAAAGAGAATAATACCAACGACGTCATCTAACGCAACCACTGAAAGCAATGTTTTGGTCATCGGCCCATAGGCTCGATATTGGCGCATAACCATAAGGGTAGCCGCTGGAGCGGTTGCTGCTGACATAGAAGCAATGACAATACTAAATGCAAAATCTTTATTAAAAATAAAATACATAACAGAAAATACTAATAGTACTGCTCCTAACACTTCAGCAATGGTTATAATAAATACATTTTTTCCGTATTTAACTAAGTCTTTGATCACAAACTCACTACCAATGTAAAAGGCGATAAAAGCTAAAGCCAATTCACTGATAAAAGATAAAGATTTTAATTCTGTTTGATCTATTATAGCAAAATCTCCAAAAAGTGCTGGACCAACAAACAAACCAGCGATTAAGTATCCAGAAACACTTGGTAGTTTAACTAGCTTTGCTAGTTTACCACCCACTATCCCAATCGCAAGAGCAATACCAATTTTAACAATTAAATCCAATCTAATTCCTCCTCGTGTAATATTTTGATGATTGACTACTAGTTGTGCGATTGAATAAAAAAGGCGCATAACTATGATAGTCATACGCTTGGTAAACTCCGATGAGGTTAGCTGACGGGTTAGGACATCCAAGTTGCCCTTCTATTTATCAAAATAGATTCACCCCAAAAGTTGGGTCCCCCACTAATAATACATTATTAGGAGATATCTAGTATCCTATATATTATACATCATATTCATATAATTGTCAAAAGTTTTTTTAAGATATTTTCAAGATTTTTAATCAAAACGAGTTACTCTATGACGCTTTTTAATCATACTTTCATTTTTCGTAATAAACGATTTGGAACGACACTTAACTAGCAAAGCTCGCCCCTTTTCATTATAAGCATATTTAACATCGAGCGCTCCTAAAGACTTTTTTAAATTATTTCTAAAAATATCAACATCACTCGCCTTATTACTAAAGGCTGATGGACAAGCAAAGGAATAACGATAATCATAACGATTAAAAATGTTTTTCTTAATGATTAAATATTTCGGATTTTTAATAGGCGATAGTAATTCTTTAATCGCTGTATTGAATAAGTTTTGTTCATAGATGGTAGCCTTTTTCAAATGAATTGAAGTGAATATCCTATAATCATCTTCTTGTACCTTTATTTGTGCCCCTTCTTGAATTAACTCTAAATCTTTAAAAGTTTTTAAGATAGTCCTGCTAATCGAAATCAATGATTTACTTGGACTAATATGTTTAGCTATAAACTTAATAACTCCATAAGATTTTTCTATTATTCCAAGGATGAGAAACACCAAAACAATAAGTTCAATTATCGAAGTTCCTTTTTGAATTACCACATTTATAACTCTAGTTAAAAGAATAGTAGTTGTGCTTAACAAGGTAGTTACAAGAGTCAATAATAACATATTGGTGAAGGTAAAAACCGGCACCTTAAGTTCCTTGGGAACCCTGCTTTCCATAACCGTTTTAGTATTATAGGTAAGTGTATTGTTCCAAATAGTAGCTAGTTCATCTCTTTTTTGAGCCAATTGAAAGGTTTTATTATTAATAGTGGTAAAGTTATTCTTAGTGAATGGTGGCTTAATATAGGTAATTCGCTCAATTCCACTTTCAATTTCCCCGGTCTCATAATTAGGGCCGACAAAACAATCAAATCTTCTTACTAAAGTCTCATAGTCAGATGAATAGATCTTGGATTTATCTTCATTTAGCAATAATTTTAATTTCTTTAGTTTTCCTGGCTCAAAAACATATTCTGGCTCAACGGTTACTAAGTGCCAAATGTTTGCTGTTTTGTTTGGGTCTTTAGCATACTTTCTGATAGCACGACCTCTCATTTGATTTGACAACATAAAAGAACCAACAAAACTGGCTAAAATTAATGAGTTAATACATGGTGAGTCCCAACCTTCTCCAAGCAAAGCTTGAGTTCCAATTAAGACTTTTAGGTGTCCGTCTTCAAATAACTTTGAAACTAGTTCTACCTTGGTCCGGGAATCACCTTTAAAATTAAAAATACCGTACTCTGTACTAGCAATTGGTTGGACCGTAAAGTTTTGATAGTGATAAATTGAACTTAAGACTTCTTCTAATCCTAGTGGTAAGATAACTAAACTGCCGGATAAACAACCAATCACCACTTCTGTATTGTTAGTTCTTATTTGTTCAAAAATTGATACAATACTGATATTATCAATCGAAGTATTCTTTCCGATGAGACTTACAGCTTCCCTTTTAATATAATCGGTTAATATCAACATCCGTAAACGGTCTGATAAAGTATCATGTTCTAGTTTTACAATCTTAGAAATACTATCAAGTTTTCCACAAGAACTAATCAACGATCTTTTTAATCGGTTGTTTAAATCTAAGTGGACCTTGTTTCTGGTGAAAAGTGAATGTTTTTTTAGTATTTGCTTTACTTGCTCTTTTTCATCTTCGCTTAATAGTTCACTATCAACCAAAAATTGAATCGCTCTTTCTGAATACATCAAATTCAACTCAGGAACCTTTTTAGTATTGGTTAGTTCATAGAAGATTTTCTTATTGTATTTTTTCTTAAAACCTGCCAAAAAGATATACAAGGCTACGACCGAACTAAAGTTGGCATATAGAAAATCAGGCTTTTCTTGATAAATTTGATTAATTCTTTTATTGAGGCCCTCGATAAAATATAACATACTTACTTCATCAATAGCTTCCACAGCCTTTATCCGATGGTTCTCAAAAGAAGCAATTTCTTTTTTGATCGGATAGTTAAAGACAATGTAGTCTTGATGAGGACATAAGGTATTTTCTTTAACTAATTCTGGAACAAAAATCTCTTCATCAATTTCACCACTTGTTTCAATATAACGGTCCCATTCAGCCGGACTTGCATCATACGGTGGGGTTGCTGTTAGGGAGATAATGGTGATATGATGCGGAAGCTTCTTGATAAATTGTGACAGTGATTTTTGCCATTCGTTTTGTAAGTGATGAGCCTCGTCTAAACAAATGGTAGTAATATTTTTTTCGATCATAACTTTAAATAAATCAATCTTAGAGTAATCGATGGTCTCTTCTTCACTTGATATTCGTATCTTGGCCATCGCTGAGTGAAGGGCTTGATAAGTGATTGAATTAATTAGTTTTATGTTATTTAAATCATAAGATACATAGTCACCAAAATTATGGTGTTCAGTTAAAAAGGATTCTTTAAATCTTTGCCCCCATTGTTGACGAATGGTAACGGTTGGGGAAAATATTAAACAAGGAGCGTTTAATCTTCTAATTAACTCTAAACCTAAAATGGTCTTACCACTTCCAGGAGCGGCCACAATATTTATTTTATGGTCCAATAAAAAGCGTGACGAATTGTCAAGCACTCGCTGTTGATAGTCCCGAAAAGTTCCTTTGAAAAGAATATCCTTAAAAGCCATAATACATACTCCTAACTTGTCTATATTATACCATATTTTAGAATCTATTAAAAAAGATTTTGTTATTTGTATATTGCCTTGAAGAAAAGAGGTAAAAGTGCTAAAATGAAAGGTAGGTTAAGGAGGTTATAAACTTGAGAATTTTATATTTAGATTGTGATACAACAAGAGCTGACCATTTAGGTTGTTATGGTTACAAACGTAATACCTCACCCAATATTGACCGGATTGCTCGTGAAGGGATTATCTTTACTAACTACTATTGTTCCGATGCACCTTGCCTTCCTTCTCGAACCGCTCTCTTTACCGGTCAACACGGTATGAGAAATGGCGTTGTCAATCACGGGGGTGTAGCTTCTCAACTACGAATTGATCCAACCCGAAAGTTTCGCCAACATTATGAAACTGATAGTTTATTTGGGATGTTACGAAATTATGGTCTTAGAACTGTCGGAATCACGCCTTTTGCGACGCGTCATTCTGCTTGGTATTTTTATGCCGGTTTCGATGAAATTTATGACACTGGTAAAAGAGGAATTGAAGTTGCTGATGACGTAACTCCATATGCCTTAAAATGGATTAAAGAAAATGCTAAAGAAGATAATTGGTACTTACATATTAATTTTTGGGATGCTCATACACCTTACCGTACCCCTGAATCTTTTGGTAATCCTTTTGAAGATGAACCACTCGACACATGGATTACTGAAGATATCTTAAAGGAACATCAAAAAATGGCTGCACCACACGGGGCTCTTCAACTTGCGATGTTTAGTGATCGTTTTCCAAAGGACTATCCGCGCCAACCAGGACGCCTCAATAATATGGATGATTTGAAACGTCTAATCGATGGCTATGACACCGGTATTCGCTATGCTGATACCCACATTGGGATGATCCTTGACGCTTTAGAAGCACAAGGTGTATTAGATGACACCGCTATTATCATTTCTACTGATCACGGTGAAAACATGGGGGAACTAGGAATCTATTCAGAACACGCAACAGCTGACCACCCAACTTGTCGCATTCCATTTATTATTAAATGGCCGAATGGCAAAAAAGGAATTACCGATAATGGTTTGCACTATAATTTAGACTTAGTGCCAACCCTGGCAGAACTTCTTGGCATTAGACCATCAAATAATTGGGATGGAAAGAGTTTTGCGAGAACTATTTTTAATGGCGAAGACACATCAAGAGATTATCTAGTTATTAGTCAAATGGCTCATGTCTGTCAACGCAGTGTTCGTTATCAAGATTATTTATATATTAGAACCTACCACGATGGTTTTCACTTCTTCCCAAAACATATGTTGTTCAATTTAAAAAATGATCCATATGAACAAAAGAACTTGGCAAGTGAAAAACCTGATGTCGTAAACATGTGTGTGTCGCTGCTCTATGATTGGCATGATGAAATGATGAAGAAGACTGGATATGCTGAAGACCCATTAGCAGTAGTTATGCGTGAAGGTGGGCCATTCCATGCCCGAAAACAATTAAAGCGATATCTACCATATCTTGAAGAGACTGGACGGGGTCATTACATCGAAGAATACAAAAAGGTTCATCCCGAAGAATTTGAATAATGAATGTTATCAATCTACTGATCAAGCCCGCCTCAAGTTCATGCAACTTAAGGTGTAAATATTGCTTTTATTTAGATATTGCTGAAAATCGAGAAGTTGCTTCTTTTGGGAAAATGCAATATGATACTTTAGAGAGGATTATAAAAGAATCATTTGAAGCAAATCCTAAAGCGGTAGTCTTTGCTTTTCAAGGAGGAGAACCAACCCTTGTTGGCCTTTCGTTTTATGAAGAAGCAATTAAACTTATTGGGCAATATAACCCCAACAAGATTCCCGTTTCCTTCTCGATTCAAACCAATGGGGTCTTATTAGATTCTGCTTGGTGTGAATTTTTTAACAAAAATGACTTTTTAGTAGGAATATCACTTGATGGACCAAAATTTGTTCATAACCGTAATCGCGTAGATAAAGATAATAATGGTACTTTTATCAAAGTAATCAACAACATTGAACTTTTGAAAAAACATCAAGTAGCTTTTAATATCTTAACCGTTGTCAATAACGACCTTGTAAGAGATATTGAAAAAGTATATCATTATTTTAAATCTCATGGATTTAAATATCTCCAGTTCATTCCCTGTCTTGCTGAAATCGGTGAAAACCAAGAGAAAACCTTATCACAGGAAAACTATGAAATATTCTTAAATAACTTGTTTGATCTATGGTATCAAGATATAATGAATGGCATCCCCATAAGTATCCGCTACTTTGATAATTTAATCGGTATCATTATGGGATATCAACCTCAATCTTGTGATCTAAGCAGTCAATGTAGTAATAACTTAATCATTGAAAGCAATGGTGATATTTATCCTTGTGACTTCTATGTATTAGATCAATATAAGATTGGGAACATCAAAGATGGTCTAAAGGGAGTCTTTGAAAATAATAGAAGACATAACTTTATCAATGAATCCAAACTAATTCCTGATGATTGTCGCAATTGTAAGTTTTATGTTCTTTGCAAAGGTGGATGCCGAAAACATAAGGAATTAAATAATGAAAAATATTTAAATTATTTCTGTCCTTCTTATCTTAATTTCTTTAATAAAAATATAAGAAAACTGGAACAGCTAGCCTTTAGGTTACAGATAACTGGATAAATAAAATGCTCTAGTCACGCTAGAGCATTTTTTGGTATCCAAATCAATATTGGGGGATCAACATAAAGGAAAGTAACCCCTTCTACTATTTCTTCTTGTAGGTTGCTTGAGTATTGAGCGAATCGATTACCAACCCTTACTACATAACAATTATTATATTTCCCATAGTAACTAATAATGGAGACATCAGATAGTTTAGCATCTTCACTGGTGTTTCGCAGTTCAATCAGAGCCGTTTCTTTAATTTGTTTTTGGATATCATCGCTTAGTTTTCCAGAGTACTGAATATTACTATTACTATAGTTGGCGACGGTATCTAGATCTGATGCTTTCAAATACCCTTGATCATAAGCCTCTTGTAAAGTAAAGAAGATTCCCTTTGCTTCAAGTTCTCCTTCTTTCCCACAAGATGTAAGTAAAACGAGTACTAGAAAAATTGATAAAAATAATAAAGACTTTTTCATGTTATCCTCCTTTGAGAAATGTCTTTATCAATTTCAATGATTATCTATAATTATTTTATCAAATGTAAAACTTGTCGACAACTATTTTTATAAATTATCATCTTATTCTTCTATCCTAATTTATAGATGTTAAACTTATCGTGTTCAAGATCCTCTTCAGATATTTGAATCTCTTTAATAAGTTTAAAGGGGGTTCGATATATCAAATATTTATCATATTCTTTAACTGGATAAAACAAGATAACTTTCATTTCCCTAGGAGATTTTTCATATGATTTTAAAATATTTTGTACTACTTTTTCAAAGACGACACTTGAAAAAGGATTGAACAAGTAAAAGATATTTGACACATCATCAATTATATACTCTTCAGCAAGCACATAAACAAAGTTTAACTGAGCTTTGCTGTGATGAACACTTTGATATCGGCGATAATTTTCTTTTAGTTCCTTATAAACATTGTGATTTCCTTCAATCCCTTTTACCTCAATCCCAAAGCGATTGTGAACATAAAAGTCAACCCTTCCTAAACCTCAACCAAAGTCAATAATATCTATCTAATGGATTAATTGTAATCTCTTTAAACAATTTTTCCAAAGCAAAATAAGGAGTAGCTTCATAACGATTATAATGTTTTTCTTCTTCTGACCATTCTCTCACTCCACTTGATTTAATATTTAGCATTTTATCATATAAAACTTCACTCATTATTTCACCATTCCTTAATAAAAAAGAAACTCCGAGAACAAAAGGAGTTTCTTTTCCTTTATTACATTGTACTATAATAATAAGTAGTTGTCTAATAATTTAAATGGTTTCCACCCAAACTGTGCATTTTTTCATACTTTCTACCGTATACATTAATTCCTTCTCTTTATCCCTTTTTCCTTCGATATAAAATTAAAGGTATCATAACAAATAAACCATAATACCAAATCGGCAATGAGCGACTCAACAAGAAACAACTAGAGAATCGGTATTCCGAATTTATAAAGGTCACTACTTCAATATTTTTATTAGTATCTAAAACAAAAAGATACTTGTTATTTTCTTCATTGTAATTTAAAGTGCTATTAGACATTTTTTCATCGGTGATTATCGTCACTTCAGCATTAGAAACATTTCCCCAAAGACTATCATATTGATTCACAAATTCAAATTCTAAATATGTGTTACGGTCTTTAGGAAAGGTTAATACACTGATAGGTACATCATAAGTTACCTCAACTTTAGTAGTTGTTCCAGGTTCAAAATCAACCTTAAATACTAAAGCCATCGTTTGATAAGTGGTTAACATTTCCCTTCGGCTAACGTGGTTTAAGTCAAAATTAAACTTTAGTCCTAGATATTCATCTAAATGTTTTTGTAACAATACCTCTACATCATCCTTGTAGAAGGTAATATGATCTAAATGAAATCTTTTTAGATAATCAGTTAGCCTCATTGGCTCCTTGGTTATTGGTTGATTAGTATATATTTCTCCAGTTTCAGCATATGAATAATTCTCTCGATAAAACTCTTTATAATCAAGTTTTACTTCTAAATCTTCCGACACAAAAAAGTAATCTACTTCTTCACCTTCATATCTCGGTCCTTGATCAAAAAGTTCTAAGGTTCTATCAAGCAGTCTACAACCATAACCTGGCATATCAATTATAATAGTGTTTTCTGGAATATCATAGAATGTTAACTCGGAGCGATATGAATAGCGGTTGGTTCGTGCCTTAGGAGCAACCATCGTATATAAGTAACCATCAACATCATTTTGAAAGTAATATTCTGATAAGGCCATTTGCTTATATTGGTCTGCTGTCAAATCATCGGTGCTTTCCCAACGAGAAAAAGCAAGACGCGACGGTATTTCTTGATCATTTACCTTTACCCTAAAGTTATTGGTTAGATAATTATATTTTGAAAACAACGGAAGACAAAAATCAATTTGTTCTAAATCACCTGAATTAAAAATTTCATAAGATAAAGTCACTTGTGCTTGTCGTTCTAAATTGTAATCTAAAACAAGGTTATCAGCGTTGAGAAGATCTATCTGATATTCTCTGCTCTTTACTTCTAAATTGTTCTCACTTAATGGGATCATTCCTCTAAAAGGGTTCCGCTCATATGGCGGTTTACGTATAGGTGGCATCGCGTAAACAATAGTAATTTGAAGCAATAATAATAAAACTAAAGTGAATAATCTAAAAAATCTTTTCATAACCTTCCCTCCGCTGAGTTTTTTTATGAATTATTATTCTTACAACTATATATATTACCATTATATTACATTAAATTGAAAAAATTAATAGGTCACCAAATTGTGTAAGATTTTATCCTGTTAACTATGCCAGTACATAAATTATCGATGTGATTAACTTAACTCAGTAAACCTTTTCTGGTGAAACTAACTTCATTTTTATTTCTTTCTCGGAAACATTTATAATAATTGATATACTTTAAACTTGTCATGTTCAATATCATCATCAGAAATTTGAATAATATCGATTAATTTAAAAGGGGTTCGGTATAATAAGTACTTTCGGAATTCTTTGAGCGGATAAAATAAAATAATCTTTATTTCTCTTTTATTTTTCTCATATGATTTTAAAATGTTTTGAACAACATTTTCAAATATTGTTATTGAAAAAGGATTAAAAAAATAAAAAATATTATCCCGATCATCAATACCGTACTCCTCAGCAAGCACATACTCAAAATTTAATTTACCTTTACAATTTGGTACTTTTTGATATCGATAATAGTTTTGTTTTAACTCTTTGTATACATCATAATTACCTTCAATTCCAGTAACATCAATATCAAAACGATTATGAACATAAAAAGCTACTCTACCCAAGCCGCAACCAAAATCAACAAACTTATCATTGCGTTTTATTATAACTCGCTGAAACAATTTTTCTAATGCATAATAAGGCGTTGCTTCATATCGGTTATAGTCCATCTCCTCTTCTGCCCACTCCCTTATTCCAATTGTCTTAATATTTAATAATTTATCATATAATATTTCACTCATATTTTAATTGCTCCAGATCTATTTGATTAAAAAGAAACTCCATTAAAGGAGCTTCTTTTCCTTTAATTTATTTTACTACAAATATAGTTAAATGTCCATTATTTTTAAAGGCTATATCCTCTTGTTCATACCTCCATACTAATTTCAAACTAAACGCCTTCTATTACTCTAACACTTCATCTCGAGTTATTTTGTGACATATTCCTAAATGTAATTTTATTATTATTTCTT
>FZPS01000051.1_pt17 | contig 27841 bp, 29 predicted proteins | sample 1817821 | NCBI WGS metagenome assembly FZPS01 (sample SAMEA104158645, study PRJEB21678) | metagenome | place: Germany | collected 2015-04-21
AAACCCCCGTTTTGCGGGGGTTTTTTTACAGTCCTGCCTCTTTGCTCAACAACTCTGCCTTGTCGGTATTTTCCCAGGGCAAATCCAAATCATCCCGGCCGAAATGGCCGTAAGCGGCCACTTGTTTGTAAATGGGACGGCGCAGATTCAAGTCACGGATAATTGCCGCCGGCCGCAAATCAAAATGCCGTGTTATCAAATCTTCAATCTTTTCCTCGGCAATTTTGGCCGTTCCAAATGTCTCCACCAACAGCGATAGGGGCCTGGCCACACCAATGGCGTAAGCAAGCTGCACTTCACACCGGTCTGCCAGTCCGGCGGCCACCACATTTTTGGCCACATAGCGGGCGGCATAAGCAGCGGACCTGTCTACCTTTGTCGGGTCCTTCCCGGAAAAAGCACCGCCGCCGTGCCGTGCATAGCCGCCATAGGTATCAACAATAATTTTCCTGCCCGTAAGTCCCGCGTCCCCCTGAGGCCCGCCGACTACAAAACGGCCGGTTGGATTTACATAAATCTTGGTCTTTTCCGATATGTAGCGGACAGGCACAATCTCTTTGATAACGTTTTCGATAATATCATTTTTTATTTTCTCCAAAGAAACACTTTCCTTGTGCTGGGCGGAAACAACAATAGTAGTTACCTCCTGGGGTTTATTGTCCTCGTATCTTACGGTAACCTGCGTTTTCCCGTCAGGACGCAAATAAGGCAGTATCCTTTGCTTGCGGACATAAGCAAGGCGTTTGGCCAGCTTGTGCGCCAGGGAAATGGGCAGCGGCATCAATTCCGGCGTTTCCCGGCAGGCATAGCCGAACATCATCCCCTGATCACCCGCTCCGATGGCCTCCAGCTCATCATCGCTGAACTCCCCCGTTTTCGCCTCATAAGAATGATTCACACCCAGGGCTATATCGGGTGATTGCTCGTCAATGGAAGTAATCACACCACAGGTATCGCCGTCAAAACCATACTTTGCCCTGGTATAGCCAATCTCCTTAATCGTGTCCCGGACAATTCTTGGTATGTCAACATAACAGTTGGTAGTTATTTCACCGGACACCAGCACCAGGCCGGTTGTCACCGCTGTCTCTGCCGCTACCCGGGCCAGCGGGTCCTTTGCTAAAATTGCATCAAGAATGGCATCTGAAATCTGGTCACAAACCTTGTCAGGGTGACCTTCTGTAACCGATTCAGAAGTAAATAAGAAGCTTTTTGCCAACTTCATCTCCTCCTTCAATAGCTTTTTGCAACGGCAGCTTTTTACCCGCACAACAACCGGGCTGCTGAAAAAGAAAGGAACCCCTTGGGATGAAAGAGGTTCTGAGAAAAACAACCTCTCTTATCTTCCAGGCTTTTGCCTGCTGGAATTAGCACCGTTACAATCCGTCCGGTTGCCGGGGTTCATAGGGCCAGTCCCTCCGCCGCTCTTGATAAGAGTATTCACTTGCTGACTTATTAGCTAAATAATATGCCATTTTAAAAAACTTGTCAAATATCTTCATTTTCCCATGCCCAGCCTGGCAAGCAGGCCTTTTACCTCACCTTCACTGACCTGGGCAAAATTTTCATAAAACTGTCCCACCGCTGCAAAATTCTTTGGCTGCAGCGGGCAGACAACCTTGTCCGCCTCCCGGGACAAAGCGGCAACCGTCCCGGGCGGAGCCACAGGAACGGCAAGAATCAGCTCCTTTGGAGACCGGTTCTTTACCGACCGCAGGGCAGCCGTAACAGTAAAGCCCGTCGCCACACCGTCATCAACAACAATAACCGTTCTGCTCTCAACTTCAACCCGCGGCTTTTTACCCCTGTATGCTTGCAGCCTATTTTTTATTTCCCTGTTTTTTTCAGCTTTCATTGTCTCAACATCTTCGGGTGAAAGATTGAAATACCTGACCAGGCGGTTATTCAGCAGCACAGGGCCGTCTTCGCCAACGGCGCCTATTGCCAGTTCCGGCTGTCGGGAATCCGCTATTTTTCTTGCTATAATCAGGTCAAAGTCACAGTTCAGAGCGAAAACTATGGGCAGCGCAACCGGAATGCCTCCCCGGGGCACCGCCAAAACCACGGGCTTTTTCTCCCGGTAAGGCAGCAGAATTTCTGCCAGGACTTCACCGGCATGCTGCCTATCCCTGTAACCGGTCCGCTTCACAGGCCGGCCCTCCTTTCCTGACTAGATGAGTACCGGCAGCCGTTCTGCCAGAGTTGCCTGTTCAGCAGTTATAAGACAGCGGTAAGCATAAACTTCCACCCCGACCGCCTACGCCCGCTGCAGTGCCAAAGCGAAAGCCGGATCCCTGAGGCCACAGGGGCAAAATATTTGGCATCTTCCCGCTGGGCAACGAAAATTACGGCGCAACGGCATCCTTTCTGCGCAAGTGCCGCCAGCTTTTCAAGGTGCCGGCGCCCCCTTTCAGTCGGGGCATCGGGAAACAAGTCCGTTTCCCCCTCCACCAAAGTAACCGACTTTACCTCCACATAAACATCACGGCCGCTTTCTGCCAGTAAAAAATCAAAGCGTCCACCCGCAAATGCCGGCTCACTGCGGACAAAGCGGCAGTCGCCAAATGGTAACCACTCGTTATTTTTCAGGGCTTTGCCCACCAGTCTATTCGCCAGTTGCGCATCTACGGATACCCAGGTATTTTGCATTCTCACTAAAAGCAGGCTAAACTCTGTGCGGAGAATTGCCGGGTTTCAGCCGTACAGCGGCACCCTTAACCAAAAGTTCCCCCAGACGGCCTGATGTAGGAATGTGGACTTTAACCTGCCGGCCGTCAAGATCAACAAGGCCGGCGAACCTGTTAAGCCTTTTAATAAAAATGGCGGGGAATGTCTGACCAAACAAAATATGCATGAATTTCACCCGCCCTTATTGTACCGTGAAACGGTGATAAAAACAAACAATACAAAAAAACACCGGAAAACTTTCAGAGCTTTCCGGTTCCGTCAGTACCCGCTAATTATTAACACTTGCGATTTCTTCATCCAAATCCATGATTTTACCCAGGATTTCCACCTTATCTTCACCCGATGCGAGCATGTAATCGCGCAGCAGTTCATCACGCATCTCGTTTAAACTGAGAACATAGGCCGTCACTTGTGTCAACCTCCTTCACCATGTAAATATATGTTATTATTTTATTATTTCCCTCATACAGTCTTTTATATTCGGTATTCTTCACGTTTTCAGAAAGTTGTCTACAAGCTGTAAATTACTTGTATATACTTGTATTCTGTTTATAGTTTAACATGAACAGAATCATTTGTCCATACCTTTTTAAACAGTTTTTTTCAAATTTTGCTTTGAATTTCGGCAGATCAACTGATGCAAGCTAAGAAAAGGAATTGACGCCCTGCCGAAGAATATATAAATCTATCTACAAGGAAAGGAAGCTGGCAATGAAGGCATACCAAGCTCTGCTTATTGGATGTGCAATAGTTGCTGCCGCTGCCCTCACCGGCTACCTTCTGGACAGCCCGCAAATATTTTGGCGCATCTGCGAGTGGGTAGTATTAATTAACGCAGTATTTGCCGTGCTGCTTTTCGCTTACAGGGAGCGCACCCACAGTAGAAGGCGTGTTTTGCCCCCGTTTCTCAGAATATTTTTTCAGCCGGCAGAAGCGGCAGACCTACTGCTGCACTATTACCTGAGCAAGGAAGAATTCGGCGGTGTAGGCCATATCGGCGATGTGCAGGAAGAACCGGAAATAATGAAACAGCAGACCACAAGAGAGCAAAACATCAAGCACGGAATCGGCTTTCTGCTAATCGCCCTGCCCTGCCTGATTGCCGTTTTAGTACATTACTATCTGCTGTAAAAAAGCTGTGCCCGTTCCCGGGCGCACACAAAAAAGCCTCCGCTCCGAAAGCCGGAGGCATCTTTTATTCGCGACAACTGTTATTTCTACACATGCACAGTAAAAGAATCAATAGAATAATCAGAAAGCAATTCATCGTCTCTGTTGTTGCCGCCGCCAAATATTGACATGGTTCCACCTCCTTTGCTACCTTGTAGACCGCCTCTGCGGTTGTCAATAGAAACGGCCACATAGCCGGGAGGCTCCACGCTTTATATAGTATATGTTGCATGATAGCTTGTGTGCAACAAAAAGCCGCTCCCGAAGGAGCGGCTTTTAAAATGGTATTTTCAATTGGAGCCGGCAAGAGGACTTGAACCCCCAACCCGCTGATTACGATTCAGCTGCTCTACCAATTGAGCTATGCCGGCGCAATTAGTATTATAGTTGAAAATAAGCCGGAAATCAAGGGGGCTTCTTGCGCAGTTATTCCGTGGTAATGTCTTGTTGCTATTACTCCGGTAAAATGTCGCCCCTGAGAGAAGCATTTAGACACGAACAAGCTTAATGTCCCCCCAGGCGGCAATCTTGTCATCCTTTATCGCCAGTACACCGGTAATACCTTCAATATTCCGGGCAAAATCGACGGCTTTCTGCAGGTCTGCGGAAGTCTGAACTAAATTGGCGGCTGCCGTGGCAACAGCATCGGCCAGGATAGCGGACGGCGAAACAATGACAACTGCATCCGCCCGCCCGTAACTGAACGAATGTCCGACGGTGCCAGATGAAGTACAGACGCCAAAACCGTTTTCCTGCGGTTTAAGCTCCAGGGCCAGACGGTTGCTTAAAGGAGATTCGCCGGCAAAAACCGAAATTTTAGCTTTCTCTTTCACCGCAAGAAAGATATCGCCGCCGTTTTCCACAATTACCTCGTCTGCAAACTGCAGCAGGTCGTGCCCGATAAATTCGGCAAAAGCACCGGCAACTGCGGCCATGGGACCCGTGCCTGCCATATTTCCCGCTTTTGCCATAGCACGGGCCAGGAGAGGAGCTGTCGGAGGAAGCAGATAAGGCTTGTGTGTTATCTGAAAGTCTCTGTCCCGCCTAATGTATTCCTCCAGGATAAAACGGTAGTAGAAGATTCTTTTTTCTACGGTTTTTACCAGTTCAGGAACAAAGCTTTTTTCATCAACAGCCACATATAAATCGGTTTCTTTGTATTTGCAGTTAAAACCGGTAAATCCCGCAGGGCGCATGCCCCGCCTGTACGCCCTGTTTACATAGTCCATATTACTCTCCTTCATCATCAAGATAACGGGCTTCTATCGCCCGGGCGGGACAGGCTTTAAGGCATCTTTCACAGACCACACATTTCTCGCTGCAAAAAGATACTGTCATTTCCGGACGCTTCACCCACAGGGCATTGGTCGGGCAGATAACGACACAGGCGCCGCATTGCGTACAGCGGTCCTCAAGCCAAACTATTTGCTGCGCCAGGGGTAAAACAATTACGCCATGTGACTGCAGGTAATCCATAGCCCCGGAATAATCCTCATCTTCTGCAGACAGTTCAACCACCATACTTCCCTCTTTGCGGGGGTTGATGTTTGCCTTTAGAATATTGGCCGTAACATCAAACTTTTTGGCCAGGGTGTATATAAAAGGCTGCTCAACAACATCGGCGGGAAAACGAAGCACTACTTTTTGTCTGATCATCGCTATTCCTCCTTCTGCTTATTCTCCCGGCTGAACTGAACGGGAAAATCGGCGGACGGCAGGGAAGCAACCGGTTCTGTCAGTGTAAAATCTCCCTTTTCAATCCAGCTTTTTAACTCCAGGGCAATCTCCCGCGCCCGCGGGTAGCTGGACAGGGAAGCCGTCGGCACTTCCTTGCCCCGGACAATAATTCTCCCCGACTTCAGGTCAGCGTAGCTGACTTCACCCAGGAAGCCGCCGGTACCCTGCGGGTAAGCTTCGCTGTAGTCAACAACGGGCGCCATTATCTCATCATCGCTGACTGCCGTAAAGCGCAGCATTTCTTCATCAAGAATGGGAATAGGCACTCCTACACCAATCTGCATGGAAACACCATAGCCCAACAGGCTTACGCCGCGCGAATACCTGCTGTTCATCTGTTTTAAATCGCCAATCAGGGCCAGCGTCCCGGCACCGGTACGGGGAACACCGTTGCCTGTTCTTGGGACATTGGGATTATGCTGCGTGCCGTACCAGGCTACATATCCTATGCCGCCGCCTAAAAAGACTTTTGTCCCGATCCCAATCGTTTTGAACAAAGGATCGTTTAAAAGCGGGGAAAGCTGGCCGGCGCTGCAGTAGTTCGCATTGCCAAGATGCGGTTTTAAAATCCCCATATAGGTATAAATAGTTTTATCCGAGGTATTAACGGCGACATTATAATTCTGGTAGCAGTTGCGCGGGTTGAATAAATAGGCTTCATTGACGTCGTCTAAAGTAATCCATTTTTCCAGTTTTCGCCGCGGGTAGCAGTCGGTACCGTATGAACTGGCTTCTAAAAAAACCTGTTTGCCGTTTACCAGATCTTCAATAACATGGGCTCCGCCGTAATTGAATTCCCCGGGATAATTGGTGTTCGCCGGGTCAGTCTCCGGTATTTCAGTTGCGCCGATAAAGATATCAACGGCAGCAATTCCGGCATAGGCATTAACACCGTTCAGATAAACTTTGGACATCCGCATTCTCGGCGTTGTATGCCCCAGATTTATAAATGCGCCGCTGGAACACATGGGACCGAAAGTCCCTGTCGTCACCACATCAACACGGCGGGCCGTTTCCTCCACTCCATGTTCTTCCACCATAGAGATTATCTCCTCTGCCGTGGCGACAACAACCTGACCCTTGGCAATTTTTTCATTGATTTCCTTAATACTGCGCAGTTGTTTCATCCAATCTTCCCTCCCATAGAAGTAAAAAACCTCTTTCCGGTCAGAAAGAGAATCGCAACAGACGACTCTCATCTTCCAGAAATTTAATTCTGCTGGAATTAGCACCGTGACAAAAATGTCCGGTTGCCGGGTTTCACAGGGCCAGTCCCTCCACCGCTCTGGATAAGAGTACTTCTATTTAGTTGTAATTGTATCTATCCTACACCCCGCAATCCATTCTGTCAAGTGCAAAAAATTTTTCATTCTATCTGCCAGCCCTTACATTCCGCCTTATTTCGCGACAAAGATAGTTATCACCGGCTTTAAGAACTCCCCGGCAAATTTCATGACTTAACCTGTTAAACTGGATCTTGTAATTCGCATTAAAATTTTGAGTAGTCAACTCCGTTTTCACAGGCAACTAAAAATTTTTCAGTTACAGAAAGGAAGAGGATTTTCCCTCCAAAAGCCCTATAGTAATTTTACACTAACTACGGCGGAGGCAAATTTGCTTTGGTTGAGCGGGACAAGCACAGCAGGCCGGTATTATATTACCGGCCTGCTGTGCTGTAGAAGAATGTCGCATTCTTAACGGGCCTTAGGAATGAGGATTTACGAACATTATTATGAAGATCTGCGATGGATAATCAAATTTTTCTGTTCTCGGTTCTGGCAATGACCTCGTCCTGAAGGCCCGGGGTAAGTTGTACGAAATAAGTGCTGTATCCTGCAACGCGAACCATAAGATCCCTGTGCTTATCGGGATGCATTTTGGCATCTTTTAGTGTTTCCTGGTCAGCGACAATGAACTGGATATGTTTGCCCCCGTTGGAAAAATAAACCTTAATTGCACTGGCAAGCTTCATTTTATCTGAATCCGTGGCAATGGCTGAAGGTGAAAATTTCATATTGAGCAGCATCGCCTGGTAGTCGTGCTGAGGGATTTTCATGGCGCTTCGGAATACGGCAAGCGGACCGTTGTGGTCAAATCCCGCCATGGGAGAGGCACAGGCATCGGCCAGGATATCGCCCTTATATCTGCCGTCGGGCATAGCACCGCAAAGGGCGCCGCCGGGCTGGTGAGAGGTAACGGATATCGCAGAGCAACGGAAATGTCCCCCCAGAGAGGACGGGATCTCATGGGCAACATCCGCCCAAAAACGGTAGAGCATACGCACCATGTCATCGACCTCTTCGTGATCGTTTCCGTAATGCTCAAGCTCAAGGCACTTTTTGTGCAAATCCTCGTAACCCGCCCAGTTGGCGTCCATAGCCCTTTTCATCTCGGGCAGAGTACAGACTTTTTGCTCAAAGCAGAGCTTTTTGATCGCATACAGGCATTGGGCGAGATTAACCATACCGACCGGGTTCAGCAGCTGATTATTTTCAAAGGGATACTCCTGGGCGTAACAGTCAAAGCCGGACTTGATCCCGTTATGCATAAAGGCGGCACGGAAGGGATCGGGCAACAACTCTTTGAATACGGCACTTTCAATGTTGAGTTTCTCGGCAGCAGCCTGGATAAAGTATTTAAACTCGGACTTGAAGTCCTCCAAAAACTGCTCAAATGTATCATATTTGCTGAGATCCCCGCCTATCTGATGACCGATCTGCTCATCAATGTTTTTATCCCAGCCATTATTCATAAAAATATCAAGCGTTAGCGGGCACACAAACATGGTGATACCCATTGTCCTTGTGCGGCCGGGAACATTTCCGTCAATACAGCCGGTCATGCAGAAATCACGGGCAACCTCAATGGGCAGACCTTCTTCGTCAGGATTGTGGGCCTGTGTGAAATAATCGATGTATGATTTATCGCCCACGAATGCCGGCATAGAACATCCTTCAGCCTGGCACTTGAGCGCAAGCAGCATAACATCGTCGGGAGTGGTGTCGCCAACACGGAGGGTGACAGTGTGGTGAGGAGTTCGGACATCACGTACGGCTTCAAGCACAAGGCGTGTCAGCTCGTTGCAAGCGTCGCTTCCATCGGGTTTTACGCCGCCAATGGTCATGTTCATCCAGCGTGCTCCGCCGGACGTACGCTTTCTGATTTCACGGCCGGACTGCTGGTTCAGCTCCATACAACGAATGCGAAGCATGCCAAGCAGTTCAAGAACTTCTTTGTCAGTTATTCTGCCGGCCTCAATGTCGGCTTTGTAAAACGGATACATATACTGATCGAAGCGTCCGATAGTGGGAGTTGGAGCAGGGTTCATCATTAAGAACATAAACCAGAAACACTGCATAGCCTCGCGGAAAGTGCGAGCAGGATATGCGGGAACACGGCGGCAAATCTCTGCAATCTGTTTTAGTTCTGCTTTGCGCTGGGGACGGGTCTCCTTCGCTGCCATCTCCTCTGCCAGCTTTGCAAACCGCGCAGCATAATTGACAAGCCCCTGAAGCGAGAGCTTCATTGCCTGGAGCGTTATTCCCCGCTCGAAGCTGCGCTTGTCAAAATATCTGTTGTTCTGGATCTCTTCATCGCATTCTTCGATCATTGCGGCCAGGCCCTTGTTAAGTGCCAGGCTATAATCGATGCAAAGCAGGTTCCATCCGGGACCGTTGCCGAGACCGGAGCAAGCGGCGCCGCCTCCAACACGGTTGCCAAGTTTCTTGTCTTTTTTCCAGGGAGCAAGCATTATGCCGCTGCGGGCAAAAATATCAAGCCTGTCGTTTTCAGCAATAATGAGGTTAGCTCCCTCATACATACCAAATGGGTTGTACTGCTCGTTTATCCTAAGCATCTCCTCTTGATCTTCCAGGGAAAATTCAAACCCATCTTCGCGGAGATATTCACATTCCTCTTTACTCCACTTGCCGAGACCTGCCTCTATCTCAAGGCCCCAGGGCTTGCTGGCAGGATTGCCAACGAACAGTTCATCATCATTTATAAATATTGGAAACTGTTCAAGCACATTTTTCAATATATGTCCGCGGCGTAAGATCGGAGGATAGCCTGCGCATTCAGCTTCAGTCTTTGTGATGATCTTGAATTTCTCAATACCGATGTGTTGACGGTTGGTTTTGATCTTGCCGTACATGAGCCGGAGACGTTCATTCATTCTTGTAATCTTCCTTTCCAGAAGCTTTTTTAGACTATATGTCTGCATCTGTGGAATAGATTGTATGGAGTATGAAGTGTTAGAAGAAAAGCTTATCAATCAGCTGCCATACGCCAAGCAGAGACACCAGAACCATGGCTGCCATGAAGATGACAGCTGTGAGCCACTGCTTTTTGAATAAGAAAGCACGCTGCTCGTCGTTTGCGCCGATTTGATGCAGGCTGCCGCCCATCGAGACAGGGGATATGCCCGTTGCATTGCAGCCAGAAATAATACAGGCCATGATGGTGGCAGGATGGAGGCCGGATGCTTGACCCAAAGCAGCGGCCATGGGAGCAAAGAGAGGAACAATACCAAACATATTGGACACGAAGGAAAGCAGAGCACTGATGACAAGAATGGCCGCAGGAATGAAATAGCCCGGTACGGAAGTTGACAGCGCGTTAGCCATGAGATCGGTTATGCCCAGGTCTTTGGCACAGTTTACTATCATGACACAGCCGGCGATGTTGACGAAGCTGCTCCATGGAATCTATTCTTAAATATATCTTTGCTGTCGCCGATCTTGGCAAGGTGGAATATAAGGATACCAAGCAGACAATTCTGCTTAAGAGCAAGATGAGTAGACATCCATGCAGTCACGGGGTTTGCATAGATAAGTGTCTGGAACAAAACAGGGATCATGGTTACAAGAACGACTGCAGCAACCACTACCAGTGCAAATTTTTGCTCCCCGCTGAAGGGCTGTGGCTTTTTGGAAAGGTACTCTGAAACTCTGCCTTTATCAAGTTTGTTGCCTTTAAAAATAAAATAGGCGCATAAAAACATGACAATGAAAAATACTGCAAGGAAGAAAAGACACTGGTAACTGGTGATGAAGGAGGGAACCTCGCCAATCTCAGCTTCAACAAGGGCGCGAACCGTGCTGCCGCCCGGCGTCCAAAAACCGAGACCTGTGAAGACGGTGCCGCTATATGTGGAAATAACTGCGAGCAGAGGGTGCAGGCCGGCATAATTAACGAAGGCAAAAGCTATGGGAGAGAGTAACAAGGGTGTGACCTCAGCACCGCCCAAGGCGCAAACTATTGCCGAACAGACAAACAGAGCAATGGGAATTATTGCAGTGTAACCCTTGCTAGCTTGCATGATGCGCTCAACAATACCTGCAAAAAGGCCGGTCTGCTGGACATAGCAAAAGAAAGCACTGGCAATGAAGAGTGTTATTATGGTATTTGTGGGGAAATAACCGACCACTGCCATGGGAGAAGCCTTCCCAAACCAGCCGCTGAGAATAAAAGCAAACAAAACTCCAAGAAGACCGATGCTCATCTTGAGTTTATCACTGAGAATTATCATAAGTGCAAAGAATACAACAAAAAGAATAACAGCTAATGTAGGCGACATAACCATACTCCTTTTTTTATTATTTGTTTCTTTGCCGTCTCTTTTTTGTTTATCACTACTACTAATAACACTGTCAAAGGAACTCCCATGTTTAACTATGTGCTAAGGTTCCCACTGAAAAAAAGGTAAACAATCTTTTTTTCAAGATGCCAATTTCATCAGACAGCACACTCCTTTCATGATTCATAGCGTTTCTTCAGTGTGATTCTACAATTCTTCTGCATCATAATCTAAACGAACTGCAGCTTGCCGTTCAATCAGCATAAACGGCAGTTTACAGTTGGCACCTCACCCTTGACTAATGATTTTCACTGACCAGCCCCTACAGACTTTCGTTTTTTTACAGTGATTACAACTGCTATAAAAATGATAACATCAATTATAATCTTCAAAAAGCAACAGTTTCTTTGCAGCGGTCAAACTATTGGTTGCATTAAAATAAAAATCCGCCGTAGGCTGAGGCGGATAATGGCCAAATTCAGTTTGAATTCAAACCCATGCCCATAACATATTTAAAATAGTCAATCATATATTTGAGGAGCTTTCGCGCTTCCTTATTTTGTCTCCTTTTGGCTCTGATAATAAGTGAATTTGCAACGTAAACTTCCGGAACAAGTGGAATGACACGGGCATTTTTACAAAATTGAGATATTACCCTGTAATAACATTCGCGAAGTAAAATAGATGCTGAGTTATTGTCAATAAGACTTGCTATCATATTATTCTCCGTGCTGTAATAGGCGAATTTCGGCAAAAATCCATGACTTTTACATAGTGCCTTTGTTAGATCGGTATATGGGTCGTTCTCGCCCGCTATCACAAAACGGAGAGATTTAAGCTGCTCCCAGCTTACACTGTTCTGATTTGCCAAAGGATTATCTGCGCATGTTAGCAGCATAAGACGGCTGTAATTACTTACGGTGAAATATTGCAAGTCGGGATGTTCTTTCCAGTGAAACATCCAAGCGATATCAATCTCTCCGCCTCTTACCCCTGCAAAAAGCTCTTCACTGGTTTGACAGGATCGTGCACTAACATTTAACATCCGTTCCGGATATTCTCGCATATAGTCATCAGCACAGACCTTGATTCCATCATGGAATTTGTTTTTCCCCAATGTTGCGATCACTATATTTGTTTGCTTTTTACACCTATAATTTTCAGCAAGCAGATCAAGTTTTTGCATCTCCCTGTAAACTATACAGGCCTGCTCATAAAAACATAAACCGAATTCGGTAGGCTTAACACCCAAAGGTGTCCTTTCCAGTAACTGAATTCCCACAGATTTTTCCAGCCTCTGAATTCCCTGCCCCAGCCCTTGAGATGAAACAAAAAGCTTTTTTGAAGCGCCTTGGATGCTCCCGCAGTTGCATGCTTCAATAAAATACATTAAATACGACAAGTTCATTACTGACCCTCCTGCTTAAATTACAATTAGTAATCTCATAGCCATGGCAACGGATCAGGAAACATGTTAATCTGATAAGTTTTATTATTCCGATTATTTTAGTAACATTCAGGAGAGCAAATTACCTTATATTTATTTACATTAACTGGATGCATTGGCAATGATCTTATGCAGAGACGGATGGGGTATTTTTGCAGGAGATAATATTTAGGTTAGCCGCCTATCTGGACCATCAGGCCATATTGTTCAACTAAAACCTTAAGTTTCTGCATATGATCTTCCGAAGGGACCTCAATGGACATGTCCGCCTTCTTACTGAGGCTTTCTTTCTTGGACTCGCCCAACCGGTGGTATGGCAGCAGATGAACCTGCACGTCCGGGCCGAGCTGTTCAGCAACAAATCCCGCCGTTGAAACAATGTTTTTTTCTGCGTCATTGTAGCCCGGTATAATGGGGACTCTTACATAAACGGGAACTTTCAGAATGTGATAAATATGCTTGATATTATCCAAGATCAATTCATTGGGAACCCCTGTAAGTTTTTTGTGAACAAAGGAATCCATGTGTTTAATATCAAGAAGAGCCAAATCCACATATTTGAAAACTCTGTCAATGATTTCTCTGCTTGCAAAGCTGCAAGATTCCACTGCCGTGTGCAGTCCCGCCTGTTTGGAAGCATAAAGCAACGCCTCGGTGAATTCCGGATGGATAAGGCATTCCCCGCCGCTTACCGTCATTCCCCCGCCGGAACTTTCAATAAACAGCCTGTCTTTGAGTATTTCTTGCAGAACCTCCCCGACAGACATTGTTTTACCGGCAAGCTCTCTGGCTTCACTGGAACATATTGTTGTGCACGCACCACAGTCTGTACACAACTCTCTATTTGTGACGGCAGCAACTTTATCGTTATTCATACTCAAACTTATAGCCTTTTCAGGGCACTTAGCAATGCATCTCCCGCAGCCGGTGCACTTGTTTGCATAAGTCATAAGCTGGGGTGTCGCCAGGTTTGATTCGGGGTTGGCGCACCAAAGACAGCGTAGAGGACAACCCTTGACGAATACAGTCACTCTGATTCCCGGGCCATCATGTATTGAATAGGTCTGTATATTAAATATGGGTGCAGTTATGGACATATAATCGCGCATATTCGTGCTCCTTCCAGAGTATCGATATGGCTCGTTTCCGAAAATGTTAACTTACTAAAATTTTTATATATACAGCGCGGACATTAGCAAATACAAGCTTAAACTGAAGGTAGCTGCCCAAGTATAGCTTATCACAGAAAGAAAATAACCGTCAAGCGAAGGAAGGACAACCCTTCCGGCAAAAAACCAAGATTATTGATTTCCAGCTGTAAAATCCATACAATTGATATAGATTACATAATATTTTAATTTTACAGGGAGTGTCAGAATTGAAAACAAAAAAAATTGTGGTAGTCGGAGGGGTTGCCGGAGGCGCCAGTTTTGCCGCCAGGATGAGGCGTTTGGATGAATTTGCGGAAATCATTTTGCTGGAAAAAGGCCCCTATGTTTCCTTTGCCAACTGCGGTCTTCCCTATTATGTGGGCGGAGTCATTCAAGACAGAGATGCACTGATCATACAGAGCCCGGAAAAACTGCAGAGCGTCTTTAATATTGACGTGCGTGTAAACAGCGAAGTCATGAGCATTGATACTAAGGCTAAAGAGGTTGCCGTAAAAAAACTGCCCCCAGGAGAAATATACCGGGAAAGCTATGATTATCTTGTTTTGTCCCCGGGGGCTCAGCCCATCAGGCCTCCCATCCCCGGTATAGAAGAATCGCCTGTTTTTACCGTCAGAAGTATTCCCGATGTGGATGCCATAACTGACTATATAAAAACAAGACGCCCAAAAAGCGCCGCAATAATAGGCGGCGGCTATATAGGTCTGGAAATGGCGGACAACCTTCACAAACTGGGGTTAAAGGTTTCCATCGTTGAAAAGGCGCCCCAGATTATCGGCACCATGGATTATGACATGGCTGCCATTATCTCCGGGCACCTTCTGGCCAAGGGCGTCCGCCTTTATCTTGAGGACGGCGTAGCAGCCTTTGAAAAGAAAGCAGATTCGACGGAGGTAGTTTTGGAAAGCGGTCGGCGCCTGGATACCGACATGGTAATTTTGGCAATAGGAGTTAAGCCCGATACGGATTTCCTGAAAGACAGCGGCATTGAATTGGGGCTGCGCGGCAGCATTAAGGTAAATGCTTCCATGCAGACAAACATCCCTTCCGTCTATGCCGTAGGAGATGCTACGGAAGTTATTGATTTTAACAGCGGTATGCCGACCCTTGTCCCCTTGGCAGGTCCGGCCAATAAACAGGGGCGCATTGCAGCAGACAATATTGCCGGGCTGCAAAGTACTTATCAGGGCACCCAGGGCACAGCCATCGCCAAAGTATTTAATTTGACGGCGGCTTCCACCGGAGACGGCGAGAAATCCCTGCAAGCAAGAAAAATTAGATTTCTCACCGCCGTTGCCCTTCCCACGTCTCATTCCGCATATTATCCCGGCTCGACACCGCTTACGATTAAACTCCATTTCTCCCCTGAAGGCAAGATACTTGGCGTCCAGATTGTCGGCGAAAAAGGCGTTGACAAGCGAATTGACGTCCTGGCTACCGCCCTGCGCCAGGGTCTGACTGTTTACGACCTGCAGGAGCTGGAGCTTGCCTATGCTCCGCCCTTTGGAGCGGCAAAGGACCCGGTAAATATGGTTGGTTATATTGCGGAAAACATGCTGGCCGGCCGCATGGAAGCCATCTATCTGCATGATATAATCACAAAGGAAAAAGACTGCTTTATCCTCGATGTCCGGGAAAAATGGGAAGTGGAAAAGGGGAAAATAGCAAACTCTTATCATATTCCTTTGGGCAGCTTGCGTGAACGCCTGCATGAACTGCCAAAGGATGAAAACATTATCGTCTGCTGCCAGGTAGGAAAGCGTGCCTATGTTGCCGCCTGCATCCTGCGGCAGAGGGGTTACAGGGCAAAGGTACTGGCCGGCGGCTACAGCCATTATGCCGCCGTGACCAAAGCCTTATCCGCCATAGAAAAAGCGTGACTGGGACAAACAGTTCCCCGTCACGCTTTTGTACGGCCGGAAAGTATAAGACATTTGGAAAATAAACGGCTGACATTACAGGAGACAAATCCCTGTTACTGCATTTCTTCTCTGATAACATCGCCGAGGATGGCCAAACCCCTGTCAATTTTTTCAGCGCTGGATTCCGAATTGGATAATTTTTGCTACTGTTTTGCAAAGCAATTGTAGCCGGCCAGGAAAGTTTTTTCGTTGGCCTCCAGAAAACGGGCGGGCACAACGGCCTTTAGGGCAGCATGATAGCTTTCGACAGGAAACGGGAGACATCTGGCCAATATTCCTATTAAGGCCACGGTTGCTGCCTTGGGCTGACCGCACTTTTCGGCTATCTCCAGGGCATTGACGGCATACAGACGCCCAATCGTCCCCTCCTCAGCCAGGGCCTGCATTTTTTCCATAATTGTTTTCGGATATTCCTGCTTGCCCGTTATTACCGGCACCGTTTTGATTTCCTGGGTACTGCAGACCATTGTACCTCCCCGGCGCAGGTAAGGCAGCCAGCGCCAGGCTTCCAGTTTTTCCGCAGCCAGTATATAGTCTGCCTGTCCGGGCTCGATCAGCGGCGAAAAAACTTCTCTGCCGAAGCGTACATAGGTAATGACGCTGCCGCCCCGCTGGGCCATGCCGTGAATTTCCGATATTTTCAGTTCATGATTATGGGCCTGAATAACATGGGCCAAAAGCCTGCTGGCCAGGACAATTCCCTGACCGCCCACACCGCCCATCAGGATGCTGGTATTATTTCTCATCTTCGCCACCTGCCTTTTTAATGGCGCCGAATTTGCATACTTGCGCACAGACTCCACAACCCACACAAAGGGAAGAATCTATGGCCATTCCGTCTTCTTCCCGGATAACAGCCGGACACCCCAGGCCCATGCAGGCCCTGCAGCCGGTACATTTCTCGCTGTCAATTTCATAATAACCTTTGGTGCTTTTATCAAGCAGCGCACAGGGACGGCGGGCCACGATGACAGAAGGTTCGGCGGCCGCCGCTTCCTCCCTGATTGCTTCCTGCAGTTTCTGCAGGTCATAGGGGTCAATTTCACGCACTCTTTTTACACCCAGCGCCCGGCAGAGCGGTGCAATTTGAATAGCCGTCGTAGGCTTGCCCTTTAAGGTATAGCCCGTGCCGGGGTTATGCTGATGGCCTGTCATGGCGGTAATACGGTTGTCCAGAACAATGGTAAGGGTGGAACCCTGGTTGTAAACAACATCAGCCAGGCCGGTCATGCCGGAATGAAAGAAGGTAGAATCTCCGATAACAGACACCACCTTCCCTTTCAAGTCCGGGTTACCCTTTTCAAAACCAAGCCCTGCGGAAATGCTCGCCCCCATGCATATACAGGAGTCAATGGCTTCAAGGGGCGGCAGGGCGCCCAGGGTATAGCAGCCGATATCGCCGCTGACTACCATTTTTTCTCTCTTCAAAGTGTAAAAAACGCTGCGATGGGGACAGCCGGGGCAAAGCACCGGCGGGCGGGCCGGAACAGGCGTTTCCGGATCAGCAGCAATCAGCGGGGCGGTAAGGGGCCTGCCGGTTATTTTTTCAGCTATCAGGTTGGGGTGTATTTCCCCCACGGTTGGAAATATTTTTTTACCGCAGATATCAATGCCTGCAGCTTTTATCTGCTCTTCCAGGAAAGGATCAAGTTCTTCGACCACATACAACCTATCCACACCGGCGGCAAAATCCCTGATTAACTGCACAGGCAGGGGATAACACATGCCGAGCTTTAAAACCGACGCATCCGGCAAAGCTTCCCGGACATTTTGATAACAAATGCCCGCACAAATCACTCCCGTTTTCCTGTCACGCCATTCAATGCGGTTTACAGGCGCCTTCTCCGCATAACGGCCAAGCAGGCCAAGCCTTTCCTCCACCTTTACATGGCGGGGCCTGGCAAAGGCAGGCATCATAACCCGCTTGGTGCTTTTTTCATAAGGACGGAGAGACACCTCTTCCCTTTCAGCAAGGGCAACAAGGGACTGGGCATGGGAAATGCGGGTGCTGCTTCTCAGAATAACCAGTGTATCGTATTCCTCGCTTATTTCCAATGCTATTTTTACAAAATCCTTGGCTTCCTGACTGTCGGCCGGTTCCAGGAGCGGTACTTTGGCAAAACGCGCGTACTGGCGGCTGTCCTGCTCGTTCTGCGAGCTGTGCATGCCGGTGTCATCGGCCACAACTATTACAACGCCGCCGTTGACACCGGTATAGGAAAAAGTCATTAAAGGATCGGCTGCAACATTAAGTCCCACGTGCTTCATGGCAACCAATACACGGGCGCCGGCAAAGGAAGCACCAATGCCTTCCTCCAGGGCTACTTTTTCATTGATAGCCCAGTGTGCATCTATCTCTTTGTATGCAGCAATATTTTCCAGCACCTCGGTACTGGGTGTACCCGGATATGCGGCGGCAAACCGGACGCCTGCCTCATAGGCGCCGCGGGCAATTGCTTCGTTGCCGCTTAATAATACTCTTTTCATGGTGCGCCTCCTGTTTCTCTGTATGAATGAAATATTAAACCCGGTTTGACCGGAACTTATGTCTACCGATACTGTCGCCCAATGCCGGGCACACCACAAACAAAAACGGCTCCGCGGCATGCGGTGCCGTTAAGAATCAACCGCATAACTGACTTACAGCGCATATACTTCTTTTCCGTCAAGGACATGAATATTGTTCTCCCGCAAAATTTTCATGGCTTCTTCACAGTTTTCAACCCGGAAAATAACCAAAGCTTTCTCGGATACGGAACCGATAAAAGCATACAAGTACTCAATATTAATACCTTCTCGGCCCAGAATTTCCAGTACATCTGCCAGCCCGCCGGGCCGGTCGGGAATATCAACGGCAATTACTTCTGTTTCACTGACCATGAAACCTTGATCCTTGAGTACGCTGACTGCTTCCTCGGGTTTATCTACGATCAGTCTTAAAATGCCAAAGTCACTGGTATCTGCAATTGACAGAGCACGGATATTTATAGCATTCCTTCCCAGGGAACGTGTCACATCAGCCAGGCGCCCCGCTTCATTCTCCAAAAAGACAGAGATCTGCTTAACCTTCACGGTATTCCCGCCTCCCCTCCGTAAACACTGTCTAGACTAACTTCGACGCGGCAAACGGCATTCCTGCCGCCGGGGGAGCAAAGCAAGGAAAAGTAACCACTTATGACAAAACTTTTTCAACAGCCTGGAGAATACGGTCCGCCTGAAAAGGCTTGACAACAAAATCAACAGCGCCGGCATTTAAAGCCTCTATTACCAATGCCTTTTGCCCCATGGCACTACAAACAATAATCTTGGCATCCGGATCAAGAGCTTTTATCTTTTTTATCGCCGCTATCCCGTCCATGACAGGCATGGTAATATCCATAATAGTCAAATCAGGCTGCAATTCCTTATATTTTTCAACAGCCACCTGCCCATTTTCAGCCTCACCGACAATGGTAAAGTTATTTTTCTCCAGAATATTTTTCAGTGTCAAGCGCATAAAAGCAGTATCGTCAGTAATCAATATACCTTTACCCATGCCTTATCCTCCGTATTAACAAATATTACCGATTATTTATTTCGGTTTCTATATTTAGGCCACGGACTGACTATTTCAGTAATTTTTATCCCCAATTGTTCATTATACAAAACAATTTGTCCGCGGGCAACAAGTTTACCGTTCGCAAGTATATCTACGTCATCATCCTCTTTAGTATCCAGTTCTACAACCGAACCGGCATCTACTGACATCAGTTCCGCCAGAGTCATCCGGCAGCGGCCTAAGACTCCCTTAACATTGACTGTCACATCACGCAGCCAGTCAATTTGAATAGACTCATCGCTTGTTTCTTCCGCTGCCTTCTCCAGAACCGGCGCCATTTTCGCAGCCGGCATCACCCTTTCTGCTTCCTCTCCCACAGGCGGTACCGTCTCTTCCGCCGTTTTATCCACAGGCGGCGCTTCCTCCTCCAAAGGCGGAAGCAGCGTTTCCTGTCCCGGCGCATTTCTTTTCTCTTCCGCTTCATTTTCCCCGGCTTCCAGTCCGTCAAGCATCTCCTCAACCAAAGCAGCAGCGAAATCTGTCGGCAGCAATTGCAGCATGGTGCTGGAGATAATTGTCCCGACGGTAAATTCAAAAGCCACCTGAATAACTTCTTCGCTTTCCTCAAAATCAGCAACGGCAGCATCAGGGTTTTTTAAGTCCACGTACTCCAGCATCGGTGGCGTAATATCAATTCTCCGGCCGTACATTTCCGACATAGCCGTGGCTGACGAACCCATCATCTGATTCATAGCTTCACTGATGGCGCTTAAATACATCTCATCCAGTGTTTCCGGCAATTCATCAATGCTTCTCCCCATCATAATATTGGCAATTTTAGCGGCGTCCTGGTCGGAAAGGATAAAAACATTAGTGCCCTGCAGCCCCACCTTATAGCTGACATTTACCAGAACACAGGGAATTGGGCGGTTTTTTCTTACTTCAGTTATGGTGGTATAGGTAAGTTTCGGTGCTGTAATCCGTACTTTCTCCCCTAGAATTTGTGAGAGGGTAGTGGCAGCAGCGCCCATGGCGATATTGCCGCTCTCCCCCAAAGCATCCAGTTGCAGCGATGTTAGCTTTGCCACGCTATCCCTCCTTTTTTACTTCATGTAAACGTTCCTCGGGTGCGACTATTTGTGTGATCTGCACGCCGTAATACTCGTCCACAACCACCACTTCACCCCTGGCTATCAGTTTATCGTTCAAGATAATGTCAACAGGATCGGCAACAGAGCGGTTAAAATCTACTATATTCCCTGGAAAATATGTCAGTGTATCTCCGATTGTTTTTTTCACCCTCCCCAAAACAACTTCTATCTGCAGCGGTATGTCCAAAATCCGCTCTATTTGCTGCTGGGTAATTTTCACCGGCTGTTCTCCGGAAACTTCAGCGGGCACAGGCGGTTTTTTTTGTTCTTCTTCCTTTGTTCGTGACAATAAAGCATCTATTTCTTCCTGGGACAAGAAGGAATCACTCACGGCCTTTCCCCCTTTCGCCTATAAATTGTACTGCCCTTTTTCCCTTGTAAGCACCGGCTTGCACCTCAAACATCGGCTTGTCCTCAACAAACATGACAAGAGGGCTGTTAATTTTCTGATCCAGCAGAATCACATCTCCAACCTCGAACTCCAGAAAGTCATTTATTTGAATTTCCGTTGAACCAAGTACAGCAGTCATATTAACTTCCAATGGCCCCAAGCACTTTTCCAAAAGCTTGTGAATCTTCTTTTCCTCGCCTTGTGACAGTGAAAACCAGTGCTGCGCCGTCAGGTTCATAATTACCGGTTCCAGGGCAACATAGGGGAAACAAATATTAATCAGGCCTTTGGCTTCACCGATTTCCGTGCTGAAGGTCATCAGAGCCACCGTTTCCGTTGACGCCAGCATCTGGTTAAATTGCGGATTTGTGTCTATATTTTCAATCCGGGGCTCCAGCACATATATATCTTCCCAGGCATAGCGCAGGTTTTCCAGCATTTTAGTGATAACACGCCGCATTACCGTTATCTCGATTTCAGTCAATTCCCGGACTGCCTTGGGCATTTCCCCCCTGCCGCCGAAAAGCAAATCAATTATGGGGAAGGTAAACTGGGGGTTTGTTTCCAGCATGGCGCTGCCCAAAGATTCGGAAGCGGAAAAAATCGTCATCAGCGTCGGTGTGGGCAGGGAAAAAATAAACTCCTCAAATGTTACCTGTGACACTGTAGCCAGTTGAATCTTGATATTGGTTCGCAGGTAGGCTGTTAAAAAATTGGATGTGATCCTGGCATAATTTTCGTGGATGATTTGCAGCGTGCGCATTTGTTCCTTGGAAAACTTATTCGGCCGCCGGAAATCATATTTGTGCGACTGGCTGTCATCATCCTCGCTTCTTTGCCCGTTAAATTCGCCTGTCGATAAGGCTTGGATCAACGTATCAATTTCATTTTGCGATAAAACGTCTTTCACAACGCCACCACCCAGAGAGAATTTAAGATAAAAATCCGTTTAATGCATAAACCCGGTCTTAAGTGCTTATAATTCCTATAAGTCAGGAAATTTTTACCGGGGTGATTATTGCATGCTAAATGCGTCACAGTCAAATCAGAGAGAAAACGCTGCCGCATACAACCGCCGGGGTGTTGCTTACATGCGGCGGAAAGCTTACAGGGAAGCTTCCTTTTATTTTTTATCGGCTGCCGTTTGTGACCCCGACTACTGGCAGGCCTTTTACAACCTGGGCAACTGCTGGGTGAAATTAAATGAATACGAAGCCGCCGCCTGGGCTTACGAACAGGCTGTCAGAAACTGCAGCGACTATGCCCCGTTGTTTTTAAACCTGGGCATAACTTACTGTCAAAAAGGTCAGGTAACAAAGGCCCTTCCCTATTTGGAGCAGGCCTGGCGCCTTAACCCGGACAGCGCCGCCGCTTCAGCCGCTCTTGGCTATGTCTGCTACCGGCTCAATGAACTTGGCCTATCCTGGCATTGGTATGCCAGAGCCTACAGGCTACAGCCGGAAAAAACGGAATATAAGGACAGTATGCAATATATCGGCAAGCTTATTTCCCTAGCGGGGGCGAATACTGACTAGAGCATCCTGGTCAAGAATTATCCTGCTTCTGCCGATAGTGTCTGACAGTTTATGCCGGCTTTCGCCGATAATAAAAACCGTATTTTCAAAGGCCGTATTGACTTCTATCCAGCCCTTTCTGCCAACCTTCAATCCTGTTACAGCGCCGGCTTCCGAGCCTACATTGCCCGCTTTGATTATTGTCCCGGCAGTAATGGTACCGCCGCGAATTGTACCTGAAACTTCAATCTCCCCCAAAGCCTGTAGCTGGCTGTGAATGCTGCCCTGTCTTGTAACTACGATATTGCCGCTGGCATAAATTTTGGAATTTAAAACATAGGAACAATGGACATCCGCCTTTGCCCCCGTTACTGACTGCAGCATGGTACGGGCTTCTGACGCCTTGGCTGCCGCCGCGCTTATATCGGTAATCGCCTGCCAGTATTGAGAATTAAGGTCCTCTGCAAGTTCCGAGAGGTTCAATTTGTCTTTAATATCCTTATAAGCTGCGGTAGTTGCCACCGACTTGGCCTTGCCGTTAAGCTGCTGCATCAACTGCGGGTAATCACCGAAATTAAGCTCAATAACCTTGCCTGCCAAAGCTGTCAAAGGCAGCTTTTTAAATTGTTCCTGCTCTGAAAGCTGCTGCAGGACTTTTTCCAGATCCGTCAGGACCTGAATAATATCCTCAAACAGAGGAATCAATTCCGCCAGTTGACCGTCTACATAACCTGCTTTTACGGAACCCTGAATAATATTGCCGCTTATTTTGACTGACTGGCCGGCAGTTATTTCCGCTCCTACAACATTGCCAAGTACCTCTACATGTCCCGTTGCCGAGACGGTAGTCCCTTCCAAAACGCTGCCCCTGATTACCACATCGCCGTCAAATTTAAGGTGGGCGGTTTCCTGTGTCAAATCAGTATTATGGGTGTAAACAGACGAGACCTGAAAGCGCAGCTGCCGGCCGCTGATCTCAAGGCGCGGTCTGCCTACTGCAGTGCTGATCACAGTTAATCCGTCCTTGTCCAGCCGCACCCCGGTCAGGAGAACAATCCGGTACTGTTTGATGCGAGGCGGAGCAATCTTTTTGCCGTAAATATCCTGTCCGGGTTCACCCTGCCTGCCCGGGCGCAGCCGGGCAATAACCTCCCCCTCTTGTACAGAAGGAATCTTATACGCCAAACGCAAGTCCTTGCTTACGCCCGGGGTTATCTCACCGGTTAGTTCTTCCAGGGGCAGGGAATAATCCACTTCGTCATCAACTCCCAATACCGGCGGTTTCCCGCGGGCAATCAGCACATTCATCTCCCTGTTGGCCAGAGCTTCCGCAGCTCCGCTTTCCAAAAGACCGAATTTGATGCCTTCCTTCCTTATTTCGTCAAGCAGCTTTTTGGCATCTCCCTCATAATCTCTGTCTACGCTTATCTGAGCCTCTATGCGGTCTTCACTTACATAAAGACGCCATTTTTTCTGCTGGTCCATAGTTCTTCCCCCTGTTATTTTCTGTTAGCGACTAATGTAGTTGGCAATCTCCAGCATTTCGTCCAGAGTACGGAGAGCACTGGCATTAAGTTGATAATTGCGCTGACTGCGAACCAGCGCTATCATTTCCTCTGCCAGTTCGACATTTGAGTTTTCCAGCCAGCCCTGTCTTATCTCTGTTCCCTCGGCCGGCGGTCCTATCCTTGCCGGTCCGGAAGCGGCTGTTTCCAAAAGCAGGTTCTCCCCGGCATTTTCCAGGCCGGCGGGATTGTCAAAGTATGCGAGCTCCAGTTGTCTAAGATCAATGGTATCACCGGAAACCGTATGTAGTGTAATCTGTCCCTTGCTGCCAATGACAAGTTCAAAGTCCTCAGCCGGCAGGGCAGGAAAAACAAGCCGGTAGCCCTGCGGGGAGACAAGGCGTCTTTCATTGTCCAGGCGGAAACTGCCGTCCCGGGTATATGCCTGTCTGCCGTCCGGCAAGAGCAGGCAGAAATAACCTTCACCGGCAATGGCCAGATCAAACATATTTCCTGTCTCCCGGAAAAAACCCTGCTCCGGCCTGGTTCTGACAGCAGCTGTATATACGCCGTTGCCGCTTGTTATTTCTTTTTGCCCTGCTCCTGAAAAATCCACGGCGTTGCCGCGGCGCTCCACGGACTGATACAGCAAATCGCCAAAAACCACTTCTTTTTTCTTAAAAGCAGTTGTGTTTACGTTGGCTATATTATGGGAAATTACATCCATTCTTTGTTGCTGCGCCTGCAGCGCAGAAGCAGCGTTTTTTATCCCGCGTATCACTTTAAACCCTCCCTTACCGCAGTGCTCCTACCTCATTGGCTGCTTTTTGCAGCAGCTCATCCTGCGCCTGCAAAACACGCTGGCTCGCCTGATAGGACCGTAATGCGGTCATCATGTCCACAATTTCTTCCTGGACATCCACATTGGAGCCTTCCAGCCAACCCTGCATTACACGCCCTGTAAATGCCTCTACTTCGGCATTACCGGCGGCAAACAAATTGTTCTGCTCCTTTATTAGAAGCTGGGGATCGGCAAAATCGGCCAGGCGCAGCTGTTCCACCATTATGCCATTGCCATAAATTTCCCCGCCGCCGTCCACACTTATGTCGCCTTCCGGCAATATAATGTACCCGTTTATCCCTAGAACACGGTTGCCGTTTTCCGTAACCAGACAGCGCTCTGCATCAAGTGTAAAGGCACCGTTGCGCGTGTAGCGGACACCCTCTTCTGTCTCCACGGTAAAATAACCGCTGCCAACCAAGGCAAAATCAAGGGGGCTGTCCGTTTTCAGCAGAGCTCCCTGGCTATGCCTGGTATGTATACTGTTAATCAGCGCCGCCCTGTCCAGGGAACCGATAACTCTTTTATCCGGCTGCGGCCGTCCGGCCGAAACGCGCACAAGCGGAGCGTCCGTCCGGGAGCGCTGCAAAGCCAGATCCTTTTTAAAACCGGCAGTCTCACTGTTTGCCAAATTGTTGGTGATTGTTTCCTGGCGTACTATTTCCGTCATCATCCCTGCAGCAGATGTATAAATTCCCCTGATCAACGCTATTCCCTCCTTAATCCTGGCATTCGAAAACAACTTCTTGCGGGTAAACCATACCCATCTCGCGCGCCAAACTTTCTATTTTTTCTTTCGCCGGTGCCGGGCTGCCCGCAGCAAGCATTATAACTGCTGCCAGTATCAGGCCGACACCCACTCCCAGCAGGAAGTGCCAGTTTAGCTTCCTGATTTGCGCAAACCAATTATTAATTGCACTTCCCCCCTTCCCATTCCCGTTAGGGAGGCGATTTCCGCTATACTCATCCCCTGGTCATAAAAGCGGTATACCTCTTGATGCTTCGGTCTTACCGTCTCTGTCTCTTCCCGCCGCCCAAAACTGCTTTTATACTGCTGTAATTCCCTTTGCAGGTTATCAAGCTGCTGCAGGCGGCTTTCAATTTCTTCCCGGTGTTTTTCATAACGCAAAAGCAGCTGCGAAAAAACCCCGTTTTTTTCTTCCAATTCCGCAAGCGCCCTCTCCACGGTCTCCTGCAGCTCATATAAAGCCACAAGTTCACGATTTATTGGACGGTCCATTTCTTCTCTCAGCAGTTTGTCAAAATCTTCCGTCCCCGTCTCCTGCTCTCGCTTCAGCATATATGCTGCCAAAGCCGCCAGAGCCAACCCGAGCAGCAGAATAACGTACTGCATAATCTTCTCCCCTGTTCGTCCTTGATCTTTCAGGAATCCGCAAGCAGTGCCCGCAGGCGACTGATAATCCGGGAATGAAGCTGACAAACCCGTGATTCAGTCACCCCCAGAACCAGACCGATTTCCTTCAGCGTCAGCTTTTCCTGATAATAGAGGGCCAGTATCTGCTGGTGCCTCTCAGGTAGAGTCTTAATAGCGCGGGCCAGTCTTTCCTTTTCCTCTTCAGCAATAATGTTTTCCAAAGCTCCCACTTCCGGCCCGTTTACAGCAGGCGGCGCAAACAGGGTATCTTCCAGGGACAACACGGCGCTGCAGTTAATATCCGTCCTGATTTTATGCAGTTTTTCCGGTGAAACACCCAATTCCCCGGCAAGTTCCTCCTCCTCCGGTTCCCTTCCCAGGCGGCTGGCCAGGGTCTGGCTGGCCTTGTCCAGTTCCCGCATCTGTTTAAAAAGGGAACGGGGCAACCACGACAAATTGCGCAATTCATCAAGCATAGCTCCCCTGATGCGCCGGGAAGCAAAGGTTTCAAACTTGATACCCCGGGACGGATCATAACGGCGCATTGCTTCCATTAGGCCTAGGACGCCTGCCTGGATAAGGTCTTCGCGGCTGACATGGGCGGGAAGCCCCAGCATCAGCCTGCCGGCATGATAACGGACTAAAGGCAGATAACGGGAAATATCCTCGCCGCATGTCCTCTCCTCATAACTGCTTCTTCGGTATTGCTTAAGAGTATTCACATCATTCACCCTGTTCCTCAGACATTGAGATAATCCGCTTGCGCATCTCCCGGAAAATGAAACCGATTGTTTTCTCCCGGTCGGCCTCCTTTATCTCCGTAAAGCGCAGGGCTATGCGGAAGCCGCCTTTTATATCATCATTTTCAATCCGGGTAACTACGCCCTTTATCTCCATGGTGTCTTCTTCGTCGTCAGCCTCAAGAGAAAGCCTCACTGCAAGCATATCCTCCCGTTGCAGGGAAAGACTTCTCTTGCTGGTGCTAAACTGCAGCCCGCCGCCGGAAATATCTACAGTCTTTCCTTTGTACCAGCGAGCGGGGGGTTCCTCTTCACTGTCCTTGGGAACCTTCATAAACCTCAGCGGCAGAACAATATTCAGGCGGACATGCTCCCTCTGCTGGTATCGGGAAAAAGTCTTCGGGCGCTGCACAATAAACAGGTTTACATAATTTACCTTCTTCTGCCCTTTTACTTCGGTAACAAAGCTGTAAACCGCGTCATGCTGGACAAACTGAATGCTTATTTGGTCCCCTTTGTAGAGCAAAAGGGGCCGGCCCTTTTTCATAGGCACCGTTATCGCCAGGGTATGATTGTCCAAGTCCTGAATCATGCTGTAATAGGACTCACCGCCGGCAGCATGACTTACCGTTATCTTTTGCCCTATAAACAAACGACTTTTTGTCATGTTCCGCTCCTTGGTGACTGTGCCAGCATTGCCGTCAGGCGACTGACAAAGCCGCGGACACCACCCGGTTTTTCTACGGAAAGATCCATCAATCTTGCAGCAATTGCCCGCACATTCTGAGCAGCCTTTGCCCGGGGATAAAGCGTAATGAAAGGCTGCTGCTGTTTAACGGCAGAAACAACATGCTGGTCACTGCATATTTCCCCTAAATACTGCAGTTCAAGATCCAGAAATTTTTTGCTGACCTGCGCAAAACGTTCGGCAATTTCCTTTCCTTCAGCGGAATTCTTTACCTGGTTGACAATTAATTTGGCTTTCCGGTGCAGCCCGTTTTTGGCTACAACTTTAATAATGCCGTAGGCATCGGTAATTGCCGTCGGTTCAGAGGTTGTGACAACTATCAGTTCA
>FZPS01000204.1_pt84 | contig 27832 bp, 20 predicted proteins | sample 1817821 | NCBI WGS metagenome assembly FZPS01 (sample SAMEA104158645, study PRJEB21678) | metagenome | place: Germany | collected 2015-04-21
GTAGAAGGTCAGTGTAACATGATGCAGTGTGTTGAGCGTCGTATGTTCAACTGAGAGAAAAATGATGGCATAACTTACGGCGGAACCTAGGGCGAGCAGTGTGCCCAGAAAAAGCGTTCCGCCTGATCTCGTAAAGAACGTGAGCATACCGACAAATGCAAGGAACAAAGATAAGATTTTCCAGCTCTTAGCCTTTTCTTTGAAGAGCACGATATTGATCAGCATGATGATGACTGGAGAGAGATAGTGCAAAACAGTCGCCAAGCCGATGCCGATGTATTGGAAAGACGAGTAAAGCATTACGGTTGTCGCGAAGTTCCCGACAACACTCACGATAAAGAGGGTGATCAACTCCCGTTTGCGGACTCTAAGGGAGACTTTCATCGCTTTTGCGATCAGGAAAAGGAAGGGAATGGAAAATAAAGACCTAGTGAAGGTCATGGTCATGCCGTTGCTCCCGCCGGCGTAAGCGAGCGCCGCGACGACAGGCGATGTGCCGAAAAGCAGGGCGGATAAAATAGCGGAGACAATTCCGACGAGACTATTTCTCTGGGTGACACCTCTATCTTCGATCGTTTTCATGCGGAAACACCTTAAAGCCCCTCGGGGAGGGGCTTTACACTTATCGCATCTCGGCGTCGAGCACGTGTTTCAGTTTTTTGATGAGTCGGTGTCGAAGCCGTTCGATTTCGTCAGCGGTCAAGGTTCCCGTTTCAGATGCCAATCGGAAGCGGAACATGAGCGATTTTTTCCCTTTCGGTACTTGCTCGCCGCGGTACTCTTCGACGAATTCTGCATCGTGAACGAGGTTCACGACGGCCTCGTATATCTGTGCCCACGATACGTCCTCGTCAATCACGATGGAAAGATCCTGTTCGACGAGCGGGAATTGCGGCAGTCGTTCATAGCGGTTGTCGCGACTTTGGAGGGGGACGAGCTTTTCGACGTTGAGTTCGGCGATGGCGACACATGGGACGCGCAATCCCGATTCTTCCGTCGCTTTCGGCGACAGCAATCCCAACGAACCGAGTTCGTTGCCCACGTCATCGACGATCTTGAGCCAAGCGTTGTGATCCGCCCAAGGCATTTTGTCTCCCGATTGCTTGAATTTCCATTCCTCAACGCGTCCGAAGAGCGGCAGCTGAGCGAGAATTCCTTTCATTCTACGGAAGAGCAGGAAAGGTTTCACTCCTGCGAGGGCGATCGCGAGGCGGCGCTCCTGAACAGGGAGCTTTTCCTTTTCAATGGAGGGACTCACGGCGCCTTTCGCGAAGACTTGTGCGAGCTCGAAGAGTCCAAACATCTCATAATAGCGCGAGTTCAGGACGGTCGCTTCCAACACGTTCGGGATAAGCGATCCGCGCAGGTAGCGGCGGTCGGGTGATGGCGGCGCCGCCAATGCGACGAGTGCATCCTTATCATCGCCGGCGATTTTGATAAAGGTGTCGGAGACCCATGGATATGTGTAGATTTCTTGGAGCCCGGCACGGAATGCCAAGTATTCGCGGATGGCACGTTCACTTTCTTTAGCGAGCTGTCTGATCGGTTTGTCGAGTGTGATAACGGGCGGTTTGTATTCGAAGTTTTCGTAGCCGATCATACGACAGACTTCCTCGAGGACGTCGTCTTTGATGTCAACGTCGCCGGTGGCTCGCCAACTAGGAACAAGCACATTGAGCGTATCGTCGCCGTCATACGCGACATCGAAACCGAGCGGCTTTAAAGCCTTGATGGCGTCGTCCGCTGTGATAGCGTGACCGGATCGCACATTAAGAAAGCGAAGCGAAACGGGAATCTCGATCGCTTCCGTCTCGCGCACGCGGTGCGCGCCGACGTTGACGATGCGAGCGTTCGGTTGCAGTTCCGCCATCAGTTGACGTGTCAGCCCCAAAGCGAGATCGCAACGCTGCGTATCGATCGCTTTTTCAAAGCGAATGGAAGCCTCCGTGCGAAGGTGGTGGCGCGATGCAGTCCGGCGCAGACCGATCGCCTCGAAGTTCGCGACCTCAAGGACGATATCCTTCGTCTCGGGAAGAATAGAGTCCCGCGCTCCGCCCATGATGCCCGCTAAGCCGATCGCTTTGTCTTCTCCGTCGCAAATCAGAAGATCGGTCGTCGAGAGGGTCAGTTGATGACCGTCGAGCAGTTCAAGCCGTTCTCCTTCGTGCGCGGTGCGTACACGGATACCGTTGCTAACGTGCGATTCGTCGAATGCGTGCGTCGGTTGTCCCGTGGCGAGCATCACATAGTTCGTGATGTCGACGATGACGTTAATGGGGCGCATGCCGACCGACCAGATCAGTTTGCGCATAGAAAAGGGCGCCTTCCGGAGCTCGATGCCTTCGAAAACGACGGCATCGTAGCGGAAGCAGCGGTCCTCATCGACGATTTTGACCGGGTAATCGTTCTTCAGGCCTGCAGGGTTTTTCAAAGAAGGAAGCGGACGAAGCGTGCCGCCATAGATGGCGCACAGTTCGCGCGCGAGTCCGTAATGACCCCAGAGGTCGGGGCGGTTTGTCAAGGATTTGTTGTTGATGTCGATGATAAGATCGTCCAACCCCAGAACGTCGGCGACGGGTTGCCCCGGTTTCGCATCGGGGAACAATTCCGTCAGATCGACGATTTCCGCTTCTTCGTCTTCCGACGGCGGGAATAACCCTTCCAGGTCGAGCTCTTCCGCGGCGCAAATCATACCATGACTGACAACGCCGCGGACTTTCGCGGCGGAGAGCGCTACGCGTTCACCCTCGCCGTGCCAGCGAACTTTCGCGCCCGGCGGCGCTACGACAACGAGCTGATTCTCGTAGAGGTTCGACCCCCCGCAGACGATTTGGCTCGTTTGTTCCTCACCGATGTCGACGTGGCAGACGACGAGGCGGTCGGCTTGCGGGTGCGCGCTGATCGTGACGACGCGCCCGATGACGATGCCCTCGACGAAATCGGCGGGGTTTGTAATCTCTTCCACTTCGACCGTCTGCATCGTCAAATCGTGTGCGAGTTGTTCCGCAGTGATGCCTTGCGGCAAGTCGACATATGTGCGAATCCAGTTAAGTGATGCTTTCATGGTGATTCCCTAATATTTATTTCAATTCGTTTTTATGGTTCTCGGTCTATCGGTTTCGGGATGTGTTCAAATGATCGGTCCCGTCGCCGTTGAGCGTTGGCGTCATGTTGTGACCGCCCTATTGCGTTCTACTTGAACTGTTCGAGAAAACGCAGATCGGCACTGCGGAACAGGCGTACGTCATCGATCTCGTAGCGCATCATCACGAGGCGATCGAGTCCGATGTTGATGTAGAAGCCGCTCCAGATGTCGGGGTCAAGCCCCGCGGCGCGCAGTACGTTGGGGTGCGGTGAACCGCCCGGCATGACTTCAATCCAGCCGACATGTTGACAGACGTGACAGCCTTCGCCATTACACACGCTGCACTGCATGTCGATTTCAAATCCCGGTTCAACGAACGGGAAGAAACCGGCGCGCATACGGACGGGGACGTCGTAACCGAATACTTTTTCCAATATGGTACGGACGAGCAAAAGTCCCGAAGAAAACGAAAAATCCCGATCGACGATCAGTGCCTCGTATTGGTAGAAAGCCCGCTCGTGTCGCGCGTCGGTGCTCTCATTTCGAAAGACGGTTCCCGGATAGACGAACCGTGCCGGCGCTCCGTGTTTTTGAAGATACCGGACACTTGCTCCCGTCAGGTGTGGACGAAGGCAGAGGCGCTCGGCACCTCGCTTGTTCTCTGTGCCTTCCAGCCAGTACGTATCCATCGTGTCGCGGGCAGGGTGATCCGGCGGGAAATTGAGATAGTCAAATGCATAGAGTTCACTTGAGATCTCATCTTCACTGAAAATCTCAAAGTTTAGGGAACGGAAAGCATCGTTCAAGTCGTAACACATCTGTGTGATCGGATGCAGGCCGCCACTCGCAATGTCGAATCCGGGGAGGGTAAGATCGGGACGAATCTCTAAAAACGACGCTTTATCGAGAAGACCCTCTTTGCGTTCCTCGATCGCCTGAAGAAATAATTGTTTGATCTTGTTGGCAAGTTGTCCGAGTTCTCTGCGCTCATCGGGCGATAATTTGCCGAGGCCTTTCAGGATCTCCGTCAAGACCCCTTTCTTTCCGAGATAATGTTGGCGGAGCGATTCTAATGTTTCCGATGTCTCCGCTGTCGCAAAAGCGTCCAATCCCTTTACGCGGATTTCGCTTAATTGATCCCTCATTGGTATCTCTCCTCTGTTTAATGACTACCCATAAGTATAGATCATTCGAGCGATCATTGTCGATTTTGAATTAAGAGTTGTCGGTGCTGCGCAAGATCGTGATCCGCACGGCGTTCGTCTTCACTGTTTACGATTAGTTCGCTTCGTACAAGGCTTCAATATTCCAGAAATCGCCCGGTTTCATGCGGATAAGGTGATCGCCAAACATCCGATGTTTTTCACCCTCTTGGTCAATCATCAAAAAGCTGGTGGAAAGGAGAAAATCACCGACGCGCATGATGTTCATCGGGTCGTAACCGCAAATGCTCGCTTGAACCGGTTTTTTAAGGGGGAACTTCGCCTGAAACGATGCGAGCTTCTCCTCGCGTCTTGTCTTCTCCATATCGACAATCGCATGCGCTTTTTCAAGCTCTTCATCTGTCAGTGTTAGTTTCCGTGTCATCGAGATGTCCTGCGAGGCAAGAACCTGCTCTTCGATAAGCTCCCAAAGCGTTTTCTCTGATGCGAAGCTCCGGTCGAAATCAATCCCGGCCGTGTCTGCCAGTGAAGACAGCAACAAGCCGGCGTAGTAACTATGGCGCCGATGATCCAGTGCCTCCGTCGCTTTGCGAAGGTTGGTCACGTAAACGCTAACTTCCCTCGCAGCAAGTTCGCTATTCAGTTGCTGAAGTGACTTGAAACCGACGTATTCCGCAACTCCCTCGATCGTCTCGGCACGCCATTCATTGATTGTTGCGCCGTTACTCAACGTTCTCATTGCGGAGCGAATCTCGGCTATTTTGGCAAGTATTGTTATGGCGTCCAGACCAAGTTGTTTTTGTCTGTCTGTTTCAGAGACATTGTCGTCCGACGTCATCCTATCGGCATATCCTTCCAAGAGATCATTTTCGCGGTTGGTAAGCGCGACAAGTTCGGGGTCGAGAGGGAAAGCAATCAGTTCGAGATCATGTGGAAATCGAGACTCGCCGTTTTCCATCTGCATGACGTGAAACATTTCGTGCACGAGCTTGGCGGCAAGTTTATCGAGGTCTTCGTCCGTCTCCGCCTGTTCCGGTTTCAACATCCAGATGGCGATCATCTTGCCGTCGTACTCAATCGCCGTATTTCCATAGAAATAATCAGGCTTCGGCAACAGCTCCCCGCAAATGCACATTGATTCATCCGTATAAAGCGCATAGGAACGCTTCACAAAACCTTGCCATAGCGACGTGAAATCGAGCCTTGCCAAACGTTTTTCAAGTTTTTGATACGTGTCGAGCAGCATATGACGCTCCATAAGTCCACCTGTACTACCCTGTTATTTGCGACGAAGGTCACGTGTATGTGTATTATAATTGACTTACTGATTTAACGTGTTAATCTAATTCTTTTTTGCGGACGGGAGGCTCAAATGGACAAATCTTTGCGTAATGAGAAAAAGGCGGTCGAGGTCATTTGGCATGGACACGCCTGTTTTGAAGTGAGGAGCGGAGAAAAATCCGTCGTTTTCGATCCTTATCTTGAAGTGCCGGGTTATGCGACATTGGATCTTGAGGCCGATCTCGTGCTAGCCTCGCATGAACACGATGACCACAACGCCAGAGAACGCGTGAAGCTTTCAGGCCGCCCGATCGACGTCACCGTAAAGGTTCTCGACACGTGTCATGACGATCAAGGCGGGAAACTTCGCGGTCCCAATAAAATCCACATCGTCGATTTTGAGGGAGTCCGCGTGGCGCATTTCGGCGATCTCGGAAGGGATCTCTCGCAGGAAGAACTCGAGCAGTTAAAAGGTCTCGATGTCGCGCTCATCCCCGTCGGAGGATTCTTCACGATTGATGCCATGCAGGCGGCGACGATTATCCGTGCGATCAAGCCGGATGTCACCGTGCCAATGCACTATTTCGACGGCGTTTCAGGTTGGAACAAGACTTCCGGCGTTGAGCCGTTCCTCGAGCAATTCACATGTGTCACGATGCTCGGGACAAACAGCTTCACAGTAGGCGCATATCGCGATTGCGTACTCCTCCTGAAAAAACCCTGAGGACTATCCTTTGAATCTACCGAAGTAGAAATTTCTGAGGAGTTCTAGCTTAAAGGCTGTTGGTGTTGATATTGCTGGATCTACCGAAGTAGAAATTTCTGAGGAGTTCTAGCTGTTAGTAGAAAGGAGTACTTCGAACCATATCTACCGAAGTAGAAATTTCTGAGGAGTTCTAGCTCATGCGTCCACACATGCCGTTTTCGGTATCTACCGAAGTAGAAATTTCTGAGGAGTTCTAGCTTGGCCGGAAGAAGAGATGTATATGGTCGTATCTACCGAAGTAGAAATTTCTGAGGAGTTCTAGCTAGGAGAGCTTGATGATATGGGATTACTCATCTACCGAAGTAGAAATTTCTGAGGAGTTCTAGCTGAGGAAATGTTTGAATGACTGTATTGAAAATCTACCGAAGTAGAAATTTCTGAGGAGTTCTAGCTAGCCATGGAGGATAAGCGCAAGGCCTTATCTACCGAAGTAGAAATTTCTGAGGAGTTCTAGCTTTTGATATCACGGCGTTACAGCGGTTTGCATCTACCGAAGTAGAAATTTCTGAGGAGTTCTAGCTCCGAAAGTCGACCGAGGAACGCGCCGAATCTACCGAAGTAGAAATTTCTGAGGAGTTCTAGCTACCGTGCCAGTGTAGCCCGAAAACGCGCACATCTACCGAAGTAGAAATTTCTGAGGAGTTCTAGCTGTCCGCTTTGATGCCCTTTAATGACTCATCTACCGAAGTAGAAATTTCTGAGGAGTTCTAGCTACGCCTTGCGGTTGAATATCTAAAACAGAATCTACCGAAGTAGAAATTTCTGAGGAGTTCTAGCTGCTGACCGGCACGACCGACAAAACATCGGCATCTACCGAAGTAGAAATTTCTGAGGAGTTCTAGCTAGCGCTGTCATCTACTGTCATCATCACAGATCTACCGAAGTAGAAATTTCTGAGGAGTTCTAGCTCATTCAATAAAGCATTAAATCATAAAATCTACCGAAGTAGAAATTTCTGAGGAGTTCTAGCTTCGATCATGTAACCCTCCCCGCTAAATATCTACCGAAGTAGAAATTTCTGAGGAGTTCTAGCTAGGACAAAGCATGAAAAAACTATATGAACATCTACCGAAGTAGAAATTTCTGAGGAGTTCTAGCTCAATGATCGCAAACAACTGTTCTTCGGATCTACCGAAGTAGAAATTTCTGAGGAGTTCTAGCTATGAAATACACGAACGACCTGAAATCGAGATCTACCGAAGTAGAAATTTCTGAGGAGTTCTAGCTAGAACAACATCACGCGTGAGTACGCCTCCATCTACCGAAGTAGAAATTTCTGAGGAGTTCTAGCTGCTTGAGGTGGAACCGATTGAATTGATATCTACCGAAGTAGAAATTTCTGAGGAGTTCTAGCTACTACGCTGACGACCTACACGCCTCCGGATCTACCGAAGTAGAAATTTCTGAGGAGTTCTAGCTATCCAGATTCCCCCGCCGGAGCCAGTCGATCTACCGAAGTAGAAATTTCTGAGGAGTTCTAGCTATTGAAAATTACTTTGACGATCTGCTGATCTACCGAAGTAGAAATTTCTGAGGAGTTCTAGCTACCGAAAATCAGCCCCATTACGATATGGAATCTACCGAAGTAGAAATTTCTGAGGAGTTCTAGCTCCTAACGGGTCCAGGCCGTACAGCTTGATCTACCGAAGTAGAAATTTCTGAGGAGTTCTAGCTAATAGACAGCCACGGAACTAAGATAATTAATCTACCGAAGTAGAAATTTCTGAGGAGTTCTAGCTCCTCATCTAACGCTCGCGCACAACATGAACACGTTAGGCGGGCAATATTCTGTGCAGAACATATAAGTAGTGGCACTCATATTGAACTAAAACTCCTCGTTCTTACGTTGCTAGCTCTATTAAGACGGAGGTATGCAATTGACTTCCTCAGGTCACAACGATTATATCATCATCTTCATGGGTAGCGTACCCGTAAGAAATGATTTTGTCCTCATTAACCTCGTAAATCATGATGCTGTCAGCGTCAGAAAATCGTTTGGCAAATCGTGTCTCTATTTCTGCTTGGATAAGCCTGAGTACGCGCTCGCTGTTTCGGATTGCAAAGACGGAGTATTGAATTCTATAACCGTATTTCTTCAAATGCTTGGAAAACTGTGTGCGGAGCTTATCGTCGGAGATATCATAGCTGATCAGCATCATGTTCCTTACCTCTATTCTTTGTATTTACTTGTCAAGTTCCAATGTCGCATCCAGCGAATTACGCAAAATTGAAATGCGGGTAGTCGGAGAGATCCTTGTTTCTCATAAAGGAGCGATAATATTGTTGTATGAACAGAAATATCTCGTCCTTATTCTTTATGAGAGGTTCCATCATCAAGGCTGTATATTTCGGTGAAGCTTTATACTTTATGCGGTAGCTATGGTTATCCACGAAGAAATCTTGCTCGTCGACTTGTCCAAGTCGGTACATTCTCCGTAGTTGATAATCAATAAGTGACCTGAAAGGTTCAACGAGATCACACACGAGAGATTTACGTTTGTAAAACTGTTGGTGGTATACACCTTTATAAAGGTCAAACCCGTAACAGTTAAGTAGTGCTTCAATAAAGCAGAATAGCAAGGTGTAGCCAAGATCGAGCAGAGAGTTTATCGTGTCTGCTTTGATGCGTGGTTGTCTGCCCTTCCAATTATATTCGCAAAAAATCTGTTGGAAGTATTCTTTGGACGCAACACCTTCAGTCCCTAGGATGGATTTTAGCGATGTCAGCTCGGGCAACTGAGATTGATAGGTCTTTAGCCGAGAGCAGACTTCTTTTGCGAGCGTCCCGCCTTGTCGTGCTTTGCGGATGGCGGCAATTTGGCTGTCAATTTTTTCTGAAACGATGTATTTTGCCAGATCGAACCCCTCATAAAAATATTGCTTTTCTCGCAACAGCGTATTGCCTTCTGCGCAATTCGCAAATACCTCATAAACGCGTAAACCACCTGTCATGAGGACGATTGAAAAGCCGAATCTCTTTGCTCTTTGGATAATGCCGGTTGTTAACGTAAACTGACCAACCAGAAAAACAGCAAAAAGCCTGAAACAAGTGGATTGGTGTTTTACTTTTCCCTCTTTGTCTTTCACGACGAGATTATCATTTAAGAAAGAGACTTTCTCACCTCGGTTCAGAAAAACGACAATTAACTTTTTGTACCGGAAATCAGGTGCAGAGAGCATGGTCATAGACTCCTATCACAAGCGTTTGTGTAGATACATCGCGCGCATTTGTCGGGGTTGGTCTGAACGAATCTAGACAGATCAAAAGACTCAAAATCCTGAATAGTATTCTCGAATTTTCCAAACATTTCTGGGTCGTCCTGAGGTAAAGGAACTGGATAGACCTTGTTATCTATTTGGCTGTATAAGCGCAGTGCATTGATCTCGTATCCTCGTTCGAGAAGACCATAGTACTGTCCATATAACTGATAGACGTATCCGTCAAAGACTTGCTTAATCTGACGTTTTCGTTCGGTTAATAAGCCCCTTTTTATATGGAAGAGGTCGATTTTTCCTAGCAGATTGTACTTGGAACTATAAACGTATATTCCTTGCAAAACATCAGAGCGTGTCGAGTAACTCTGATCGATAATTGTGCTATGGCTGGCCGTGCCGAGCGTTTGGTCGGTCGTCTGTATAGTGCGCGTGTCCGCGTCCCCGTACAGATCATGGAAGTATATGGAGGCAGGGCAGAAAATAAAATCGTTTAACTGTGTGATTTTAATGTAACTTTCCATGCCCTACCTCCAAATGATTCTGAATGAGGAATTCCACGATTAATTCATGAGGCGTGTAATTACTCTTCTGCCATGAGATATTCGAACCATTCTCTATTTGAGAGCACGGCTCTTTTGTCGTTCTTGACTTTGTCGACGAGTAACAATCCTTTCCGAGCGATGTTATAGGCGCCGTTGGCGTCAGCATTGATTGGGAGCGAGCTCTCATATGGCTGTTGTCCTGAGTCAAACGTATTATTCTCTTTATCGAGTGCGGGGGACACGATGTCGTCTCGATCACTGTCAGAATTCCGAAGCTGTAAAACCAAACGGAAAGAACGATGTATTCTTGCCAGCAGATTTTCGTTTTCTAAGAGCAACGGGAGGAGATTCTGTTCGTTTTGATAAGCGATGCCATGTGCCTCGAGAGCTTTCTTGATCTCATCTGTTGTATCACGTTTCTCTATCATTCTCCGCTTAGGATTGAATGCCTTTCGTTCGCCGGAAACAAGGTTCCACGTACGCGACGGGACATTCTTTATCCTGCAGAAAACTCCGAAGTCGGCGTAGTTGAATCGGAAGATGAAACGATCAAACTCGTGGTCGTAGCGTATCTCTTGAAAATGCCCGTAGAAGCTGTTCAGATCCTTATTTCTAATGCGATTGAGGTAGAATAGGTTTGCAAATCCCGTGACGGGATCGACGATGGAGGTATAGGACGCCGGAACATAGAAAACGATGCCGTTTTGGCTCCGCGTATCTTCGGGGCTGACAACACGTCGTGCAAGTTGCCAAGGGCGCATAACGCCTCCAAGCTCGTTCGGTTCATACTCTTTGAAAGAAAGCGCGTTCAGTTTGTTAATCAAGGCAACTTCAAACTTTTGATACACTTGACGTTCTACTTTGAAGCGACCACGCTTAAAACCAACATTGAGATTTTCCATCACAACAATGGCATGGTATTTAATAATGAGACGCGACAGTTTGTAGATAACATGGCTCAGATAACCCTCTTTCAAGTCTTTGATACGGTCGATGCTTTGCCAATTTTGCCTTGCCTCTGCGCGTTCATCTTCGCGTTGTTTGAGCATTGATTGATAAGGGATCTGGCGCTCAACAGTTTCTCCTTTTAGCGTGGTTTGCTGAATAAGAGTATTTAATGATCCTTGTTTGACGATATCTCCTTGTAAATTAATGACGGAATAGTAAAGCAGGTTGCGTTCACCACGATCGATACCAATGATGTGTAAGTCGGAATCTTTTTTTATATATTCGTTCGCAAGGTTCTCAAAAGGTACGTTCGCGGAGGCTGTCCAGTTGAATTCCAATGGCACATGGAGGAAAAGCTGATCTTCTGTGTACCGTTTGTCTTTGACAAGTTCGAACGGTGCTTCACGGTAAACAAAACGTCCGTCAAGCAATCCTTGGGTGGCTTCTTCCGATAGCGTATACCCTTCGGGATGGCGTTCATTGATATGGTTATAGATTTCGCAGTAGAGACCGGCGGGAATGACGTCACCATGCTTGTCAAATCGATTGAGAAGGTAGGAGCCTTGCAGGTGAACGGTTGGTTGCTCTACTTGTTTCGGTCTGTAGAACAGCTCTGCTTGTCCATTCAATTTTATGGTGTTGTTTTGTAAGTTGTCATTGGAGAAAAGTGCCCGCCAGTACATCGTGTGCAAGTTCGGTTTTCCTGTTGAGTGTGGCGAAAAATCTTTGTTGTAGAGCTGGAACAAGTATAGATCGCCTCTGTCTACCATCGTGTGAATTAGATCGACCGAGACTTTCTCAAAGTAGATCGAGTAACTCGCGCGATCAACATCTGCATAGAACTGATTTACATCCTCATAATCCTCGGATTTGAGTAAATGGCTGTAATCGAAAGTGCTAGTTCCTTCGTAGCTTTCCAGATAAGATTTGCAGAAATCGATCCACGCAGTGACTGCTTGTCGGTAGCCTTCCTCATCTTCTGTCTGTTTCAGGTAATCAGCCTGATAACGTTTCTTGTCATTGACAAGTTCCGTTTGCAATCTGTATATCTCGTATGGAATTGTAAAAGGCTTCACAAAGTTAGAGGCCCCAGGGTATAGGGTATAACCTGTTGTTTCTCCTTGTTCACCAAAATGCTTTTTCACATCTTTTCGTGCTGTCGAACACTTAGGGATCATTCGATATGCATCGGGAGAGAAGTGGTAGATCATGCGCTCGTAATACCCTTTGATATTCTTTGCTGTTTCATCGCAGTTTTCGTAGCTCAATACTCGATAGGCCTTCCTGTCCTTGAGAATTCCTAGGTAGAACAGATCATCTTTTCTTAGAAGAACGCTGAAATTATCTGGCACCTTACTTTCAGACCAGCCATCGGCAAGTGTAGGTTTGTCGAAATTCAGTCTGAATTTCTCTTTGGAGCTAGGTTTTCGACTTAAGTAGTTTCGCGCGAGGTTGTATAACAGAATAATGTTCGAAAGAGAGCCCATCACGCGATCATATTCCGGATAGAATAGATCATCTTGGAGCTCTACCGCTTCGCAAGATAGTAAGTTCCAAATAGAATAGCGTGCCATGATCGCGTCAAGGTATTTTTTGATTGTAGCGATTGCATCAGGATTTCCAATTAGTTTTGTTTCTGAAGATATAAGTTGTTCAATGCTACGGAACAGCACTGTAAGCTCACTCTTTAAATCCATACCGGGGAATTCAAAAGGAAGAAAGATATCTTCAGTTGGTGTAGCTTCTTCCTCAAGATCGATTGATTGATCAAGGGCAAACTGCAATTCTTGGAGGCTAAAGTAAATGTCATTTTTTAATTTTGAGAGATCTCTCTCATCTTCGGATGCATCGATATAACGCTTAAATCGCTCATCTTCTCGATAGGGAGACTCGGTCGCCATTTGATAAAGCCCATCTCTCAAGCGGTTCCATGAAAGACTCGCTTCGTGCGACAATTCGTTAAGGTTTCTTGCATGGACTAAAATTGTTGAGGGGTCAACACCAGTCATTATGTTATACAACTGGTCGTTGATGTCTGCGATTGACAAGCCATCGATGTCCGGCTCAGAGAGAGTGTTGTTGAATTCTATTATACGTGCTAAGAGATCATCATCGCTTTCAATTTGCTCGAATAGAAAGGACGTTGATTCTGATATTGACAAGATATGTTTCTTAAGGCGAGTCATTTTGCCAACTGGTTTAATTTCGCTATTATCGGATACGTTTTTTAACGTCTGGTTTTTGAGATTGGCGAGTTCATTAAACCCTTGTACTTTTGTGTGATCGTCAGTGAAAAAACCTCCAATAACAGCATTGTGAAGGTCGACTCCTTTCTGTGTGAGAAGGCGGTTAATAGCAGGGATCGTAAACAGCGCATCCAGGCTCTCGTCATTAGCGATCAAGTTCTTTTTTTTCAACTCAGTTTCAAGCAGGTCCAAGGGTTCGGGGAAATCAAGTTTGTGTTGCTCATAGACCCGACGGTTGAAAAGATAATCCGGAACAATCTCATGGACAATGCGGTAAGCAAAGCCTGTGGCAATATCTTCATCTGTAAAGATGTTTTTGCGGGCTTGCCAGAAATTTGTGAGACGTGAAGTAAACTTTTGATACGAATCGAGAGCATCCTTATACGCATCAAAAAGTTCATCAGAGATGCGACCATCCGGTTTATTTTTCAGGTGTTCAAGGTAGGCTGGAAGTGTTTCAGTAACAAAGCGCGCCTTGAAAAGATCATCATAGTATTTTTTGTTAACGGAAGCCGTGTTTTTAGGCAGAGGAGTTCCATTGCGATCGACTTGACCCGATAGTCGCTTCAGGAGTAGCGTGCGATATTTCTTCTGCTCATCTCTAACTAAGCTAGCTATTCTTTGGTTTTCTCTTGGATCAGTGTTGTTCCTAGCGAGCAGGAGAGCTTCTACTAAAGGTGACCAGTCAAACAGAAGATTCGATAGTTGATCCGTCATGAACTCCCGATAAAACCGATCCGCAAGTTCTTTTAGCAAGGGGTACATCTCGCTTCTTTTCCTGTCAGCCTCAATAATATTTCTGCATTTAACGAACTCAGTTGTTCTGCCGACGGGAATTAGTCTGAAACGAAGGGTCTTTTGAACAGGTGTTAAACACTCAAAGTTTGTAAAGGGCTTATGCTTTTTGATAGTCATGATTAATTCCTTTCTACTTTCATTTTTGGATAACGAGCTATTCTCGTAGGTGTATACAGTCTTTTAATGCGCTTTTCATTAATACGGCCGATCTTTTCTTGCTTATCCTTGGGAAAAGCCCAAGAAAGAGGATCTGTTTGGTCGTAATCATAAAGTATAGTATTTGTTTTGTCAACTAGCCATTTTCTATAAAATATTAGGTGGAAGGAGTAGCCGAAAAATTGGCCACACCATTTTCTAATCTACATGGGGAAAGTAGAAATTTAATTTATTTTATCATGATAGGAGTGTGATTGATATAGGGACCGATTTTTTATGTGCAACAGAGAGATGTTATGTTTTTTCGTGCATAGTTATTTTGAAGATGAAATCTGACGAAGATCGTCTTGTACAACTGCAAGGAGGCAACTTGTTGTTGCCTCCTTCAGGAAGAAATATCAATTCTAGTGTTACTTCGCCTTCGCATAGCGATCGGCAACGACGTCCCAATTGACAAGACCCCACCATTCTTTCAGATAATCGGCGCGTCTGTTCTGGTATTTCAGGTAGTAGGCGTGCTCCCAGACATCGTTCACGAGAAGAGGCGTCATACCCTTGCTGACCGGTGAATCTTGATTCGAGGATTGGACGATTTTCAGTTCGCCCTTGTCCATGACGAGCCATGCCCAACCGCTGCCGAACTGACCGGCGCCCGCTTTCTCAAACGCTTCTTTAAACTTCTCAAAACTGCCGAATACGTCGTCAATGGCTTTCGCGAGTTCGCCTTGCGGTTCTTTTGCGCCGCCCGGCGTCATCGTTTCCCAGTAGACTAGGTGGTTGTAATGCCCGCCGCCGTGGTTGATGACGGCTTGGCGCCTTTCCTCGGGGATCTGGCCTAAATCTTTAAGCAGTTCCTCAATTGTCTGTTCTTTCAGATCAAGTCCCTCGATCGCCTTATTGAGATTGTTGACGTAAGTCTGGTGGTGTTTGCCGTGGTGCACTTCGACTGTTTTTTGGTCGATGACCGGCTCCAACGCGTCGTACGGATATTGCAAAGCATCTAATTTATACATGTAACCCTCCTTAGGATGTGGCGCTCCGTTGCGCGCCTATTTTTTACGAATAAAGTCGATCCGGCAATTCGTTGCCTGTCGAATACGATTATAAGTGAGATTATTTAACGCGATTGTATCTTATGTTCTGTCCCGTTCTTTTATGTGTTCGGGAATGACCATCGCGAAGTAAATTAATCCGCATACGATCTGTATCGCCCCGGCGACAGTCATGGCATAACGGAACAGCATATGGCGCGTCAGCGCGCCGACAACTGCGCCGACGACGTAGATCAAAATATGCAACGTGAGATACGGTAATTTCCATCGCGCCGTTTGAGCGCCTCGGAGTCTCTTGCCCAACTCGATGCCGGCATCGGTGAGATAGCCCGTCATGTGTGTTGTCCGCGTCGTCACGCCGTGATAGTTCAGCAAGATACCGTTCTGTATGCCGAGCGATAACGCGGCAAAAAAGCACGGAATGAGGAGTAATTCGCTCGGAAGGGTGAACGACATGAGGGCATACAGCGTTCCGCTCATGAGTAGGAAATAACCGTAGCGTTTCGAATGTCCGATTTCGCATTGATAGAAAAGCATTCCGGCTATTGTAGACCCCACGAAGAAGGCGACAATCATGCCGAGATAAGTGAGAGCGAGCGTCCATCGCCCGTTTTTGAGCGCAGAGGCCAAATGCGTGAGATTTCCTGTGTGGTGCGATGAGGTGAAAGCCGGTCCGAGCAGTGTTTCTGCGTTTATAAAGCCCGCGGAAAAAGTCATCAGCGATACCCAGAGACTTGCGTTTTTTCTCGACAGCTTTCTCATGCTCCCCGCGCCTTTCAGTTTGTCTAAATCATAGCATGATTATCGACGCTCTTAGATTTTCATTATGCGAAAAGAAAAGCGGATAATCCGACGACCCCATCGGGGGAAGTCGAGCGGATTATCCGCGCATGGTTTGCTTCGCTCGACGATTTGCGGTACGAAATGCAGGGCGGTTTCTGATTATCCGCGCATGACCGGCTTCGCATTTCGAAGTTACATGAATCGGCTTAATAGTTCGTAGCGACGAGTTGGAAATACTTTTGTTCGTATTTGCAAACGGGGCAAATGACGGGCGCTTTCTTGCCGACGTGGATGTGACCACATTTGGCGCAGATCCATGCAGTCTCCGCGTCCTCACGCTCAAAGACTGCGCCTTCCTCGATGTTCGCCTTCAGGCGGTTGTAGCGCTCCTCATGATGTTTTTCGATGGCGGCGACCATACGGAAGAGTGTGGCGATACGCTTAAAACCTTCTTCTTCGGCTTCTTTTGCGAAAGTATCGTACATCTCAGTCCACTCGTAGCGCTCGCCTGCCGCCGCATCGGCTAGGTTCTCGAGCGTACCCGAAATCTCATCGTTGTTGAGCAGCTTGAACCAGAGCTTGGCGTGTTCCATTTCGTTTCTTGCCGTCTCCTCGAAAAAGTCAGCAATCTGCTCATAGCCATCTTCGCGCGCTTTCGCGGCGTAGTATGTGTACTTGTTGCGTGCCATAGACTCGCCGGCAAATGCTTCCTGCAGGTTTGCTTCGGTTTTTGTTCCCTTAAGATCCATATTCTCTCTCCTTTTTGTTTGTTATTACGGTTTTTATCTATCTCCGGTGATTGCTCACCTTGTGATCATCCTTGTAGAATGCAATCGGCGTTTCACGCCGGGTATTTAATTAATTTGACGTGTATGCGTCTTAGCCAAGTTCCGTCCTGTCTTGGTTCGGTCCCGATTCAGTTACATCGCCGCCTCAGTTCGGTTCCGCTTCAATTTTGTCCCGTTTCAGCTCGGTTTCGTCCCGCCTTTTTCGCGCGGCATTTTGAACAGATCCCTCTAAAAATAACGTCGTGTCCTGTCAGCCGGAAATCGCTGTCTGGGGGGAAATACTGATCAATCTGGGGAAGAACGGGCATATCCACATCGGAAAGCGCGCCGCATTCTTCGCAAAGCATATGGTAATGGGCGTCGAGTGTGGCGTCGTAGTGGAACGCCCCGTCGTCGCCGACGATACGAATGACCTCGCCGTCCTCGACCATGCGATTCATGGTTCGATAGATGGTCGCCTTGTTGATCGTGGGCGCTGTCCGGATGACGCATGTCTGAATTTCATCGACGGTGGGGTGATTCAGCGTCTTGAGGCAATCGGAAATGACTTGGCGTTGATGTGTCATACGCCTATGAGCATGATTTTTTGCCTGTTTCGCCATGTTCGATTTCTCTCTTCGTTCATTTGCGAAATAATTATAATCTTAATGCGAATTGATTGCAATAGTGAAATGCTTAAAGAAAAAACTGAACATTGAAACTGTCTCGATATTGTCTATCGTTGTCCGTAACGATCCGTCGGAGTTCCGCCGGATATTCTCACTCAGTGCAGAGGCGTTAAAAATTACTCAATTGTAGAGTGTCTTCCTCTATTCCGACTTCGATGACGACGCTCCCCCAGCGCGATAGGGAGCGGCTGAGCACGGACTCTGCCGCGGTTAGGTCGAGGTTCCAACACGCGTGACCTTCCAAATCTCTCATGGTCGCGATCTCAAGCTCAAATCCCGTTGACAGCTCCTTTGCGAAGGTCGGCTTGTTCTCTACATGGTAAAGTCGGAGCTTGTTGTTTGATGGCAATCGTCGCAGATGGATGTAGACGCGGCGGCACTTTTCCGTCAAGTAAAAGTCATCCTGTTCGTAAGGGTAATCGGGGCATGCCGATGTTCCATAAAAAGCGTCACTGTACATCCGGAGGAACTCTCCCGTTTCATTGAGTACATCGAGAGACGGCTTCGGGATGGCTCCCGTTCCTTTCGGCCCGATGTTGAGGAGCAGATTGCCGCCTCGGCTCCTGACCTTTGTCAATTGCCGTATGACATCTTGTGCGGTGCGCCAGTTTTGGTCGCTACGCTTATAACCCCATGAACTGTTCAGCGTGGCGGGGAGCTCCCACAGTTTCTTTTGGGATGATTGCAGGAGCATGTTGTCACCCGTCGTGATGTAGTCCCCCAGATCGCATCCGATGCGCCCGGAAATCAGGCAGGACGGCTGCAGCGAACGTATGAGGTCTTTGACTTGTCGGCATTGGGCGGGAGTTATGGACATCGGCGTGTCAAGCCAGATCATGGCGAGTGGTCCGTACTGCGTCAGGAGCTCTCGCAGCTGCGGGATACATTTCTCTTCGAGGTATTGTGTGAACAAAGGAGCGGGCGGAGCCTCCTGATAGGCACGTAGCCCTCCCGGATGATCCCAGTCTTGCGCTTGTGAATAGTAGACACAAAAGAGCAAATCGTGCCTTGCGCACGCTTCCGACATTTCGCGGACGAAGTCGCGTCCGGAGGGACTCAGAGCGACGCTGTTGAAAGAGTCGGCCGACGAATCGAACAGCGCGAATCCGTCGTGGTGTTTCGCCGTCAGGCAGATATACTTCATGCCCCAAGTGCGCGCGAAGTTGCAGATATGGTCGGCATTGAAGGTTGTCGGATTGAAAGACGCGGCTAGCTGATGATATTCATTGTCGGGAATGTCGAGAGAGAGCCTGATCCACTCCGCCAAGAAAGGTGTCACCTTTCCCCGATACTCACCGCCGAGCAGCGAATAGAGACCGAAATGAATAAATAGCCCGAAACCGGCATCCTTGAAAACGCGGAGCGTTCGGTCGATCGTAACTTCTTGAGCGGAGGATTCATTTTCTATGTGGACTTCATCATGTAGGTTAAGGTTCTTGACGATCTTAACGAATTCTCTCAGGCTCTGTGCGTCGACGGGGTTGGACGCTACGCCAAATCGTAAAGCAGTCCCGACATGGAGGTCGATCTCTTTCGACGGCAACGATTGTTGAATATGCTCGACATTGCCGTGCGTAATACCGCTTCCGAGAATAAGCCTCGGTCGTGCATGTTCCAAGTACCACGGCAGGCAGTCGAGGTTCTCATCGACGCACCCTTGACCGAGCGATGTCAGGATATGTGTAATTCGCGGATATTTGTTGATGCGCTCGAGTGAAGCCGCGACATCAGAGCTTTCATCGATGGCGCGGTGAAACGTCACATCAAAATCAGTTCCCTCGAGTACCCGCGAAAGTGTCGTGACATCGGCGATTCCGTCTTCATCGAGTATGCCTGTGACAACGCGCCGGACGCCCAATTCCTGAAACCGCAAGGCATCGCGCCTCATAACGGACAATAGGCTTTCCGAATAATGAAAGGAGTCTTGTTCTGGACGTAGCATGACGGCGACGGGAATACTGACAGCATCAAGGACAGCTCTCACAAGGCCGTCACTCGGCGTAAAACCTCCATGTTCAAGACAGGAGACGAGCTCGACACGATCGCCGCCGCTCGACTCAATGGCGAGGGCGTCGGCTAGACTTGTGGCAATGCATTCGAGAATCACCGGTTATCTCCTTCGTTCAGTTTGAGGCCTGTCCCTGTCGCTTGCGGCGGTTTCTACCGCCGACGCAGATGATAAGCCCGCCTAGGAAGCCGGCAACATGAGCCCACCACGCGATACCGCTTGACCCGCGCGTAAAACCTGAAATGAGCTGAATGATGAACCAGATGACGAGATAAATCGGCGCCGGGATTGTGACAAAGTACGGAACAATTGGCACTAATGTCATCACTCTCGCATGCGGATACAAAATGAGATACGCTCCCATCACGCCGGCAATGGCACCCGACGCCCCGAGCGTGGGGATGTCGGAATTGAAATCCGCAAGCGTGTGTGCTAGGATCGCGATGATCCCGGTTGCGAGGTAGAACAAAATGTATTTGACCGGTCGCAGATAATCTTCCACGTTGTCGCCGAAAATCCAGAGCATCCACATGTTGCCGAGGAGATGCGCAGTTCCTCCGTGCAAGAACATACTGGTGATCAGTGGGAAGTAAAATTTCCCCGCTCGTATCGCCTCGAGAAAATCCGCCGGTATGAACGCGTACCGATCTAAAAACTCATAATATGAAGGAAGGTCGAGCCTCTGCTGGTAGATAAAAACCACAACGTTGAAAATAATGAGAATAACGGTGATAAAGGGTATTCTGCGACTCGGTTGACTATCTCTAAGCGGTAGCATTTATCTTTTCCCTCGCTCTGTAAAAGGATCGTGCCAAGGCACATTCCCTCATCTTCTCGCTCCTGATGTAAGTAAAAGCGAACGTCACAAAAAACCCGCTATCCCTCATCGGAACGGGCGGATGTCTGTATTCTAACTGTTCTGAAGCTCGCGGCTAAGCATGGAAAACGGTGTCGTATCTCCCAACAAAATATAACCCACGAGCTTGTCGCCGATAAAATTGCGTCGGTCGTAGGTGAGCTGTGTTTCATCGAATGAAATCTGAGAAGTCACTTCCGGACCTTTCGGCGCAATGTCGCCGGCGGACGCGACCCGCGTTTCCATCGTGTTGACGAGATAGGGTTGCGGAGGGATGACACAAATTTCATCGCCCCCGGCGGCATTCACGCCCGCAACTCTTCCTTCTCGCGTCGATACTGACCAAAGGCCGTACCAAATCCCGTCCATCAGGGCGCAATCGCCTGCCGCGTAAACATTCGTAATGTTCGTTTCCATGCGATTGTTTGTCACGAAACGGCGATCAATCTCAATATCGACCCCGTCCATTACTTCAACACGTGCTCGCACTCCCGTCGAGACAAGAACGAGATCGGTCGCAAGGACAGTTCCGTCTGTCAGTTTCACGCCGGACACTTTTCCCGTCTCGGGATTGGCTAAAATCTCCGCGACAGACGCTTCTTTTCTTACATTGATATCGAGACGCTCGACCTGCTCTTGGAACATGGCGCTCGCGCGGGGGTCAAGTTGCCTTGAGAGCAACGCCTGACCGCGTTCGAGAATCGTCGTGTCGAGACCGCGCTTTTTTAAGGCGTACGCTATTTCAAGTCCGAGCAGACCGCCCCCGATGACGACTGCCATTTGACCGTCTTCGATAAAGTCGGAAATCTCGATCGCGTCGTCGAGTGTCCAGAGCGTAAAGACGCCGAGCAGGTCGTTGCCTGGCATTGGCGGCATAAAGCTACGGCTTCCGGTCGCTAAAATCAGTTTGTCGTAATCAATGGTTGAAAGATCGGACAGCGCGATACGCTGATTGTTTACGTCAACATATTCGACTTTCGTGCCTAAGCGAAGATCGAATTGACGGTCGTCATACCACGCCTGATCGTGCAGAAAAACTTTATCGATTGTGTCCGGCGCCATGACGACACCGGGGAGACGCGGCCTGTGATAAGGAAGGTTCGCATCCTCCGACAGAAGAATTATCCTTACATCGGGATCCTGCTTCCGCGCAGCCTCGGCTGCCGAAAGCCCGGCGATTCCGCTTCCGATAATCACAATGGTTTGCTCTGACATGAAAGACCTCCTTCACGAGGGGAATTGTATACAATTATTAGCCGTTTCCAAAGAACAGTTGAAACGTGAATTTATGATAGTCAGTCGACAATCAAGTGTCAACTTATTAACTAAAAGGAGGCCTGACTCAATCAGGTGTGCAGTTTTTCAATTAAGGTTGAAAAACTGTGCTGCGGGGGTGAATAAGAAGGACGAGATCCACAGATAGGTGTGCAATTTTTCAATTAAGATTGAAAAAGCTACACATAAAGTTGAAAAACTGCACACAGGGGTGCGCGGATATGGGGGAAAAAACAAGCAGGTGACAAAAATTCATATATAGTTGAAAAATTGTACACCTTAGGATAAATGACTTTTACAGTACATTACTAATTTTTTTATATCGGCAACGCATTGTATAATTAGTAACTAACAACATCAATTATCGTTCCGGTCACTGGTTTGCGGATTATCGCAGGAAACAACGTGAGATAACCACTTCCGACCTAGAGGTCGCTTTAATCATTAAAGAAAGGAGCCGTCATGACCATTCAATCTTCAAAAGGAAGAAAATACATCCCGGAGATTTCGTCGCCACTTCGCGGAGATATCATCGAGATGCCGCGTATCATCACCGAATGTTCCGGTATTCGGATTTTTGGGAAGCGCATTAAATCGATCATCTTTACGACAGATGCGGCGCAAGCGATCAATCACAACGCCGATGCGCTGATCGCTGTCTATCCGTTCACGCCACACCCCGCCATTACGAGCGCGATCATAGGGATTTCACCTGTGCCCGTTTTTGCCGGAGTCGGCGGCGGCACGACGGGCGGCAAACGATGCGCTCAGATCGCCATGTTCGCCGAATCGCAGGGCGCTATCGGTCTAGTTGTCAACTCGCCGACAACACTCGAGACCATACGCGACATTCGGGCGGTTGTCGATACGCCCATCGTCTGCACAGTCGTTTCGGAGTATATGGATATAGATTCGCGAGTTGCGGCAGGCGTTCAAATCTTCAATGTGAGCGGAGCTGAACGCACGGTCGACATTGTCAAAAGCATCCGCAAACGTTATCCGACGATCCCCATCATCGCGACAGGCGGCTCAACGGATGAAACAATACTCAGGACGATTGAGTCGGGCGCGAATGCCATCACGTACACTCCTCCGACAAGCGCCCAGCTTTTCAAAATCAAAATGGATAAATATCGAAAAATGGCGCAAGACGAATACGAGAACAGCAGGCAACTGAGCTGAACAATTATTTGCAGATTTTCTTTTGTGTTTCGGTGAGCGAAGGCATCACCGCTACGACGCTGCGGCTTAGATTCGTAGTATCATAATTCCGTAGAATACTGAAGGAAAGGTCGTTTATGCTTAGCGATACTCTATTTGAATACAAAAGATATTTCATCGACGGCGCGGAAAGCGAGTTGCGCGCACAGCATAACTCCAGTCGGCGCGTTTCTTTTCTTGACGGTCAAATGATCGGCAACGCCCGCCAAGATTATAAAGGCGTGAGCGCGCGTGTGCGGCGCGGCGGTCTCTATGGCTTCTCTTCAAAGGGAAACTATACGCAAGAGTCGGTGGAAAGCGTGTTGAGGGAAGCATCGAGCAATGCGCTTTTTCTCGAAAAACACGCAAAACCGACGAAGAATCGACTTTCATCCGTACCGAGCGGCCGGATGGAATTAAAGGATTCCATTAGCGATGCGGAGCAGTCTTTTTACATTGAGCTCTGTCGCGCCGTGGATGCGTACATCCTCGCTCATTGCCCGAACATTATCAGTCGACGCGTCACCGCGTATAGCGACTCAGTCGAGAAAGTGATTACCGTTTCGAATGGATACGATGCACATGTCGTTACGCCCAGAAGTTATGTGTACGTCATATTGACGGCAAAGTCAGCCGTGGGCACTCCTGTTGACGTGATGACATCGATTGGCGGTTTCGGCACGATCGATCGTAATTTTATCGATCTTAGCATTGTGAAAGAGAAAATTGATACGCTGTATGAACAGCTGCTGCAAAAATGCGAAGGCGTCTACGCGAAGGCGGGGGAGACTACGTGCATTTTATCTGGTCGTATGGCGGGTATGCTCGCTCACGAAGCCGTCGGTCATACGGTGGAAGCCGATCTCGTTCAGAGCGGATCGGTGTCGGCACATTTGCTCGGAAAACAGGTCGCCTCGGAGAAGGTTTCGATGGTCGATTACGCTCATACGGCTTTTGACAAACCGACACCTCTTCCAGTCTATGTTGACGACGAAGGCGTAAAAGCCGAAGACGCCGTATTGATTCGAGACGGTATCCTGACGGAGTACTTGAACAGTCGCCAGTCGGCCGACCTTTTCGACATGACGCCTCGCGGCAATGCGCGCGCGTGGCTTTTCTCTGACGAGCCGCTGATCCGTATGCGCAACACGGTGATTGTGCCTAGAGACGACAAGTTTGAGGACATGATTGCCTCGGTGGATGACGGATATTATCTAGTTGCGTCGGGCAATGGACAGGCGGACATGACAGGTGAGTTCATGTTCGGCGTGACGATCGGTTATGAGATTAAGAATGGCAAGCTTGGACGCGCCATGCTTGATACGACGATCTCCGGTGTCGCCTTTGAGATGTTGAAGACGGTCGATATGGTCTCCGATGAAGTGGAGTGGGAGAGTTCCGGTTTTTGTGGAAAGAAACAGCCAATGGCGGTAGGAATCGGTGGCCCGCACATTCGTTGCCGGTTGACGATGGGAGGCAAAGCATGAGATCAATGGAAAAAATGGCGCAACTCGGACTGTCCGCATTACGTGAAGGCGGTGCCGACCGGGCCGTTTGCACTGTCTCTCGCACGGTGATGCGCGAATTGACGGCGGAGTGGGGAGAGTTTAGTTTATATCGAACGATCTTTGACGATTCCGTCGGATATATGGCGATTATAGGCGGACGACGCGGCGTTCTGTCCCAAAATACTGTGAATAAAGATGCCATACGTGAAGGCGCCGCCAATTGTTTGAAATCGGCGCAAGCCGCGGATCCCGATGAGGCGTGGCAACTCGCTCCACCTTTACCGGAGCAGCTCTTCGAGACTGGCCCGCTCACATGTGCCGAAGAAAGATTATTCGAGCGTTGCGAGGAATTTTTGGCCGATATCCGCGCGCGTTTCCCTCTCATCAGTGTCTGGTCACTCGTTGCAACGCACACCTTGAGAGAGGGCGTAAGTCTCTATTCGACGGGAAGCCTGTTTTTCTCACGGCGCGGCGTGTACTCTGTCGACTTGTTGTTCAACGCGACGGAAGAAGAAGCGACGTCATCATTCTTTTCGACCTCCGCGGAGATGCTCGACCTCGACACGCCTTTCATTGAACTCGGAAGTTTTGAATCGGATCTCGCCGCCATTTCGCGGCAAGTGTTCACGAAGGCGATGGACGACAAGTTCACTGGTACGGTCTTGTTGACTCCGGATTGTTTTGGTGACCTGCTCGCGGCGTGCATTGGAACCTACGCTTCCGATGGCGTGATTCTGGACGGTACGAGTCTCTGGCGTGAGAAGATCGGACAACAGGTGGCAAACGAGAAGTTGAGTCTGAAACTTGCTCCGCTCCACCCCGATATCGTTGCCGGTCAACGCTACACATCGGAAGGCTATCTCGCAGAGGATTACTATTTAATTGAACGAGGCACTCTGAATCAGTTTCATCTCAGCGATTACGCCGCTCGCAAAACTGGTCACAGGAGAGCGCCCACTTCATCGCTCGGCAGCTTCATCGTGGAACCCGGTGAGGAGTCGCTCGAGACCATGATTCGCGGTATTGCGCGAGGGCTCGTCGTCGCGCGTTTGTCTGCCGGAGCGCCAAGCGCGTCGGGCGATTTTTCTGGCGTCGCAAAAAACTGTTTTCTGATTGAAAAGGGTGAGATCAAAGAGGCGTTGAGCGAGACGATGGTCAATGGCAATTTGGCTGAGTTTCTTATGAACATCAAAGCGCTTTCGAAAGAAGTCGTAAAAGACGGTAGTTCCGTGCTACCGTGGGTTGCCATTGAGGGCGTCGGTATCGCCGGAAAGTAAGGGTTTCAAAATGGATGAAAACGTAAAAGATAAGGCGATAAAATCGCCGAAAAGAGTATTCTGGGAGTTGATGCTGATAGGTGTCGCCCTGTTTGCGGCGGGCATCTTCACGCTTGCGAATCCTCAGGGAACGCTTAAGTTTATTCTGATCGTGTTGGGGGTCGTTTCGATCGTCAGCAGTGTCGGTTTTTTCATGCGCTATTTGCGCATTCGCGAGGAGAAGGGGTGGTTGAGCTCCTTTGTGCTGGTGTTGGCGGGCCTGCTGTTCATATTCGGCATTATTCTTATCGCCAAGCCCGATGAGACGTGGCTCTTCCTGATCTATGCGATCGGCTTGTGGTTCATCGCTTACGCCGTTTATTCGCTGGTCTCTTCCGTGAAGTATAGGTCTTTCAGTTCGAAACTGTTTATAGTAACGTTCGTTCTGGCAATCTTGCTTCTCATTGCGGGCATCGTGCTGATTTTATCGCCGACGGTTGGCATGACGTTTATCGGTGTGGTGATCGGGATTGCGCTTATCGTCAACGGTCTGGAGTTCATTCTGCTCGCCATTGCGGAGAAACTGATCGATCGCCGACAGAAACAATCGACATCCGACGCGAACTAGGCGGTGTTGCGCATTTCACCCTTTTGACAAGCTTCTCGGCTTCGCTGGGAAGAGTGTGAGCGCAAAGGATCGATTGACTAATGCGCATGCGCGTCGCCGGCGTGATATAGTGGTACAAGACAAGAGCCGATAGAAGGAAGGTTTTTACCATGTCAGATAAAAAAAGAATCATTACTTTACCGACACGTAAACTGATCGATGCGGACGGGCGTGACGGTTGCGGCGAGTGCCAGACATCTTGCCAGTCTGCCTGCAAAACATCTTGCGGTGTCGCGAATCAGCAGTGTGAGCAGGAGCGCGACTAAGCGTCGTTCTGAATATGGCGGTAGACCGCAAGGTTATCGCACCATGCCGAAAAGCCGGTGCGTCGGTTTCTGACGGAATAGGCAGATGGTACATCAATATAAACTGAACGGCTACAACATCGTGTTGGATGTTGACAGCGGAAGTATTCATCTCGTAGACGATCTCGTCTACGAGATTGTTTCGTTGTACGAAAAATCGGATTGTGACGGCATCGTGCACGCGTTGTCGGATCGCTTCGACCACGATGACATCCGTTCGGCGCTCGACGATGTGCAGGAATTGGTCGATCAACAGAAGCTGTTCTCCCATGGTGATTACCCGGCGCGACTGTTTGACGGATCGCACTCAGGAGCGAGTGTTGAATCGCAGTCTAAGGAGCAATATTCGCTGATTGAATATCCCTCTTGTCCGGATGGCGACGTGGCGACGAGTTATCGGAAAGATAACGATATCATCAAGGCGCTCTGCCTCAATGTCGCTCATACATGTAATCTCGACTGCTCCTACTGTTTTGCCGGACAGGGCAAGTACAAAGGAGAGCGGGCGCATATGTCTCTTGAGACGGGGAAGAAGGCGATCGACTTCCTCATGGAGCGTTCGGGTTCAAGGCGAAATTTGGAAGTCGATTTTTTCGGCGGCGAACCGCTCCTCAACTGGCAAATGGTCAAAGACATTGTCGCTTATGCTCGCTCGATCGAAAAAAAAGCAGGCAAGCACTTCCGGTTTACGCTGACGACGAACGGCATTCTCATCGATGACAATGTGATCGAGTTTACGAACAAAGAGATGCACAACGTCGTTCTCAGTCTCGACGGACGCCCTCACGTGCACGACCAATTTCGCGTCGATATTGGAGGCAAGGGCAGTTATGTCCGTATCGTACCGAAGTTTCTTGAGCTCGTTAAGAGGCGAACCCGTGGCACGTACTACGTCAGAGGCACGTACACGCATCTCAATATCGATTTTCTAAACGATATTCTGCATATGCTCGATCTCGGGTTTCGCGAGATCAGCATGGAGCCGGTCGTCTGTCGACCTGAGGAACCGTATGCGCTGACCGACGAGGATTTGCCGATTATTTTTGAGCAATACGAGAAACTTGCCGAGGAGATGTTGCGCCGCGAGCGCGAGGGCGATCCTTTCGAGTTCTACCACTTCATGATTGATCTCGAGCACGGACCCTGTATCTACAAGCGGATTACAGGTTGCGGGGCGGGGACGGAGTATCTCGCCGTGACGCCTTCGGGCGACCTCTACCCGTGCCACCAGCTCGTCGACGATCCGTCCTTCAAAATTGGAACTC
>FZPS01000186.1_pt202 | contig 27802 bp, 27 predicted proteins | sample 1817821 | NCBI WGS metagenome assembly FZPS01 (sample SAMEA104158645, study PRJEB21678) | metagenome | place: Germany | collected 2015-04-21
ATAATATGAAAATTAGTAAAACAAAACCTAGATATATATATGTACCTAAATATCTTTCATAACTTGCAAGAAGTGGTCCTTCAAAATCATTAAATGAAAATATATATAATAATAACATTGCAAAACCATAGGCTATACCGCCAAATAAATATACAAAAGTATATTTATAAGAGCCTTTAATTTTATAAGATGCTATTGTAATTAATATTGTAGTAATAATTAAGCTTAGTATGTAATTTAATTTAATTGGATAATCTAAAATAGGTCTTTTTATTAAAGCAACCATAAAATTTTGAAAAGCTTCAATTTGATGGGGTTCTCCCGCTGTACCTTTCATGATTCCTAATAGCTTAGAAATTGTGATTTGAGATAAACTAAATTGACCAGAAATATCTAATAAATCAATATATTTATTCCAACTTATATAGTAAAGAAATGGTATTACTATAAAAAATAAAGTCATAACAATAATTTCTTTTTTATTAATCTTTTTAATGTTTAAAACAATCATTAACATTAATAATAAATAAAATGGTAATCCTATTTGTTTAACCATAAGTAAAGAAACTAATACCATGCTTAAATTAATAGTTTCAAATAATTCATTATCATAATTAAAAGCATGATATAGTCCATAACTTAGTAATATTCCTATTAAAAAATCAGTATATATACTATCAGTAAAATTAGGAAAGAAATCACTAATACTTAATACTTGTACTAACAAAAATAATAATATAAAGAAAAATCCTTTAAGATAGTCTTTTTTATTCTTGATGGATAAGTTTTTAAATATAGGAAAAATAAAGCTTAATGTTAAAATTGACATTGCTCTAAAGGTAAAAGGTTCATTATAATAATTACCACTTAATTTACACCATAAAACTTCTAAAATAGTAGAAAATGGAGGATAGTCTTTATGCACTAATAGTAAAGATTCTGGTTCAGAGTAAAAGGCATTTAATCTAAAACTTTCTTTTGTCATAAATCCCCAATGCATAAAGTCATCCCAATATTTAAATGTAGTAAATTTATGTAAAACTACAATATATACATATATTAAAATAAAAAATATTAGACCAATTGTAATAAAGTTTTTATTTAATGTTTTAATATAATGCTTATCTTTATATAGTTTATAAATAGTAATTGTTATAAAAAGAAATATAAGTATTAAAGAAATATAAAAACCATATGATAATTTTTTGAAAAAACCTGTAATTATCATAATATTTACAACACTAAGTAAGCTTAGAGGAATACATTCTTCTATTTTTTTGTCAAAAACAACCACAAAAAATCCTGTAACTGCTAATAACCATAATAAAGGGATAATATATTCCATATTAATACCTAACCTTCATAAATACATATTGTTCATTTTCATATAATATATCAGCGATTGCCCTAAGATTTAAATAAATTGGTGTATACGTACCATCCTTATTATCAATTGCTTGATTTTTTTTCATAATTACATATTTTATATCATTTTCTAACAATAAATCACATGCTAGATTATACTTGGGTGGTGTTGAATATATTTCTTGTCCCATATGATTTCTTAAGAAAAATACGTTCATTAATTCACTAGGCGCATCATTTTTTATTTCTGCATATTGATCTGCGACCCTTGTTTCATAAACTGAAAAAGCTAATTCTATATTGTTTACATAACCCTTAGTACTAGGTATTTGACTTAACATTTTAACTCTAATAGCTTCTTTTGAAATAATTTCATTTACATGATTATATAAGTCAAGTTCTTGATTGGTTATTCTATAGTAAGGATTATAATCCTCTGTAGGTATAAGAGTTTTTGCATAATTAGTACTAAATTGTAAGTGACTAAAGGGTATTATTATAAGACTTCCAATAATACAAATTCCATTAATTAGATATTTATTTTTAAGATTAGATAATGAGTTAATAAATATTGCCATATTTGTAATATTAAATATAATTTCAAATGCTCTATAAAATACAAAATCAGTTAAAAAATTAATTATAAAAGGTGTAACTAAAGGATTTAAAAATAATATGATAATTGATATTAAATAATATTTATAATTTTTATTTTTTGATTTTGTAAAAAAATATATTAATATTACAAGCCAAATAACTAAATTAGGATATAAAAGATTTTTTTGATTGATTGTGAAATAATCATGAACCATATCATAAGCACTATGGTCACTAAAAAAATATGAATAAGGATATTTAGAGTTTAATTGAATAAAATAAGATGAAACATACATTAAAATTACTACCAAAATAATTGTAAAATAATGTAATTTGTACCAGATTTCATTATCTTTTAGCTTGTGATTAATGAAGTAATAGAAAATTATTAAAGCTAATAGTATTACTGAAACATATACTTTCATACAATAAACTATTATTAATAAATACATTAATGTAGGTATAAATGCATATAAACAATAAGTAATTATTTCCTTATCATAATTTTTAAATATTAAATAAACTATAAGAGAAACTAATATAAATAAACTTATAAATGCACCGGAAGAGCTAACTGCAATTAAACCTGATAATAATATACCAATTAATAATAAAGTTGATTTTTCTTTTGTATGAAAAAAATCATAGATAAGTAATAAAACATATGAAATTGCAATTACTCTATATGAATTACCAATAAATGCAAATGCATAATTATAATATTTAAAAAATAAGAAAGAAGATATTATTACTAATAATAAGGTATATGTTTTTTTGTTTAAAAATTGTTTTGAAACTGTATATAAAGTAACTCCAAAAAAATATAAAAAGGTAATAGTAGAAGAATAAAAATATATAGGAGTTTGCAATACTTCTGAAATATTTAAATTTCTAACTAATTTTAATAACATAGAAAATAATGCATAAAATGAAGTGAAGTCATATCTATATGAAGAAAATTCATATTGATCAAATAGACTATGAATTTCTCCACTATAAAAATTCATTCTTCCATATATAGGTTTAATTGAGTTTTCATTTACCATTGATAAATAAAAAGTTGAATCAAAATAAGCTTCTCCAAGAGTGTATGATTGTATTCTTATTAATCCAATAGTTAATATTATTATTCCTATAATACTTGCGTATATATCATTTTTACTTGGATATAAGTTAACTTTTAAGTAAATTGAAATAATTAATAAAATCAATGGCAGTAACATAAATGCAATTAGCATAAACTTTGTAGGTAAGGATAATAATACGAATAAGTATAATATTGGTTGAAGAATTCCTAAGAACGTAAAAAAACCAAAACCTAACCATGTATTATCTTTATCATTTTTAAAAAATAGATGTTTAGTTAATCTACCTGTTATATATGAAGAAATTAATATGAATATTACAATAAATATTATAGAAATCATAGTTACCTCAACTTGCATAATAAACTGTATATAAAGCTGTACTTATTCCAGTAGGATTTAGCTTAGTAAATCTGCTAGAACCAAATAACCACATTTTAACTAATTCTAAATCCGCATTGTGATCAACATAAACAATTGCATCTTCATACATGAAGAAGTCTGCTTTAATTTGTTTAGCTTCTAGAGAATCATTCATTATATAGATATTTTCATATTCTCTAAATTCAAATGCATTTACATTTGTATAATTTGGATCCCAAGTAGGATCATTATAAATAATTAATAAATCACCATAATGAGCTTTCGCAAAAGAAATTGGGTTTTTATAATCTTTAATATAAATATTAGGGAAACCAGCAGATGCAATAATAAATATGGTAAGGATTAATATAGATATATTTTTATATGGTTTTATTTGATTAAATAAAGCTGTCAATAGTCCTATAAACATTATTGCATCAACAGGGACCATATATCTATGAGTTACAAAACTACTTGTTTTGCCTACTAATAAAAAGTATGCTACATAAGTAAATATTAAAGTATATTGAGTTAATGTAAATTTGTTTTTATTTTTAAATTTTAAAATAATAATTATTAATAAAATGATTAAAGTATATATTTTAAATGGACTTTGTTTTAAATAATCAATATATCTATCTAAAGTATTAGCATTTGATTGTAAGTTTGTAATTGCATTAATGCTATGGTTATGATTAAACCAATGGTTAATTGCACTTGGGAAAATAATTAGTGCAAGAATTATTCCTAATAGCACTGATATACAAAATAAAAATAATTCTTTATAGTGTTTTTTATATAAAAGAAACAAACCAATTACTAAGCATATAAAGAAATATATTATATAAGAATAGTAATGAGTTAAACACCCTAGTAATGTAATAATACTTAAAGATATATATGTTTTATTATTAACTTTATCTATATCAAAAAAATCAACTGCGTTATATGCAAAAGATATTGCAAGTAAATTTACTAATGGATACATTCTTATAAATGAAACATAATTTAAAACCACAGGATTTACTATGTATATAAACATTATAAGAAATGATATTAAATAATCTTTTGTGATTTTATAAGAAAATTTATAAATCATGATAGAAGTTATTAAAAAATAGAATATATTAGGTAAATATCCATGCCATGGAGTCAAATTAGATGAAAAAATTGAAGACACAATGTGTATTATTAAATAAAATAAAGGTGGATGACAATCACCAGCTTGATTTGACCAAACATTTTTAAAGTCAAAAGGATTATCTATTACACCAAATCTATTAAATACTTGGCTATCTGTCCAACCAAAATTATCGTGAGATGCCCATCCTCCAGGAGTATTAGATAAAGAAAAAGATAACAGATCATCAATTAAGAATTTATCTGCATGGTATCTACATGTAATTAAGGCTAAACCTAATGCGAATATAAGAAGAATTATTAATAAAATAATTCTGTTTGATTTTTTTTCTAAAAATTTCATAAATAAAATTCCTTTGATTACCTAAGTATTATAACAAATAATATATTTTTATTAACTATTACTTTGAACTAGTAGCTTAAATTTGTTATTGTAACCATGTAAGTTTTATTAGAAAGGTTTATTATGCTAAAAGAAAAATTTAAAGAAGTAATATTTTCTGTAGTACCTATAGTAGTAATAGTAATAATTTTAAGTTTTACTTTAGTTGACATTCCATCAATATTAATGACTAGGTTTATCATTGGTTCAACCATTGTTATTATTGGCCTTGCAATATTTTTGTTAGGTGTAGATGTTGGTATAACTCCTATAGGTCAATTAATGGGTAAATCCTTAGCTAAATCAAATAATATTTTAATTTTAATATTTGCTGGTTTTTTCTTAGGTTTTGTAATATCTGTAGCTGAACCAGATTTGCATATACTTGCTGAGCAAGTTGCATCAGTTACTAGTGGTGCTTTAGCTAAGCCAACACTTGTTATAGTTGTTTCTTTAGGGATAGCTATAATGATGGCTATTGGTTTGGTTAGAATTGTTAAAAACTTTAAAATCAATTATTTATTTACAATTGTTTATGGAGTGATTTTTATATTATCTGTATTTGCTCCTGAAGCTTATTTAGCTATTGCTTTTGATTCATCAGGAGCTACTACAGGGGCATTAACTGTTCCATTTATGTTAGCTATTGCGATGGGTGTTTCTATGCTTAAAAAAGATAGTAAAGCAGGGGAAGAAGATAGTTTTGGGTTAGTTGGGATAACTTCATCAGGAGCTATATTAGGTGTTCTTCTTTTAAGCGTTTTTTCAAAAAGTGGAGAATTAGTAGGAGATATTACAGAGACATTTGAAATAGGAACTTCTATAATAGAGCCTTTTGTAAGCAAGTTTCCAACTATTTTTATGGAAATTGTAATTGCGTTAATTCCAATCATAACTATATTTTTACTGTTTCAAAAATTTAAATTAAAGGCTAGAAAATCTACTGTAAGAAAGATAATGTTTGGGATGTTATTTACTTTAGTAGGACTGGTATTATTTTTATTAGGTGTTAATGCAGGGTTTATGGAAGTTGGATATTATGTTGGCTATGAGCTTGCAATGTTAGATAATAAGATATATCTAGTGATTGTGGCATTTATGCTTGGATTAGTTACAATATTAGCAGAACCTGCAGTTCATGTGTTAACTTCTCAAATAGAAGAGGTTACAAGTGGTTATGTAAATAAAACAACAGTTTTTGTAGCTTTATGTATAGGAGTTGGTGCAGCTGTTGCAATGTCTGCGATAAGAATTTTAGTACCTGAAATAAGGCTTTGGCATTATTTGTTGCCTGGATTTTTCCTTTCTGTATTATTATCTTATACAGTACCCACATTATTTGTAGGGATTGCATTTGATTCAGGAGGAGTAGCTTCAGGTCCTATGACTGCAACATTTATTCTTTCTTATACACAAGGTTTAGCTAGTGCAACACCAACTGCAAATGTATTAATTGATGGGTTTGGTGTAATTTCTGTTGTAGCAATGACTCCAATAATAGCATTACAAGTTTTGGGGTTTATATATAAGATTAAATCTAAAAAGGCGGTGGAAAAATGACATCTAGTAATATTGAATTAATCTTTGTGATCGTAAATAAAGGAATTGCATGTAAGATAGTTAAAGAATCTAAAAAATGTGGAGTTAAAGGTGCTACTACAACCATGGGAAAAGGAACAGCTTCTAATAAGCTTTTAAACTATATTGGATTAGGTGATATTAGAAGAGAAATTGTACTGATGGTGGCGCCAAGTGATATCGCAAATACTGCCATTGATGTATTAAATAAAAAGTTTGAGTTTTCAAAACCTAATCATGGCATTGCATTTACAACTACAGTTTCTAAAGTTTTTGGGACTACTAGCTGTCAAACAGAGGATAATTATATGAAAGGAAGCGAAAAACAAATGTATAATTTAATAACTATAATTGTAGAAAAAGGAAATGCGGAAGATGTTATGGATGCTGCTAAGAAAGCTGGCGCTAAAGGTGGAACTATAGTTAATGCAAGAGGATCTGGAATTCATGAAACAACTACTTTGTTTAATATGGAAATAGAACCTGAAAAAGAGATTGTTTTAATTATTAGTAAAAAAGAAGAAACAGATCCAATAGTAAATAAAATCCAAGAAGATTTTAATATAGATGAACCTGGAAAAGGTATTGTATTTATTCAAGATATTAATAAAGCATATGGTTTATATGGAGATTAGTTATGCAAAATAATAAGAAATTAAAACCATGGGTTAGAAATGTAATTTCAGTTATTTTATTATGTATTATTGTTTATAGTGGATATAATATTTATAAGATAAAAACAGATGAAAAAGAAACTATTGAAATACAAAATGAATATAGATTACCTATAAAAAATGAAATATTAAATGTTGATACTTATAGTGATAAATATAATGATTTAAAAAATATAAATGAAGATTTTCTAGGGTGGGTTTCTTTTGAAAGTGGATTAATTGATTTACCATTTTTTCAGACTACTGATAATACATTTTATTTAAATAAAAATATTAATAAGGAATATTCAAGCCATGGATCTGTATTTTTAGATTATCTACAAAATTTAGATGGAAATAATATAACCTTATATGGTCATTATGTTTATAATAATTCAGAGATTATGTTTACTCCTTTAGTAGAGTTAAAAAATAAAGAAGTTTATGAAGACAACAAGTTTTTTTCTTTGTATTTAGAAAATACAGAAAGAAAATATGAATTAGTAGGAATATTAAAATATAGTGTAACAGATGAACCTTTATATCAAGTAGGTGTATTAGATGAAGCCAAGTTTAATGAATACAGAGAATATATTTATAAAAATAGATTGTATGATACAGGTGTAGAAATTAATGATGATGATAAATTATTAAGTTTGCAAACTTGTGTAAGAAATGAAGATAATTCAAGATGGTTAATAGTAGGAAAATTAATTGAGGAAAAAGGAATACAATGAAAAAAATAGTTTTATATAATGTTGAAGAAGAATTGTTAGAAAAATATAGAAGTATAGAAGAATTTAAGGATATAAAATTTTCAAGAGTTTTTGATGAAGATTTAGATAAATTAGTTAATGATTTATTTGAATTAGAAAAAAATATTGGAAATTGTGAAGCTTTTGAAAAATCTTATATGATAATGTCTAATATATCTTCAGATGATTTAAATTTTATTAATAAGACTCTTAAAGAGTATAATTTAGTTTTTAATGGTATCAAGGTTATGAAAACTCAAACTAATAAAGAATGGGCTTTAAAAGCTTTATTAGAAGAAGTTAGTGAAGAACATGAAATAGTGACTAGAGTCTTTGAACTTAGAAAGTTAATTAAATCTACAAATGATATGGATTTAAGTAAATATGAAGAGCCATTATCGTTTGGTTTAAAACAAGCATTATTAAATGGTTATATATTAATTAATAGTAAAGATATAAATGTCGATAAATTAGATGAAGCTATTGAAAATATCAATCATTTTTTAAAGGCTATGGGAGAGTTAAAGTGAAATATAATTTTGATGAAATAATTGATAGAACAATTACAAATGATATAAAGTGGAAAATAAATGAAGAAGTAGCAAGTGGTGAAGTAGTTCCTATGTGGGTTGCGGATATGGATTTAAAAGTAGCAAATCCTATTGTAGAAGCTATAGAAAATAGAATTAAAACACCAATCTTTGGTTATTCAAGTCTTAGTGATTATCATAAGCAATTAGTAGCTGATTTTTTTAATAGAAGACATAACTATAATGTGTTAAAGCAAGATGTTTTATTTAGTACAGGAGTTGTATACTCAATTAATGCAATTCTTCAAAAATATACAAAAGAAAATGATAAGGTAATGATTATGTTACCTTCATATGGACCTTTTGTGTCAGTAACAAAGAGTAATAAAAGAATTCCTATTTATACTCATTTAAAATTAGTTGATGGAAAATATAAGATAGATTTTGATGAAATGGAAGAAGTTGTAGAAGATTGTAAGGTTCTTATTCTTTGTAATCCTCATAACCCTACAGGTAAAGTTTTTACAAAAGAAGAATTAATAAAAATATCTGATTTTGCAAGGAAATATGAAATGTTAATAATCAGTGATGAAATTCATTGTGATTTTGATTATCATAATAAATTTATTCCAATAATAAGTGTTAATGAATATGCAAGAGAAAATACAATTGCACTTACTAGTATTACAAAAACATTTAATTTAGCTGGAGTTAAAGTTAGTTTTATATTTGTGAAAAATGAAAAAATAAGAGAAGAGCTAGAAGATTTTATTAATTTGTTAGGAATTTCTTCTATTAATACTTTTGCGATAGAAATACTTGAAGCTACTTATACAAAGTGTGATGATTGGTTAGATGAATGTTTAAGTTATTTAAAAAGCAATATTGATTATGTAATGAAAAGGTTAGAAAAAATACCTGAGATAAAATGTATTAAACCTGATTCTACATATTTAATGTGGTTAGATATGAGTAAATTAGATATTACAAAAGAAAAACTTCATCAAACAATTATTGATGAATCTAAAATCTTATTTACAAGTGGAGATTCTTTTGGTGATAAATATATAAATTATGAAAGAATGAATATTGCATGTCCAAAAAGTCAAGTAAAAGAGACAATGGATAGGTTAGAAGAATTTGTAAAGAAGTATAGAAAGTAAGATATAAATTTATCTTATTTTTTTTATTTTTTCTTTGTTTTAATTAACTTTAATAAGTTTTAAAATTTTAGAAATCACTTTAAATAGTATGTTTTACTTTACGCAACCTTAACAATGTAAGCGCTTAAAAATATTTGACTTTATATATATATATAATTAAATTCATAAAAACAAGGTTTTTTATATAACGACATATTTAAATCAAGGAGAAATTATGCCAAATTTAACAAAATTAAAATTTAAAGAAAATGGAGATTTCGCTTATTTTCCAGGCAATACAGTTGTAGCAAATTTGTATCATCAAGAAAAGTTAATTAAATATATAAATATAATCCAAGATGAATATAGAAAACTTCCTTTTTATAATAAATTCACATTAACTCCTAATAAGTCAATACACATGACTGTTATTGAACTTTTATGTGATAAAAATCGATTACCAGAGTATTGGAGTAAAGATATTCCTTTAGACATGCCTATTGATGAAGTTAGTGATTATTTTGGTAAGAAGTTAGATATTTTCCCGCTTCTTAATGAAGATATTGAAATGGAAGTAATAGGTATGGGAGTACAAAACATATTAGTTAAACCAGCAAATGAAAAATCATTGAATAGATTAAAAGAAATTAGAAATTATGTATCTAAAAATGCAGGAGTTGATTTTCCAAATTCAGACACATATCAATTTCACATTTCAATAGGTTATTTAAGAATTCCATTAAATGAAGAAGAACAATTATTGTTTGATAATCACAAAAATAAAATAACAAAACTATTAAATGAAAATTTAAAAATCATTAAGATAAATAGAATTGATTATACGACTTTTAAGGATATGACTCAGTTTATTCCTTATGAAAAATAAAGCAAAATTTATGAATTGGGAAAGGAGAAATCTAATGAAAAAATTGCTGAAGTTAATTGGAGTTATTCTGATGGTGCTATCTTTGGTAGCATGTTCAGGACAAAGCTCAAACAATGAATCAACTGGAACAACTGAAGGTGGAGAGGTAGATTATAGTCAAGAATTAATCATCTATACAAATTCTGCATCTGGAGGAAGAGGAGAATGGTTAGTTGAAAAAGCTAAAGAAGCAGGCTTCAATATTCAAATGGTTCAAGTTCCTGGTGGAGAATTAACGGATCGTGTAATTGCTGAAAAAAATAATGCGATTGCGGATATGGTTTATGGTATTAACGTAATGGATATGAATAAATTAAAGGCTCAAGATCTTTTAATTCAATTTACTCCTGTGTGGATTGATAAAATAGATAAAAGTCTTGCGGATTCAGAAGGGTATTATAATCCAGTATTTGTTCAACCACTTATTTTGATAGGTAATCCAGATGTAGATGTTATGCCAAATGATTGGACAGAATTAGGAGAACAATACACTCAAAAATATGCACTCCACGGTTTAACAGGTGGAACAGGACGTGCTATTCTTGGATCAATTATTTCTCGTTACTTAGATGAAAACGGAGAATTAGGTGTTTCTGAAGAAGGATGGAAAGTTGTAGAAGCATATATTAAAGGGAACAATGCTTTACAAGGTGGTCAAGATATGATGGCTAGAATATTAGATCCAGAAGATGAAGTTCAATATGGAATGATGTGGGCATCAGGCGCACTTCAAGGCCAAAAAGACTATGATGTTAAATTTAAAGTTATGGCTCCAGAAATTGGTGTTCCGTTTGTTACAGAGCAAACAGCTATTCTTAATACAAGTAAAAAACAAGAATTAGCAAAAGAGTTTATTAACTGGTTTGGTAGTGCTGAAATATTAGAAGAATACTCTGCAAATTTCGGTTCTATTCCAGCTAATAATGATTCAAAAGTAGGAGAGGATATTGAAGATTTACTATCAATTGTTAAACCTCAAGATTTAGATTGGGAATTAATTGGTTCTCATTTAGATGAGTGGGTAGAAAAAGTTGAATTAGAGTATGTTCAATAATACAAAAAAATAATTATAAGTAAATTATGAAATCTGTCAATTTAAGAACCTATATCTTAAAAGTGCAGATTTCTTTATTTAATAATAAGTAAAGGAGTTGATAGAATATGATTAAATTTGAAGGAATTACAATAAAATATGGTGACTTTGTTGCTATTGACAACTTAAATTTACAAATAAATGAAGGGGAATTCTTCACGTTTTTAGGACCTTCTGGATGTGGAAAATCTACAACACTACGATGCTTAGTTGGTTTTATTGATGCAGCCAGTGGAAGAATTACAGTTAATGATGAAGATATTACTTATGCAGACCCAGAAAAAAGGGGAATAGGAATAGTGTTTCAATCTTATGCACTTTTCCCAACAATGACTGTATATGATAATATTGCTTTTGGTTTAAGAGTAAAAAAAGAATCAAAAGAAATTGTTGATTCTAAGGTAAGAAATGCAGCGGCATTAATAAAAATTTCTGATGATCAATTATTAAGAAATGTTTCAGAATTATCTGGTGGACAACAACAAAGAGTTGCATTAGCTCGTGCATTAGTATTAGAGCCTAAAATTCTTTGTTTAGATGAGCCTTTAAGTAACTTAGATGCTAAATTACGTGTTGAATTACGTAAGGAATTAAAAAGATTACAAAAAGAATTAGGTATTACATTTTTATATGTAACCCATGATCAAGAAGAAGCGTTAACCTTATCTGATCGTATTGCAGTATTTAATAATGGTTATATTGAACAAGTAGGAAAACCTACAGAAATATACCATGAGTCTAAAACAGAATTTGTATGTGATTTTATAGGCGAAATGGAAATACTTACAGAAAAAACAATTACGGAAATTAATAGACAAGAACCAAAGTCAAAACTAGATCCTAATAAAAAGGGGTATATACGTTTAGAAAAAATTCATTTTAAAAAAGAAGAACAAGACACAGTTACTTTAACGGGAAAAGTTTTAGATGTGGAATTTAAAGGTGTTACAACGGGATATACTTTAGATTTAGATGGTTTACAAATAGTAAGAAAAACGAGTATTGACAGTCAATTTGGTATTAAAAAAGTTGGTGCAGATGTAGAGGTTTATATTTGCCCTGATGATGTTCTTCAATATTAGGAGGTGCCTTATGACTAGTAAATTAAATTGGAAAGATTGGATATTAAGAATTTTATTAGTATGGTTTGTTTTCACATTTATAATTTATCCAAATTTAGATCTAATAATAGGGGTATTTTATAAAGATGGACAATTTACTACAAGTGCTATAGATCGTATCATGACTTCTGAGCGAGCATATAAAAGTATTGTAAATAGTTTTAAGTTAGCTTTTGCTGCAGTTATTACTACTAATATTGTTGGATTGCTAACAGTACTTTTTACGGAATATTTTGATATTAAAGGTTCAAACATTCTAAAAGCAGGATATATGAGTTCGCTTGTTTATGGTGGTATAGTATTAGCTGCAGGATATAAATTTGTTTATGGTTCTTCAGGAGTAGTAACATCATTACTTTTAAAGATTAATCCTAATCTTAACCCTAATTGGTTTGTAGGGTTTTGGGCTGTATTATTCATTAGTACTTTTGGAGGGACATCGAATCATACCCTATTCTTAACAAGTGCTATACGAAATGTAGACTATCATACAATAGAAGCTGCTAGAAATATGGGAGCTAAGCCTTCTACTGTGTTTTTAAAAGTTGTATTACCTACTTTAAAACCTACAATTTTCGCATTGACAATATTAATATTTTTAGGTGGATTATCTGCAGTAGCTGCTCCTGCAGTAGTTGGTGGAAAAGAGTTTCAGACTATAAACCCAATGATTATTACATTTGCGAAAATGACAGGATCACGTGATTTAGCGGCACTTCTTTCTATAGTGCTAGGATTAGCAACTGCAGTTCTTTTAATTATTATGAATAAAGTAGAGAAAAGTGGAAACTATATTTCAGTTTCTAAGACAAAAGCACCAATTAGAAAACAAAAAATCACTTCAGTGCCAGCAAACATTATTGCACATATTTTAGCTTATTTATTATTTGCGATATATGTAATACCAATTGTTTTAATTGTTTTATATTCGTTCACTGATCCAGTTGCTATTAAAATGGGAAATTTATCATTATCTAATTTAACATTACAAAATTATAAATTGTTATTTACTAGCAAAGATGCACTTACACCATTTTTAGTGAGTTTTGGATATGCATTTATAGCTGGTACTATTGCAACATTACTTGCAATATTATTTGCACGAATTGTTCACAAACAAAAACATAAACTAGATGGTATGTTTGAATATGCAGCATTATTACCTTGGTTATTACCTAGTACATTATTGGGGGTTGCTTTATTATTTACATTTAATAGACCGCAGCCATTAGTTTTTAATATGGTGTTAGTTGGTACGTTAGCAATTCTTCCTATTGCATATGTTATTTTAAAAATTCCTTTTTCATTTCGTATGATTCGTGCAACGTTTTTTAGTATTAATAATGAAATGGAAGAGGCTTCTAGAAGTATGGGCGCAAGTCCATTTTATACAATGGTAAAAGTTATTATTCCTTATATTTTACCTACAGTACTTTCTGTTATTGCGTTAAATTTTAATTCATTACTTGCTAATTACGATTTAACTGTATTTTTATATCATCCATTACTTATACCATTAGGTGTTGCGATAAAGTCTGCAACAGATGAGACTGCTTCATATGATTCTCAAGCATTAATGTTTGTATATACAGTAATCTTAATGATAATATCAAGTGCTGTAATATATATGACAAGAGTTCGTAACAGTAAAAATGCTTAAAAAATATAGGGTAAATATTAATGATAATCAATTTGATGAGGAGTAGGGACTCTACTCCTCGTTTTAATACAAGATTAAAACCATAAAATATATTAGTTTATACTAGAGTTTTATTTAAAAACATAATAGAATAATGATTCATTATTAGGTTTATTATAGAGAGGTAAAAAAATGTATCAAAACTTAACATTTCAAACAATATTATTTAGGTGTGTTTTAGCAGTATCTATTGGAGCTCTAATTGGTAAAGAAAGAGGTACAAAAAATCAACCAGCAGGAGTTAGAACGCATAGTTTAGTATGTTTAGGCGCAAACTTAATTATGCTTACTAATATATTTGCGGTTGAGCATTTTGATACAGGAGACCCAACAAGGATGGCTGCACAAGTTATTACAGGGATAGGTTTTTTAGGTGCAGGAACTATTTTAGTTACAGAAGAAAATAAAGTTCGTGGTTTAACTACGGCTGCTGGAATTTGGGTTGCGGCGGCAATAGGACTTACAGTAGGAATTGGATTTTATGAAGGCGCAATCATAGCTACAATATCTGTCTTATTAATTATGACCGCAATCCACTATTTAAATGATTATTCATATCTTAGAGCTGAAGTTTTAGAAATTTATGTGGTTGTAGAATCGATAATTATATATAACGATGTTTTACAATACTGTTTAGATAATAATGCGCGAATTAGAGAATCAAAAACTTCTTTTGGAGAATCACCTAAAGAAAACATAGAAAAACTTGTCAAGAAAAACAAGAAGGTTTCAAGCTATTTAACAGTTAGATTAAAAAGGAACACAAATCAACTAAAATTTTTAGAAGGAATTTCAGATATTCCTGGAGTTATTTATGTAGAGGAAATTTAATACATAAAAAAAATAGACTAAGGTCTATTTTTTAAATCTTCAATATCTCCCATATCTTCTAATTTAATATGAGATGCATCGATAAAATCAGTGAAATCTTTTTGTCCTTTTATAGTAGAAGGGATGGTTCCATCTAGTTGACCTCTTATACTTTTAGCTCTTAATAAGCAAAACTCTTTTATGGTCTTTACACCTAGTAGATAATCTTCATGGGATATAAATGCAGTTGGATCTTTTTTTACATATGGAGATATCATTTCAGTGACTTTATCTACTTCATTTTCAAAGTATCCACTTTCAAAGTATTCAGTTATAAAATAATCAAAGTAAGTTCTATATTGACGAAAATATTCATTATTTAACATTAAATGATGATATAAAGGTCTATTTTTCATTATTTCACCACTTGCAGGAGTATCAATAGGGTAATTTACATATAAATTAGAATCATTAATAGGATTAGGCATACCTAGAGAATATGTCGCAAATGCAAGGTTGTAATCCCAAGGAAGAATACTTAATATTCCATCTTCTTCATATAAGAAATAGTTATGTCCTGTTTTACCTAAATAACTATCCATGTTTACCACAAATACTTGAACTGTAAAATATCTTAAAACTTCATCAATATTTATTGCCTTATCTAAATTTTCTTTAGATGCAAGAATTTTTAAAGCATTAATTAATCTTTTTTTATCACTCTTATTTACTTTAAACTTTGCTTTTCTAAATATATTGTCATAACTATCAAAGTCATCATTAGTATATATTAAAGCAACGTCCTTATTTTCAGCCTTTAAAGATTTATAATCTGGTTTATATAATTGTCCATGGTTTTTACCAAAGTTTCTTTTCGCAAAGGCTTCTTCAGGTTCTTCAACAGCTAGGAATAATCCCCAATCATTACCATTTACTGTTACCCAAACATAAGAACATAAAGGGGTAGGAACACCCATAAAATTCATCATATCAAAAGCTAAATAAGTTTTTAAATAGCTATTATCTTGAAAAGATGAATCTAAAGAAAATTTATCAAGTCCATAATATGAATTATAACCAAAATGGTCAAATTCAAGTTTTAAACTGTATCTATCAAGTCCATATTTATGAGTTAATCTTAAAGAGTTATTACCTTTAGCTCTAATACCAACATTACTGAATTTTTCATTATCAATAATAATTGTTGCACTATAATATTCTTCCTTAGTCGCATTTTCTAAAAAATGATCCCAATCATCTATAACTATATCTATGTTATGGACTTTTGTTTTATCAAACAATTTATGTACATAAGGAGGATTAGAGCTTGCTTTTGGAACATTAATAATATTAGTCATTAAAAGAAGGGTTAAAACAACCGAAATACTAACAACAACTAAAACTATTTTATCGATGTTTTTATTTTTTAGCATGTTAACTCATGTAATCTCCATTATATGAAACCATCACTACATGACTTACACCATCCATATCAGATAATGTATTAATAAACTCTGTATTAGAGCTATTTAATCTAACTTCATAGTTAAGTTCAATTAAATCTTTAGAAACACTTTTACTCTTTAATGAAAGCTTTTCAACATTTGCTTTAATGTAATCAAATGTTTCTTTTTCAATATCTGAATTATTACAGTGTAATACCAATATATAAGGTTGATTAAATGTATCATTGCTTGAAAAATATACAAGTACTGCACCTATTAGTAAACTTCCAAATAATGCAAGAGGGATTAAACCTGCGGCTAATATTATTCCTACTGCAATACTCCAAAATAAGAATGCAATATCAGAAGGCTCTTTAATAGCTGTTCTAAATCTTACAATAGATAAAGCTCCTACCATACCTAATGATAAAACTACATTACTTGTAACAGCTAAAATAAGAACTGCAGTAATCATTGATAAAGCAATTAATGTTACACCAAAGCTTGATGAAAACATAACTCCTGAATAGGTTCTTTTATATACATAAAATATAAATAAACCAATCGCAAATGATAATAAGAGAACTAGTCCCATATCAAATAAAGAAACACTGTTAAAATTTTCTAAAAAACTTGATTTAAATACATCTGAAAATGACATAATCTATCTCCTAATCTATTGTTCTACATAAAGCATATTTTGAAAATGCTGATGCTTGTCTATTCTTTATTTTTGTGGCCATACTTACTATTTCAGGAATAAAGTTATCATATTTTACTTCTAAAACAGTAATATTGTTAGATAAGTTAATTGAAGCAGAGTTTGGCTTTAAAAATGTATCTACATTTGTGGATGTTCTTATATTGCTATCTAATGTAATTCTAACATTAGCAACATTGTATATATAAGCTTCTCTATCATATACAACTACTGTTTTAGGTTGTAATTGTTGAAATTTTAATTTTGTATAAAACTCTATGAGAAGTGGATGATCTTCTTTTAATAAGAAATCAATATCGTTATTTAATATATTAATAACTTGTTGTTTATTTAATTTTGCACTGATTTTACCACATAAACCATTAACTTTTATCTTTTTTTCTAGTTTAAAGAAATTAAGATTGTCTTCATAATAGCGAATTCTAAATTTTTCTCTTTTGTTGATACCATCTACTTTTTCTCTTAAGGCCTTGTCGTATGGGGTATCAAAATATAAACTACTCACACGGTAGTAACCGTGTGAGTTTGAATTTATATCTAAAGGGAATATTTTTTTTAATCTTGATGAAATATCATAACGATCAAGATTGTTTATTCTGTGTTTTAATTCATGTCTAAATTTAATTTGTTTTTTAAATTTAATCAAAATCTGAGTACCCACTGTCATTATAATCTGAATAATCAGAATATCCACTATCATGTTGTGGTTGGTGGTAGTTACTATAATCAGTTACACCATCGTTATTTGGTCCATAATCAGTATCATCAAAATCAGTTACACCATCATTGTTTGGTCCATAATCAGTATCATCAAAGTCTGTTACACCATCGTTATTTGGTCCATAATCAGTATCATCATAATCAGTAACATCATAATCTGTTAGACCATAGTCACTTAATTGTGAACTATCTACGATGATAGGACTTGTTAGTTGATTGTTTGATACATAAGCTTGTACTTCAGCTACGATTTCATCGATAAATGTATCAGAAGGGATTTTTGAACCTTTTTCAATTTCGATAGTAATTTGTCTGTTTTGGCCTTCGATTTCAACAAAGTATCCTGCTTGACCAATTTTGTTTACTAACTCGCTTACAACAAGTTTTGCATTTTTTCCTTCAAAACCTGTGTAATCTTGAAGTATTTTTACTCCATCATCGTTTTTAGCTTGTAAGTTTGTAACATTGCCGTTTTCATCATATGAAATTGCAATTTCTGGGTTTACTCTAAGAACGATTGTTCCTGAACTAGGTGAGATATCACCTGCTGTTGGTTTAGTGCTACATCCTGTTAGTGTTATTAAGCTAAGTAATAACGTAGCAATAAGTAATTTTGTAATCTTTTTCATAATAGTTAATCTCCTTTTTCTTTAGATAAAGGAATCTTTTATCCTTTACATTAGTAGTATACGAATCTAATTTTGTAGGATTGGGGTTGAACCAATGTTTTTTGGATAATTTTTGATTCCTTTTATTTTGATAAAGGATTTTATCCTTTACATTATTAGTATACGGACCTATTTTTTTAAGATTGGGGTCAAACTAATAAATATTTAGAAACTTTAAATTCCTTTTATTTAATCAAAGGATTTTCCTTTACACCAGTAGTATACGGACCGTGTTTTTATAAATTGGGGTCGTATTAATAATTTTTAATAATAATTTGAATCGTCATAATCACTATTGTCATAATCCGATCCATAATTTGAATCGTTGTAGTCAGAATAATCAGTTACACCATCACTGTTAGGACCATAATCACTGTCATCATAATCAGTTACACCATCGTTATTTGGTCCATAATCACTATCATCGTAATCAGAATCTCCATAATGATTATCTTCAAACTGATTATTATTGACTGGAATAATAATTTCATAAGAATCTTCATCATCAAACTTAATTGTTACAGAGACTTTATCTTGTAAGTAATTATTTATGTGCTGACTATATTCATTTTTTGTAGTAGCAATCCATTCACTATCTTTTCCTTCAAAAGATATTGATATAGTTCTTCCATCATATAAATATCCCATATCTATTGCTTTATCTATAAGATCATCACTAACTTTATCTAGGTTTTTATCTTTATAGTTGTAATTTAGTATTAAATCTTTTCCATCATCATTCATTCCTTTAAGATTTATTACTTCATTCTTTTTATTAACATCAATTCTTACTTCTGGATTTATAGAGAAGTAAATTGAAGCATAAGGAGTCATTGGCATATCAAATATTAATGAAAACACAAATACAAATACAGCGGCTAATGTTGCAAGAGTTGCAAACATTTTCTTTGAAAGATAAAATTCTTCTTTTATTTCTTTCATTTCATATACATCATTTATTTTTTGACCTACTTCATAATTTAAGTTTGCAACTTTTTTAAATCGTCCTTTTTCATCAAGTACTACTGCATAACTTAAATTTGTTTCCATTACTATGTAATTCATGCTTGATAACCTCCTTTCCTTACTATATGTGATAAATGGCCTCTAATGATTTCATAACCATTTGAATATATCAACAGCATTGTGACAATATATTTTCTATGTCTTTCTAATGTTTTTCTATCAACATTACTTCCGTTAACTAAACTAGTTAGTGGTAATTTTTTAGTTCTTAATAATTCATCGATAATTTCTCTGTTTTCAATTGCATAATTTATTGCTTGCCTACATTTTTCTAAAGTTCTATCTTGTTTTGGGGAATTATCTGCAACATCTGATAATGAAACACCGTATTGTCTTAATTGATTTGAAAGTTCAATTATTTCTTCTTTTGTGGCTTGAACATTATGTTCTTGCATAACATCCACATTATCAGCAGGGATAGTATCTATTAATGCAGTATCTTCTTCATCCCCATAAGTTTCATCTAGAGATAATTGATTATAATGTCTTTTTTCTTTTCTTTGATAATCAATTAATCTACTCTTTATTAATAAGGAAGCATAGTTTAAAAACGAACCTCTAGATTTTGAATATCCTTTTATTGCTTCATGAAAAGCGAGCATAGCAATACTATGTTCATCTTGTAACACTTCTGAGTATTTATTTGTAAATTTAAAAACTTCTGACTTTATAAAGGGCATGTATTCGCGAATTAATTCATCGGCAGCATGCATATCATCTTTAGAATCATATACTTTTTGTATAATTACATGTTCATTTTGCATTTTTACCTCACTATATAGCTATTGTAGTATACGCATTGTTTTTTCTAAAACAAGGGTCATACATCTATTTTATTATAAATTATACTATACTTTTGACAAAATAAAGCTTTGTTGCAAATGTATCAACATAGGTTAAAATTAAATTAAGGAAGAGATTTCAAATGAAAGAAGTAAAGAAGAGAATTATATATTTATTTTATCTTTTATCACAAAAAGATGATTTTATTCGTGCAAAAGATTTAGCTAAAAGAACTGAGGTTACCGAGCGTACTATAAAAAATGATGTTAAAGAACTATCTGTGTATGCTAAAAAATCAGGAGCTGAATTAGTTTCTAAAAGAGGCGCAGGATATCGTCTTTTAGTTAAAGATAAAAGAAGATTTGACTATGTTAAAGGACAATTACATATGCATTATTCTGAAATGGGGAATAATCAAAGTGAGATAAAAGACAGGTGTAATGAGATAATAAGAAGAATAATTGTTGAGCCAAATTATATGACAATTGACGAACTGGCTGAAGATTTATTTATTACAAAAAGTGCAATACGAAAAGAATTAAAATTAGTAAATGGATATTTAAAACAATTTCGTCTTCGATGGAAAAAGAAAAATGAAGAAGGACCGCTAATTATTGGAAGTGAATTTAATAGAAGAATGCTTATGTTATGTGTTTTTGAAAATCATTACCATGAGGCAGTAAGAATGTATGAAGATGACGATTTTATTTATTGGTTTAATTATGATGAAAAAGATAGATATGAAATACGTCATATATTTTTAAAAAATCTTAGAGAGTCTGAATATCATATTCGTGATGAACATACACAACGTTTTGCACGTTATTTATGTTTGATAGCTAATCGTGTTAAAGCTGGAAATTTTGTTGAGTTTTCAGATGAGCAAAAAGATTATATTTATAGATTAAAACAAAGCCAAGTTTCAAAACAAATTATGAAAGAGTTAATTGAATATCCTGGTTTTAATCAGTTGCCTGAAGATGAAGTTTTAGGTTTTGGATTGCTTTTAGCTGAATATGCAGATATTTCTCCAGATTGTGATATTGAAACAAACTATAAAACACAATTAAAAGAAGCAGAAAGCTTTTTAAGTGAATATAAAAAAGTTATTAAACGTGAATATGGAATAGATTTAAATGACTTGCCGAATTCTAAAAATATACTTATACGAGGTTTAATACCGTTATTAATTCAAAAGGACTTTAAATTAATTGAGCAAGAAACAAGAATAACTTCAATTCCTGATGCACGTGTAAGTGATTGTTTACTGGCAACTCAGATGGCATTTGATGCTTTATTTTTATTTAAAAATAAGTATGGAGTTATAATGACTCTTGATAATGTATTAACTTTTTCAACTAGTATTCATTCACTTTTATTATCGATTGGATATGAATTTAAACCAGTTAGAGCATTAATATTTTCGTGGTCTGGGCTTCAACATGGAACTATAATTTCTAAAATGATTTCAAAAAGATATAGAGAGGCATTTGAAAAAATAGATGTATTTGAACTTTATGAGATGAGAGGATTAAAATATGAAGATTATGACTTTTCTATAATGGTTCTTGCAATTCATAACAATTTACAGCATTTTGCTTATAAATATGATTGGCCTTATATGACTATGGATACTATACCTACTCAAAAACAAATGAATGAGTTATACAATCGATTTATTTTAAATGGAGTGCAACTAAATAAAGCTTTTAATAAATTGAACCTTGATTGAATAAATATATATCGTGATGTTGATGTTGAATCGAAAGATATGTTTATTAAACTAATAAGCTACAAATTAGGTAAAGATTCAAAATCTGTTAAAAACATTCAAAAAAGTTTACATTATCGTTCTCCTGTTTGCGTTTCGAATCATGTATGTGTACTTTTTGTTAAGCATTCTCTTGTTGAAAAGAGTATTCTTGATATATACCAACTGAAAAATAAAATTAACTTTGATGAAAAACCAGTTTCATATATAGTTGTTATGAGTTTTAATTTTAATGGTTCTCTTGAGTCGGCAAGATTTATTAGTGATGCTATTTATATGTTCTTTAATGATATAAAGTCTCTTGAAAGAATTATTGAATCTGAAAATAAGGATGATTTAATCTGTGTTGTAAAAAAATCACTAAAAGTGTTACCAATTTCACTTGATTAAGGGAAATGATAATTAATTTCCCTTTTTATTTGAAAAAATACTCATGGGAATAAATTAATAAACTAGTTATATTATGTTTATAGATGAAAGCGCTAACATGAAAGGGGATTTTTATGCTTAAGATTTTCTTATCATCACATGGACATTTTGCAAGCGGCTTAAAGAGTTCTTTAGATATTTTGCTTGGAAACTCAGATGTGGTTACAGTTTTTGATGCGTATATAGATGAAAAAATTGTTCAAGAACAATTAGAACTTTTCTATGAAACAGTAAAAGAAGATGATCAAATTCTTTTGTTGTCAGATTTGTATGGGGGAAGTGTTAATCAGGTTATGGCAACTTATCTTGATAGACCTAATACAACCCTTGTAGCTGGGGTAAACCTAGCTTTTGTTCTTGAAGTAGCTACAAAAGAAAAAATTAGTGAAGAAGAGCTAGAAATAATAATAAAGCAAAGTCGAAATGCTTTAAAACAAGTTAAGCTTGAAGAATTAGGTGATGAAGAAGAGGATTTCTTTTAATTAAGAGGAGGTGATTGCATGATTAGACTTATTCGACTAGATGAGCGAATGATTCATGGACAAATTGCTATTAAATGGTCAAGACATACTGGGGTTGATCGTATCATAGTTGCAAATGATGAAGCAGCATCAAATGATATTGTTAAAAAAAGTCTTCTGATGGCTGCGCCATCTACTTGTAAAACAGCTATTAGATCCGTTGAAAAATCGATTGAACTAATAAATGATCCGCGTGCTAAAAATCTAAAAATACTTGTTATTGTATCTACACCAGAAGATTTATTAAAAGTAATTGATAGTGTGAATGAAAAAGTTCCACAAATTAACATAGGAAACTATGGAAGAATAGCGCCTAAAAAAGGTATGGAAATTAGAAAAACATATGGCGCTAATTTATATGCTTATGATCATGAAGTAGAAATCTTTAAAGAAATACTTGATCATGGTATTGAAACAATTTATCAAACAACGCCAGAAGATACCCCTGAACCTCTGGCTAAAGTGTTAGGCTTATAATCATCAAAAAATAGGAGGGATTATTAAATGGTAACTATCGCATTAAAAGCAGCTTTTGTATATTATGCTGTATACTGGCTCGATACCTTCATTTTGTCATGGCAATGTTTAACTCGTCCAATCGTAATTGCTCCTCTTGCAGGACTTGTAATGGGAGATTTCCATACAGGGATAGTAATGGGAGCTGCACTTGAATCAATATTTATGGGGATATCTGCTATAGGTGGTGCTATTCCAGCAGATGCTACTACTTCAAGTGTTATTGCCGTTGCATACACATTCTTACAGGTGCTTCTATTGAAGAGGGTTTAGCTATAGCGATGCCTATTGGTACAGCTATGTCATCTTTTGGAGGACTTTTAACTCCACTTTGGGCAAGTTTAGCACCATTTTGGGAAAAGTTAGCATTAGAAGCTAATCCAAAGAAATTTTTAACTGTTAACGTGTTAGTGAGCTTTTTCACTATGCCTTTTGTTAATGCAATAGTGTTGTTTTTTGCAGTAGCATATGGTGTTGAAGGATTAAATGCATTTTTAGGATCTTTACCTATATGGGTAATGACAGGGTTAGGAGCAGCTTCAGGAATGATGTTAGCAGTAGGGTTTGCAATATTAACTTCAATGATTTGGTCTGGTGATGTTGCTATATTCTTCTTTGTAGGATATGTACTAGTAAAATATGCAGGTCTAGGCACTGTTCCAATAGCTATTATAGGAGCAGCAATTGCAATTTCTCTATTTATGTCAGATAAAAAATTGTCAGACTTAAAAACTTCTTTAACTAATACACAAGTTAATGTAAATGATGATGAGGAGGACTTTTTCTAATGGCTAAAAAAATATTAAATCAAGAAGAAAATAGTGTTTTAAAATCTATGTTTCTACGCTCTCATACTGTATTTATTAACTTTAATATGGTTAAAATGGAGGCAAACTGTTTTACAATCACAATGGCTCCTGCTATTGAAAGTATTTATGGTGATGATATAGAAGAGAAAAAAGAGGCTTATTTACGTCACCAAAACTTTTTTAACACTCATGCTGTAGCTTTAAGTTTTATAGCAGGCTTAGCTTACGCGATGGAAAAAGAAAAAAAGGAAACTGGGGCTGTTGATGGTCAAACGATAGAAAGTGTTAAAGCTGCACTTATGGGACCTACTGCAGGTATGTTTGACAGCTTGTTTTTCAACTGTTTGCGTGTTATAGCTGCTGGTATTGGTATTGGTTTATGTGCAGAAGGTAATTTCCTTGGAACTATAATTTTTATTTTATTATATGGTGTTTCACAATCTATATTTAAATATATTTTGATTAATATTGGTTATGTTTATGGAACTTCATTTATTGATATGATTTTTGAAACGGGTTTAATGACTTCGTTAACTAAATCAGCATCAGTTTTAGGTTTGGTTATGGTTGGAGCTATGACAGCTCAAATGGTAAATGTTCCTTTAAATTGGACATTAACATTTGGACAAACATCTGTTGTAGTAAACGATATAATAAATCAAATTTTCCCTGGACTATTAGGGGTAGTTCTATTGTTTACTCTTGTTTCACTTATTAAAAAAGGAAAACGTCCAACTCAATTAATTTTAGGGATTCTTGTATTTGCAATCTTAGGAGCATTGATTGGTATTTTCTAGAAGATATTTAAACAGGCAATGAAGATTTCATAGCCTGTTTATTTAAGGAAGGATGATTCAAAATTAAAGAGAAAATGTTGTTTGCAGGCGTTAATATTGGAAGGCGCTTTAAATTGAAAGAAAAAGAAGTTTTTCTTAAAGAAACGATAAAACTTTGTGAACTTAATGGATTAAACACTTCATTTCAAACAAAAAAATCTCCATTCATAAATGTTTGTAATTTAATTGTGCAAGATATTAGCAATGCAAAAGTAATAGTTGCATGTGCTTATGATACTCCTGAAAAAGCTTTATTACCTAATATGAAGTATTATCCATTCAATCCCCATTTAAATACTAGGGAAGAAATGAAGAATTTAGTTGTACAAATAATTTGTGCAAGTATGTGTTTTTTGCTTATCTATTTTCTTTTACAACACTTTGAATCATCCTCCGTATTTTTAAAAACAATTAAGTTTTTTTTAGTTGTAGTGCTTGGTTATTTTTGTTTTAGATTTATTCATCCTTTAGGTAATTTGGTTAATTTTAGTAGAAGTTCTGCAGCGGTTGCGGCTACTCTTAAAATTATGGAAAAAGTGGAAAATAAAAACGTAAGTTATGTTTTTTTAGATAAAAACTGTGCTTCTTATGAAGGTATAAAATTACTTAAACAACATATAAATGATAATCAATTAATAATATATTTAGATAATCTTGCTAGTGGACCAAAAACTGTTGTAGCTCATAATAGGAATGTCGAGGTGTCGATGTTGTTAGAAGATGGCTGGATTGAAAAAGAATATAATGAAACAAACAATTTACTTGGTTATTTTAAAAGGGCAATTATGATATCTTGTGGAAATATTAAAGATAAAAAATTTTATGTTGAAAATACAAAAACTGAAAATGACTATGAAATAGATATGGATAGATTAAATCTTATTGTTGAAAAGATTATCAAGCTGTTGGAGGAAGTGAGATGAAATTATTAGTACAAGGAGATGACTTTGGTTTTACAAAAGCTGTTACATATGGAATTTTAGAAGCGATTGATAATGGAATATTAACTTGTACAGGCATGTTTACAAATATGGAAATTGCACCTTGGGCTGCAAAATTTATTAAGGATAGACCGAGCTTTTGTTTCGGTGTTGATTTTAATTTGGTATCAGGACCATCTATAACAGATCCAAAAAAAATTCCTAATCTTGTAGATAAAGATGGTAACTTTATCAGGTCTGGTGTAAGGGTTGCTGATAATAAGTGGAAAACAAAAGAGGGACGAGCAGAACTTTTTCCGTATAAAGAAGTATATATGGAAGTTCGTGCTCAATTTGATAGATTTGTTGAATTAACAGGTAAAAAACCTGGTTATTTGCATCCACATTCTATAATGCCTGAAACAGTGTTAAAAGTTATAAAACAAGTCTCAAAAGAAGAAGATGTTCCTTTTTCAATGGAGTTGCTTAAGGATTTCTTTTTGACTCATATGATACCTGACGATAAAAGTGCTGATGCATCATTTAGTAAGGTGTTTGATGCTGAAGCTCAGATAAAAAAAGATCCTTTAGGTAAATTTATGAAGAATAAAGATGAAGTTTTAAAACATGAATATGTAGCTATTATGGGACACCCAGGGTATTTAGATGCTGATCTTTTGAAATTAACAACCCTATCAATTGAAAGGGTAAAAGATTTAGAGTTTGTAACGTCATCTTTAATGAAAGAGTTTATTAAAAAATATAATGTAAAACTTATTGATTATTATGATCTTGTTTAGATGAAAAGGAGGGAAAATAAATGTTGATACATTCTAAAAGAATTATTATTCCCGAAGGTTGTGTTGATGCAGTAATAAAAATTGAAAATGGTAAAATTGTAGATTTTTTAGATGCTGATTCTGTAAATAAAGTTGATCTTGAATTAGAAGATAATATAGTAATTCCTGGTATTATTGATACACATAATCATGGAACAATGGGATATAGCCTTAGTGGTTCAAACGAGGATATTGAAAAAGATGTTAGGGGTTATCTAAAAGGCTTAGCATCTCAAGGGGTAACTGCATGTCTACCAACAGCATCAGTAGAATATTTTTCTACTATTGCTGATGTTATGAATACGGAAATTGATGGAGCAATACCATTAGGGATTCATTCAGAAGGTCCTTATCTAAATCGAGTTGGAGAAAAAGGAATTAATGAGGGTTATCCAGATATTCAACATGATTATTTAAAGAAAATGGTGGATTTAGCAAAAGGGAATTTAAAACTTGTTGCTATAGCACCTGAAATACCAGGCGCAAAAAAAGCAATTGAATATTTTACAAGTCAAGATATAAGGTGTGCTTTTGCTCATTCTAATATGATGTATGAAGAA
>FZPS01000197.1_pt39 | contig 27754 bp, 20 predicted proteins | sample 1817821 | NCBI WGS metagenome assembly FZPS01 (sample SAMEA104158645, study PRJEB21678) | metagenome | place: Germany | collected 2015-04-21
GAGACAGGTATATATTAGCTGCTTATCTATTTCTTTGCTAAGAAAAAAATTGACTTGTTATTTGACATAAATTGTTTATTAAGCTTTGTAAATTTATACGTGTTTTTTAAAATTATCTTTGTAATGCTTTGTTTATTTAGGTGTACATACTTATTACTTCATATTTATAATATTAGTTATATTGATAAAATTCTATGATTTTTTTTAAAGACAAATTGATTATCTTTACAGTTTGTCTTTAAAATAAGCATCACTATAAAAAAAGTCAACTTTTTTTCAAAGAAAATCATAGATTTTCATTTGTGATAGGAATATCATTGTATATGAGAGCTTATTACATAAAATTCTGTAAAATAATCTATATTTTATGTACATTTAGAAAAATATATATTATACTATGTTTATATGTCATCAATGTAACAATATAAAATAAAAGTTTGTAAAGAAAGGAATTTGAGTTAAATGAAAAAAGCAACACTTGTCATTGATAGGCGCTTTATTATAGACAAAATTGATAGAAATATTTATGGTTCTTTTGTTGAACAAATGGGGCGCTCAATTTACCAAGGTATATATCAACCTGATAGTCCTTTTGCAGACGAAAATGGCTTTAGGAAAGATGTTATAAAATTAGTTTCAGAATTGAATATCCCTATTATAAGGTATCCTGGAGGAAATTTTGTATCTGGATTTAGGTGGGAGGATAGTGTTGGTCCTAAAAATGAACGTCCCTGCAGAGTAGAAGAAGCTTGGGGTACAATAGAAACTAATGAGTTTGGCTTAAATGAGTTTATGGAATGGTGTAATAAGGTAAATGTCCAGCCTATGATGGCTGTGAATCTTGGTACAAGGGGTATTTCAGCTGCTAAAAACTTGTTGGAATACTGCAATTTTAAAGGTGGTACCTATTGGAGTGATTTAAGAAAAAAACATGGCTACCAAAATCCTCATAACATAAAAGTATGGTGTTTGGGAAATGAAATGGACGGGGACTGGCAAATTGGAAGCAAAACTGCTTACGAATATGGACGTATTGCAAATGAAACAGCTAAAGTTATGAAAATGGTTGACCCAGATATCCAGCTAGTTGCATGTGGAAGTTCTGGGCGCGGAATGCCCACCTTTGGTGAGTGGGAAATGACAGTGTTGGATTTAGCTTATGACAATATAGATTATATATCTCTTCATGCCTATTATGGAAATCAGGCAAATGACCCAGCAGATTTCCTTGCTAATACTATGGATATGGAAAGCTTTATTAAATCTGTCATAGCAATGTGTGATGCTATAAAAGGAAAAAAACGCTCCAATAAGCAAATTAATCTTTCTTTTGATGAGTGGAATGTATGGTATCATACATTAGAATCTGATAAAAGCTTAGAAAAATGGAAGCATATATCCCCTCGCTTAGAAGATGTATATAATTTTGAAGATGCATTGCTTGTTGGAAGTATGATGATAACTCTTTTAAAAAACTGTGATCGTGTTAAAATAGCTTGTATGGCACAACTTGTTAATGTGATAGCTCCTATTATGACTTCTGATACAGGAGCATGGCGTCAAACAATTTTTTATCCTTTTTTCCATGCTTCAAACTATGCCAATGGAAAAGTATTAAATACGCTAGTATACAGTCCTAAATACGATTCTAAAAATTACACCGATGTTCCCTATTTAGATGCTGTTATTGTGGAAAATGACGAAAAAAATGAAGTTGTTATTCTGGCAGTAAATAAAGATTTAGAAGAGGATATGGAAGTAACTTGCGATATGAGACAATTTGAAAATTATAAAGTAAAAAAACATATTGTTCTTCACCATTCTGACCTTAAGGCAATTAACACTGAAGACAATCCAGATAATGTAATACCGTCATTGGCATCAGATGCAAAAATAGATGATGGAATTTTAAATGTGGTGCTTAAAAAACAGTCCTGGAATGTAGTTATACTTGGTGAAAATTAGTATTGGTTTTAAATTTAATTAAAATATTTACCCATACATTTAATAAAAGTTTTGTATTTTTTAAAAGGGTGGTTAAAATATGAAAACTTCAACAAAAGAAATTATTGAAAGTGGAAAAGCAATTCTTGGTGTTGAATTTGGTTCAACCAGGATAAAGGCTGTATTAATAGATCCATCAAATAAACCTATTGCCAAAGGCTATTTTCAGTGGGAAAATTCTTTTGAAAATGGTTTTTGGACTTATCCTATCCAAGATGTTTGGACGGGACTACAAAAGGCATATAGTTCATTATGTGATGATGTAAAAGACAAATATGGGGTAAAAATAGAAAAACTTGCTGCTATGGGATTTTCAGCAATGATGCATGGTTATCTTGCATTTGACAGTGAAGGCAATCTTCTTGTTCCCTTTAGAACATGGCGCAATACCACAACCCAAAAGGCTGCTGATACTTTAACCTCTAAGTTTAATTTCAAAATACCACAGCGCTGGAGTATAGCACATCTATACCAAGCTATTTTAAATAATGAAGAACATGTGAAAGATATTTCTTTTATTACAACATTGGCAGGTTATGTCCACTGGCAGTTAACTGGTGAAAAGGTATTAGGCATAGGAGATGCTTCTGGCATGTTCCCTATTGACGGCCTAACATATTCTTATGATAAAAATTTCATTAACATTTTTAACAATCTAATTTATGATAAAAATTATCCTTGGCAAATACAGGATATACTCCCTCAAATAAAACTTGCCGGGGATTTTTCTGGAGAATTAACTGAAGATGGCGCAAAACTTATTGACCCTACAGGAACTTTAGAGGCTAAAATCCCAGTTTGTCCTCCTGAAGGAGATGCAGCAACAGGACTTACTGCTACAAACTGTGTTGCTCCTTATACAGGTTCCATTTCATCCGGAACTTCAATTTTTGCAATGGTGGTTTTAGAAAAATCTTCTTCAGACTACAATACTGAATTTGACATAGTTGCAACTCCCACTGGCAATCCTGTTGCAATGGTACACTGCAACAACTGTACCTCTGACCTAAATGCATGGGTAAAACTATTTAGTGAAATTTCTTCTGTTTTAGGTGGAGAAACAGATATGAATAAAATATTTGAAACCCTTTATAAAAAAGCACTTGACGGCAGTAATGATTGTGGCGGTCTTTTATCATATAATTTTCTTTCAGGTGAACCTGTTTTAAATATAGATGCTGGAATACCTATGTTTATACGTTTACCTGATTCTGATTTTAATCTTGCCAACTTTATGCGCTCACAACTATATACTTCTATGGCTGCCTTAAAAATAAGCATGGACAGGATGCTTAAAAAAGACAAATCTAAAATAAAACAGCTTGTAGGACATGGTGGTTTATTTAAAACAGAGGGAGTGGCACAAAAGTTTATGGCAAGTGCCCTAAATATGCCAATCTCTGTAATAGAAACTGCAGATGAAGGTGGGTCTTTTGGAATGGCTTTACTTGCCTCCTATATGCTAAATAAAGAAAAATATCAGTCTTTAGAAGACTTTCTTTTAGGAGATGTATTTGATAAGTCCCAAATTACCACCATACATCCCACAAAATCAGAAACTTATGGTTTCCAAAAATATTTAGACATATATAAAGGATATTTTGGTACAGAAACAGAAGCACTTAAATCATGGAAAAAGGAGTAGTTTTTAAATGCTTGAAAAACTCAAAAATGAGGTTTTAGAGGCAAATTTACTTTTGCCTAAATATAATCTTGTTAAATTTACATGGGGTAATGTTTCGGGTATTGACCGCGAAAAAGGTCTGATGGTAATAAAGCCATCAGGTGTTGAATATGACAAAATGAAAGCTGAAGATATGGTTGTAGTTGACCTAAATACAGGAGAAAAAGTTGAAGGAAATCTTAACCCTTCTTCCGATACCCCTACCCATATTGCTTTATATAAAGCTTTTGAAGAAATTGGAGGAATTACACATACCCATTCTCCCTGGGCAACTATATTTGCTCAATTAGGAATGGATATTTTACCCCTTGGAACTACTCATGCTGATTATTTTTATGGGGAAATCCCCTGCACTAAAAAGATGCCTGTAGATATGATTAATGAATTTTATGAAGCCCAAACCGGAACTCTTATTATTGAAACATTAAAAGAAAGGAATATTTGTGCTTCACAAATTCCCTCTTGCCTTGTGCACTCACATGGTCCTTTTTCTTGGGGAACCAGTCCATTTAATTCGGTGCATAATGCTGTTGTACTAGAAGAGATTGCATTTATGGCATGGCATAACATTATGGTTAATCCTAAAATCCAGCCAATTCAAAAAGAGCTTCTTGACAAACACTACCTTAGAAAACATGGCAAAAACGCTTATTACGGTCAAAAATAATTTTTCTAAAAGGACTTTCTATATTGTCCTGGAGTTGTTCCAAACCTTTTTTTAAAATGACGTATAAAATGATACTCATTTTGATAGCCAATCATTTTGGCTATTTGACTTATCTTAAGTGAATTATTTCTTAAAAGGTATTTTGCATATTCCATACGGGCTTCTATCAAAGAAGCCTTTGGTGTCTGATTAAATTCCTCCTGATAAATGGCATAAAACTGGCTGGTGCTCATATGTGCAAGAGCTGCCATTTCTTCAGCAGTCCAATTATGTCCTAAATTGCCAAGTATTTGGTAACGAATTTTTTCAAATTCCTGGCGTCTAGTGTTTCTGACTACACATGTATCAGAACTTCTAAGATTTCTGGCAATTTCAATTAAGAGACCTCTCATATTGGCATCTTGCTGGTGCTCATAAAAAATTGTTTTATTAATAAATTCATTTTCAATCCAGCGAAAATATTCTTGTATTTTTGATGTATTTTCAATGTAAAAAATTTGGTTTAAGGGTATGGATAATTCTTTAATAAATTTTTCATCACCGTTAAAATGAACAAAACTGTTACCAAATCTTTTTACAGCCTGATACCATTGTCTATAATTAGGCGTGTAAAGCAAAAAACTTTTGGCTTGTGCATTAACAAGTTTATTGTTAAGCAATACATTCATTGGAGTCAAGAAGTAAAGTAACAAATAATCTCCACTGCCTTTTGGTCTGTCAATTATGTCAAAATCAGTATTATAATAATTATATCCACAATAATTGACTTGAATCATTTTTTCCTCCTTTAAATAACTCCTATATATATTATATAATTCTCTGGAAAAATAGTCAATTTTCTTTAGGATATAGTGGATTTTTTAAAAGCAGCCACATTAAATAATGCAGCTGCTTTTAATCTTTTTAAATTTAATTTTTAAAGTAAAACTACTTAGCTTTAGCAGAAGCAGTTGGTTTTGAGTATGAACCACTGTAAGAAATGTTAAATCCAAATGTTACTGAACCACCTGGTGGTATTGTTCCATTCCATCCAACATTGCTGACAGTTACAGTAGAACCACTAGCATTAAAAGTACCATTCCAGCTGCTAGTTACTCTTGTATCTCCTGCAAAACCTAAATTTACTTCCCAGCCATTAACTGCAGTTGAGCCATTATTTTTTACTGTAACATTTACTGTAGCCCCACCGCCCCATGCATTCTCAGAAACAGATACAGAAAGATTTCCTCCAGGTTGCTGTGGTTGTCCAGGCTGCTGCGGTTGTCCAGGTTGCTGTGGTTGTCCAGGCTGCTGCGGTTGTCCAGGTTGTTGTGGTGAACCACTTCCTGTACCAAATACAAATGTACCTACGTTAACAGCACCTGAAAATCTTAGTACTAAATCATTCACTCCTGTAACGTTACTAATATTTGTTGATAATTCTCTATAGTTATTCCATCCTCCTGTTGAACCTACTTCTAAAGTACCTACACGCCTTCCACCTACAAGAATTTCAATATTTACAGATGACATTTCTGTTGCAACTCTTGCACTAAAACTTGATGCTCCATTTCCAAAGTTAACATTTTTAAATGTTACGGTATTTCCACTTTCAATATAACCAATTCCACTGCCAGTATCTGTATTTATTGTTCGGATATTTGATGCATTTGTTTCATCAAAGTCGCTTGCTGTGATTCTATTAAATGCACTTTTTTCTCCTACTGGCTGTCCAGGCTGCTGTGGTTGCCCTGGCTGCTGTGGCTGTCCTGGCTGTTGTGGTGAACCACTTGCTCTTTCAAATACAAATGAGTCTATATTTACTGGACCTGAGAAAGTCAATACTAAATCATGTACTCCAGTAATATTGCTAATTGTTGTGGACACCTCTCTATAGCTATCCCAATCTCCTGTTGAACGAACTGATAAAGTACCTAAGCGAGTTCCATTTGCACTGATTTCAATATTTGTTGGTGAATCAGCACCTGACGCAACACGTGCAGTAAATGAAGATGCACCATTTCCAAAATCAATGTTGCTAAATGTTACAGAGTCACCATTTTCTATATATCCTAACCCTTCTCCATTATTACCTGTACCTATTATTTCAATAGTTGATGAACTTAATCTATTATATTGTTCTGCCTGAATTGTAGTAAAAGCACTTCTTGAATTAGGAGCAGAATTTGTTGGAGGTGCTGGGTTTGAAGGATTTGAAGGTGATCCTCCAGGATCTGATGGTATTGAACCTCCTACAGTTATTACGTTTTTATACACATCAGCACTTCCACTACTTTGATAGCCTTCTACTGTTAATGCAACTTCGTACATTTTACCCATTTTCATGCCCATTCTTTCCCAAGCACTAAAGTGTTGACTAACAGATATAACTCCACTAGTTTTTTTAGAAGTTCTAACACTCCAATACTGTTGGAAAGTTGCAGTACCTTTTATTGATGGCTGTTGAACTCTTGTAGTTTCATATACATCATATGTACCTCCATCAACAGTAATTTTACCTTTTGATGAAGCCCCTGGTGGACGCCAATCTCCCCAACTATCAACAATATAATATTCTACAAGTGGGTCAACTGTCCATCCATAAACACATAAATATGAGTTTCCATTTGGACGATAATCTGCACCATATTCTACTGTTATGTTCCCTAGTTGTTGGTATGTCTGAGTTTCGTTAAATTTGCGTCCTTTACGGAATAATATGTTGTTAATATTACTCCACTGACAACTAAATGCGCCGCCATCTTTTAAAGTCATGCTTCCATTTCCCGTATCTTTCCAGTATTCATAGTCATAACCACCATGAGTACCTGTTTCGTTAGAACTTAATGTTCTTGCTGATGCTTCATTCATTGGGATTACAAAGCATACTAGCAATAACGCTAACGCTAGCATACCAGCCCCAACTTTTAAAACTTTTGTTACACGCATAATACTTCCTCCTTAAATAATATTTATAATATTACTCAACACAAAAAACATATTAATAAAATATGTTTTTTGTGTGGTAATTACTAAAAGACAATATTGTTTTTATTGTTTTTATTCTTTTTATATTTATTAAATTGTATCTGTTATTAAAAATGTTTCCTGCGAATATACAAATGCGTAGTTGATAGATTTAAATTACTTAGTTAAATTGGTAAGTATGTTTTTTGAAAATAAAAGTGCCTTATATTATTATTATAATATGGATGTACTTTATTTTAAAGATATTTTTGAATTTTTCGTTTTTTTGCAAAATTTTAAAACATTGTGCAAAATTATGTTTCAACTTCAAACACTGGAGGTTTTTCTATCACTTCAACACCTTCAATTATTTGTCCATCCTCTGATACAACCCTGTTTCCTGATATTTTAATATTTTTCTTTAACTCAACCCAATTTGGTACCTCTCTTACTTTTATAAGATCTAGAAATTTATTTTCTTTTAACCAGTTCACAAGTTTTTCTTCATCACGTTTAAACTCAGGCTGTGGGTATTTTAACCTCAATGTACCACTTGGTAATTTATAGATTTTTTGAGTTTTGGTTGATTTATATTTAACAGATTGAAAATACTGTTGTAATTTCCCTTCAAGATATGATGTTTTTTTATTTAATCTTTCTTCTTCTTTTTGTATTTTTTCTTCATATTCTGCTATCATCGATTTGCAAACATTAATATAGTGCTGTGCTTCTTCCCTTTCCTCTGCTATTTTTCTTAATGCCCACTCTGCTTTCTCATCATTATCTATAATAAATTCATCATTTTCGTCACTATTTTTCTTTATAAAATCATCTGCTATTTCAAGATTTATGTTTTTTCCCATAACTTACTTCTCCCTTCTAAGCTTGTATTAAAATGTTAAAAAAGCACACTTTATTATAATAACACATTTTAGTACAATTAAACAATAAAAAAATAATAATTTTTGTAGAAAAACTATTAAAATATATTTATTAATTAGCGATATATTAAAAAAAGTAGATACAACCTCTTTATAATGATATAATTAATATATTGTATATAAATCAAAATTAATATAATAATCTATGTTAATATAATAATCTATAGGAGAATAGATGATGCCAAAGACTAATACAAATAATAAGCTAACCGTCGCTGCACTTACATGGCCAATATTTATTGAAATGCTATTTAGAATAATGCTCGGAAACATAGATACCATTATGCTGAGCAAATACTCAGACAATGCCGTTGCTGCAGTTGGAGTGGTTAATCAAATTAATAATATATTAATTATGCTTTACTGGGTTGTTTCAACGGGAACAGCTGTCCTTGTTTCCCAGCACCTTGGAGCTAAAAATGAAAAAAAGGCTTCGGAAGTTGCAGTTACAGCAACTTCAAGTGCCTTATTATATGGCATGGTAATAGGAGCCCTTGTCTTTTTATTAAGTAATCCTATTTTACGCCTTCTGAATGTACCAGAGGAATTAATGGACTATGCCCTTACCTATCTTAGAATAACAGGGGGACTTTCAGTTGCCCAGGCAATGCTTGCTACTTTATCTGCAATTATTAGAAGTTACGGGCATACCAGAATAACAATGTATATCACTATAGGAATGAATGCTTTAAATGTAATAGGAAATAGTTTATTTATATTTGGTCTTTTTGGTGTACCAAAACTTGGTGTTACTGGTGTTGCAATTTCAACCATCGCAGCTCAAACTCTTGGATTTTCAGTGATGCTTATTGTAATTATGAAAAACCCTAGAATGAAACTTAATTTTAAATACTTAAGGCCTTTACCTGTTCAAACAATAAAAGATATACTAAAAATTGGTATTCCTTCAGCTGGTGAAGGAGCTGCATATCATCTGTCCCAGCTTACTATTACCCGTATTATTACAGAAATGGGAACTGTGGCTCTAACCACCAAAGTCTATACCAATAATGTTATGATGTTCATTATGATTTTTGGTATAGCTGTGGGTCAAGGAACTCAAATTATGGTTGGTCATTTAGTGGGAGCAGGGAAAAAAGAAGAAGCTTACAGGACATGTCTTAAAAGTTTAAGAGTTGCATTATTAATAGTCTTTTGTATGTCCATATTAATTTTTGTCTTTTCAAAAAACTTACTTGGACTATTTACTAAAGACCAATCAATTATAGATTTAGGCAATAAACTTTTACTCCTATCTATTTTCTTAGAACCTGGAAGGGTATTTAACGTTGTTATAATAAACTCATTAAGAGCTGCCGGTGACGTTAAGTTCCCTGTGGTAATGGGTGTTTTCTCAATGTGGGGCGTTGCTGTACTGCTATCTTTTGTCCTTGGACTTAAATTTAGTTTAGGACTATTGGGAGTGTGGATAGCTCTTGGCTGTGACGAATGGTGCAGAGGACTTATGATGCTATTTAGATGGAAATCACGCGCATGGGAAAATATGTCTCTTACCGATACATCAGCTAGTTATAAAGTCCAAACAGCTCAAAATGATTAATATTTTTTAATCTCTTTTTCTTTTGCTCTCTAATAATTTTGATATGTGAGATGTATCCGTATGCTGCATTTTTCCCTTTTCTAAATCAGTTTTTTTCTTGCTTCTATTCACTTTATCTTTATCTATATCCTTATTTTTATCTTCAACTTTATTACTTTTTATATTTTCAGTAAATAGCTGTTTGTTTCTATTTATTTCCACCTTTCCTTTAAGTACAGTAGTTGCAGTTCTTCCCTTTTCTAATAGCACATCAAACTTTTTAAAAGATATATTAAGACGTCTTATAGCTATATCCATAATAAGAAATATCAATGCCATCAAAAGCAAAATATCTGTAGTATCGTTTATATTTTCATTTGTAGCTATATTTCCTGAAAACACTTCTTCCGCATTTTTAATAATTCTACCGCCACTTTCATATATCAACCGTTCTAAAAGTTCTTTTCCATTAGTCTTTATTAAATTATATTCTGGGGAATATGGAACTAAAATTCCATCAACTGTAGTATTTATAGTCTCCCCTCCACTATCAATACTTACACTTGCAATATACGCCCCTGTTTCATCAGCTGAAAACTCTCCTCTGTAAACCCCTGGAGAGACTACCTCTAACTTTGTTTCTTCCTCTTCTCCTGACGGACTTATCAAAGTTGCCTTAACTTCTCCGTCTTCAATAATTTCTTCTAAAGGCATTGTAAACTCAATAAATCCTTTTCCCCCTTCAGTACCCCCTGATACAATATAATCGTCCTGTACTTTCTTTTGAACAAGCCAGGATATAAGGTTTTTCCAAAATGTCGGAGACTCTTCCCAATTCATCCAATCCTTTGTCCACATTCCCTTTGTGTCAGAGGTCCATGCAGCCGCTCTTCCTAGTCCATAATGCCAGGTTGCCAAAACTGGTTCATCTTCATCACTTGAAAAGATAACCCTTGAAGATGGTTTTTTCGTTGTTCTAATATACCCATAAAGGTCTGGAATTGACTCTATACCATCTAAAATAGGAGAATAACTTCTTAATATAGGGGTAAATTGCTTGTTATTAATATATGCTTTTGCTGCTATAGTGGTTTCCTTTGCAAATATTTTAGGCATGTCAGAAAACTCATCTACATAGTAATATCTGCCGTTGCCTCTTTTTGCCAATAAATCTAAAAGCTGTGTATCAGCTCCTTGTCCAAGGGCGACAGTGGAAAGGGTTATTCCCTCTTTTTCCATTTTACTCATTACAGCTTCGTATCCTGTTCTTTCAGCCATACCATCTGTCAAAAGAATTATATGCTTTAATTTTGCATCTGTATCTTCTGTTAATGATCTAGTAGCTTCCTCTAGTGCAGGAAGAATGCTAGTTCCACCACTTGCTCTTATAGTTCCTATTGAATCCTGTACTTTTTTTAAATTATCAAGCTTTTGTGTTTTTACCACCCATTGTGGAGCACCATCAAAAGCAATAACACCTATATAATCAAATTGAGTTAAAATTTCAGTTGAACGTATTGCAGCTTCTTTTGCAAGTTCTATATTTGATATTCCATAGTTTCCAGAAGCCATACTTGATGATTTATCAAGTACCAGCAAGAGTCCTAAATTTGGATGTTCCTCATCACTTTTCACATTCATATCTACAGGAAGTGCCGCCTCTAAAGGTGTATTTTTATATCCACCTAAAGCGTAACTTTCTTCTCCACCTGTTACTAAAAGCCCTTTCCCCATATGACGGACACTTATTTCAAGGTTTTCTATAAATTCATCATTTAAGCGTTCTGCAGAAACATTTGAAATAACAAAAGCATCATACTTTTGAAGGTGTTCAATGCTTTTAGGAGCACTTTCTGGTGAAATAACATTTATTTTTACATCCCCTTCAAGTATTTTTTCTATCTCCTTTGTATCTTCCTCTTTTCCCTGTATAATTAAAATATTTGCCATATCCTCTACATAAACAAAGGCAGAGTTTTCGTTATTTTGACTTACATTATCATCTATAATATCAATTTCAGCAGTATAAGTTATCATACCACCTTCTTCAGCAGTCTGTGAAAAAACAAAATTATTTTCACCCACCTGTATTTCTATATCTGTACTAGAAATCAATTTTCTGTCTCTATATAATTTTAGTGTTCCAGCTGTTCTTACATTGCTATCAACTCTTATAAAAACATCAAATTGTTCATTTAATCTTGTAAATCTAGGTAGATCTATTGTTGTAAGCTGTACATCATTTTTCTCTAGATTTTCTAACATAAAAACATCTAAAGAAATTCCTTTTTCCTTTAAAATATTAATTACTGAAAATACATTGTCGGTATTTTCTTCACCATCACTAATTAAGACAACTCTTTTGTTATCACTAGCCGGAATCATAGAAATAACGTGATTAAGAGCTTTTTCAATATTGGTAAATCTACTATTTATCTTTGCCTGCAAAGTAAAAAAACGGGGATTTAGTGAAGGACTAAGCTCGGCAGCAACATCTGCCCCAAAACTTGCCACTCCCACTTTGTCATTTTTCCCTTTGTTTTCAATAGAATTTTTTATAAATTTCTCTGCTATATCTTTAGAGTCTTTTGCACTGTCTGATGAATCAACTAAAAATATAGTAGTGGTATATTTAGACGCTGTCTTTAGCCCAAAACCTGCAAGAGACAATATAAGTAATAACAAAATTATCATTCTTAAACCTAAAATAATTCTTTTTTTTGTTTTTGTAAGCCTTGTTAATCCCCTTGATACATACAATAAATATGCTGCAAACACAGGAAAAAGTATAAGTATCAAAGGATAGTTAAAATTAAATGCCATTTTTATAAAACCACCATTCTATCAATAAAAGTATTATTATAATCCATATAAATACAAATTGAATGTTCCTGCCAGTCTTTACAACATTTCTTTCTTTAGCATCTTTATCATCTTCATCTTTTGCTACAACCTTTTTATTTATATCAGATTCCTCTTTTGATGGAACATTAACAGAAAAATTATAATTAATCTCCCCTTCAATTGTTTTTTGAACTAATGTATAAACACCTGGCTCTTCTGTTTTGTCAAAAACCCTTGCTGGAAAAGGAGGTGCTATTTCAAAAGTTTCTTTTAAAGGAGTCTTTATAAGAGCTTTTTCTGTCCCTGGATGCAAATTAAAGGTTATGCTGTCTCCTGAATTTACACTGGCTATGTTTTCAATGGCAGATGGCAAAAGCCATTCTACCGCATCAGTGATAAAAATAGGAAAGGCAGGAGTTATAGAAATATCTGTTTTAAAAATATCAAATGCTATTGCAAGAATTCTTTGATTGTTATAAAGCCCAGCAAACCCGCCACTACCTTCTTTAAATTCTATAATCTCTTCAGCCCATAATGGAACCTCTATTATTTTTGACTCTCCTATTGAAAAATCAAACTCTTTTACATATTTAAAAATATCTCCTCTAAGTTCTTTTATCTGTGGAATCTCCACCACCTCACCAACTTGAAATAACTGATTTTTTGGTGGATTAAAAATCATTATACTGCCATCTTCAGGAATTATTTCTGGTAAAAAACCATCAAATATATAAAGATCATACCCTATAAATTCTCTGCTTTCATCAGGAAGTGTTTTATAAAGCTCAAGCTTATTTGACAATGCTAAAGCTTTTTCAATAAATACATTCCCATCTGAAACCAGTAATGCTTTATTGCCTAGCCCTTTTTCTACAACATTCCAATACGTATTATCAATGGCAAGTGCATCTTCTTTGTCAATTCTAACTTCTATAACATTTGTACTTTCAGGCAGGTTATTCCAATATACATTTAAAGTCTCACCAAATGCTATATCTACATATTTAGCATCATATACACTGCCATCTAAATAAATGCTAAGAGGAATTTTAGCATCTGCCCCAGTGTAATTTGCTATTGTGCTAAGGGCTGTTATTCCATTTTCAGTTACTGTATGGGAAAGATTAATAATTGCAAAGTTTTCAGCCTCCCCTGACATATCTGAAAACTCCATTTCCACCCCTTCAATAAAAAAGTTCTGATCCCCAAATAAAACCACTTTTGTATTAGGATGTTGATTTGCAATTGAAAAAATTATACTCTTAGCATCATCTATATTTAAGGCACTATTAGTAACCTCTATGGCATTTAAGCTGTTTAAAAGACTGCTTTTATTTTTACTTAAATTTTCTTCTATAACTGTATTCTTTCCCACGCTTATTAATGTAACATAGGTATTAGGTTTTAAATTTGTTATATACTCCCTTGCATTAGCTTTAGCCTCATCAAATCTGGTTTTATTCCCCATTTTAGATTGCATACTCATTGAGGTGTCTATAACAACAACTACATTTTGAATATTTGACTCAAGATTACTCAAATAAGGCTTTGCTAACGCCAATGCCAACAAAATTACAGCAATAATCTGAAGAATCATTAATATGTTTTTCTTAAGTTTTTGCCAAGGTGCATTTGCCTCTAAATCTTTAATAACCTCTTCCCATAGATACAAACTTGATACAGTTAAATCTTCATGTTGCTGCTTTAAAAGATATAGTATAATAATTATGGGTACTCCAATTAGTGCCAAAAATCCCCAGGGTGAATAAAAGGTCATTCTTTACTCACCACCATTCGTATCAAGCCTTCTATAGGAATTGATGTATCCATAAGCATATAATACACACCCATTTTAGCACAGCTTTCTTCAAATGTATTTATAAATTTTTGATATGCTTTATTATACATATTAAGTAAATTTTTAGATACTGCAACTTCCTTGTGCATCCCGGTTTCTGAATCTATAAGTCTTACACTTTCTCCAACTTCCGGTGAAATTTCCTGAGGAGATAAAATATGACATATATAAACATGCTGTTTTTTAAACTGTAAGTATTTTATCATATCTAATGGATTTCCCTCAGAAAAAAAATCAGAAATAACAAGTGAAACTCCCTTTCCAAATTTAAAAGGGTATTTTGAAATTGTTTCATAAATATTTGTAGTACCATTATATTCAATATTTTCTAATAGACTCATCACTTCTTTAAAAGAATTTTTCCCCCTTAAAGAGGACTTGAATTTGTCCACTTTATCATTTATACATGCAACTGAAACTCTGTCATAGTTAGAAAGGCTAATGTAAGAAATAGCAGCTGCAAGTCTTCTAGAGGCAATGCTTTTATTAGGATTACCATAGTCCATGGACTTACTTACATCTAAAAATATTTGCACAGATGACTCTCTTTCTTCCATAAAGAGTTTTATAAACAGCTTTTTAAATCTTCCATAAGCATTCCAGTCAATTTTTTTAAAATCATCCCCCATGATATATTCTCTATAATCAGAAAACTCAACAGAACTTCCCTTAGCACGTGACTTTCTATTTCCAGTCCCGCCGTCTTGTGTCATTATTTTAGACCACAACTTAAATTGTTCAAGTTTTTTTAAAAAATCACTGTCAAAAAGACTTCCCATACCGATAGAGTTTCCTTTCATCCTTACTGTTTTTCAAGTTCTTTAATTATTTCACCAATTAAATCATCGGTGGTTATACCTTCTGACATCCCGTCAAAATTTAGGAAAAACCTGTGCCTTAGGGCTGGATATGCCACATACTTTATATCATCAAAGGCTACATTATATCTTCCCTCTAAAAATGCTCTGATTTTTGCAGTTGAAATAACTGCCTGCGCTCCCCTTGGACTTGAACCAAAACGTATGTATTTTTTTGTAACTTCTGGTGCGTATTCACTTTCGGGGTGAGTAGCAAGTATCAGCTTTGAAGCAAATTCCATAACAGGTTTTGCTACAGGTACCTGCCTTGTAATGCTTCTTATTTCCAATATTTCTTCTCCATTTGTGACGGTATTAAGACTTTCATCTTCCTTTTCAGTAGTCATTGATACTATATCAACCAATTCCTCTAATGAAGGAAATGGCACTGTAAGCTTAAATAAAAACCTGTCCAGCTGTGCCTCTGGCAAAGGATATGTTCCTTCCATCTCAAGGGGATTTTGAGTTGCCAAAACAAAAAAGGGCTTCGGAAGTTGGTAGGTGTTATTTCCCACTGTAACGGTTTTTTCCTGCATGGCCTCTAAAAGAGCACTCTGGGTCTTAGGTGTTGCCCTGTTAATTTCATCTGCTAAAAGGATATTAGTAAATACAGGCCCTTTTTGAAAAGTAAATTCACCTTTTCCCTTTTCATTTTGGGTAATTATATTGGTCCCCGTCACATCCGCTGGCATTAAATCCGGAGTAAATTGTATTCTTGAAAATTGTAGATCCATAACCTTTCCAAAAGTTTTTACAAGTCTTGTCTTCCCAAGACCTGGTACTCCTTCTAAAAGGGCATTTCCACCTGCTAATATAGAAATTAGAACCTGCCTTATTAAAGGCTTTTGCCCTATCATATGTTTTGCTACTTCACTTTCAATTCTAGAAACTGTATCTATAACTTTTTTAATTTTAGATTCATTTATATCCATAATTTCCCCCTCATATTTATTAAATTAATATCTAAATATACAATATTAAATTATTACTCATCTAATGTAGAAAAATAGTCCCTTACAATATCCTTCATTCCCTGTGGTATCGGCGCATCTTTTAATGATGTCATTCCTTTTTCTTTGTATTCACCCAAAACCTCATTATAGGGAAGTGTATTTCCCTTTAGCATAGGAGCGTCAGTCTGAATTATTTGAGTTTCACCACTTTCTCCTACCGTTCCTGTAACCTGTGAAATCTCTGAGTCTCCACCAAGTCTTTGTGGAACATATATCTGTTCATAATCTCTCACCTGGCTGTCTAAGCTTCCACTAGAATTAGTAGTACTAGAAGATGCATTTGAATGTCCTGCATCTTTATTGCTGGTTGAACTTCCAACTCCACTCCCTTCGCCTTCTCCTTGACCTTCGCCTTCTCCTTGACCTTGGCCTTCGCCTTGGCCTTGACCTTCGCCTTGACCCTGCCCTTCGCCTTGACCTTGACCTTGACCTTCGCCTTGACCTTGACCTTCGCCTTCTCCCTGGCCTTCTCCCTGGCCTTCTCCATTACCATTTTCATTGGAGCTTCCTCCACCTTGGCTATTTGTTTTACCAAAGCCTGAAAAGTCAAAGTTACTTCCAGCCATCTTTGAAAGGTTATTTATTCCACTGTTTAACATGGATGCTAATTGATCTATTTTCATATTTTCTAGTGCTTTTAAATCAATTGTTTCCATTAATTCCTCTAATTTTTCTAATGTATTCTCTATATCTTCTCCATTTTTAGATTCTGCTGCTTCCATTAATTCTTTTAACGCATCTTTTAAATCCTGATCTTGTAAAATCCCTTCCATTGCTTCTTGAAGCTTTTCTAAAAACTCATTTAACTCTTCATTAGATGCATTTAAAAGATTTTCTCCTAAACTTTCAAGCTGCTTTTTTATAGCTTCCATATCATTTTTCTCTAAAGCTTCACCTAATTCTTTTGAAAGTTGACTTTCTTTTAATTTTTCAGATACATTTTTTAATTCTTCTAAACCGTCATTTTTTAATTCTTCAAGCTGGTTTCTAGCTTTTGAAAGAGCCTTTATTGCCTCTTCCTCATCTTTAATATTTTTAAGCTCCTGTAAAAGGTTATCAACCACTTCATCTGCTTCATCTAATTTTTCAGTAGAAACCTTTTGATCTTTACTTAAATTTTTCCTTTCTTCTTGAATTTTCTCAATTTGTTTCTTTGTTTCATTTTCCATTTCTTCTTTTAATAGAGCTTTTTCCCTAGCTTCAGTGGGTATTGTAAAAATAGTTAGAGTTAAACCTAAAAGCAATATCCCTGTTAGAAGTTTATAGTATGGCACATGTATTTTATATAAAGATTTAAAATCTGCACCTTTTACAGTCTTTAATGCATCTTCCCTTTGTATTTTTGCCAATTCTGACTTATCATCTTTTAATTCATAGGATGTAATAACTCTTTCTTTTAGACCTAATGAATCAGCTATTTTAGCAATTTTATAATCTTTAGGCGCCAATACAATTGAAAAAATACAAGATAAAAAGATAAGCACAAGGTATATAACAAGAATTTTCTCGCCAATAAAAGTTATGGGCACAAAAAGTGACATAAGAGAAAACACCAAAGCTAATATTCCTGCACCTATAAAAAAATAACAAAAATAATCTAATGCATTTTTAAAATAAATTCTTTTTTTAAGAGGCTTTAATGCATTAAATATATCTTTTACATCCATAACAATCACTCTTTTCATATTACAATAATTAAATTCCTATTATATATAAGACTTCTATTGCCTTTAAAAAGTTCCTTCTAATAATGCTAATCTTAAAGTTTTAATACTTAAAAAACTCTATTTAAGCCGCCTTATTCTTTTTGCACTAAGTTTTATTAAAGAATATGATAATACAATATTAAATATAGAATTAACACCTAATGCTTTTATAATAGGAACCCCTCCATCTGAATTAGCTAATGATACAAATCCATAAAAAAGTCCATATCCTGTTGCGGTATTTTCCAAAACCGTACCAAAACCATAAAAAGGATTAGGAGCAAAGAAAAGCATAAAATGGTACCACTCCGCTGTAAAATAGTAGTCCATTATCACCTCAGTAATTATTAAGAAAGATATAAGGGTACCCAATATAAAAACCCCTAGGGTAATGTAGGTCAAAACTATTGAAATAATCGTCTTTTTAAAAATAGTTGAATAAAAAACCCCAACACTTGCTGTCATTACTGCAACAAGAATATAAAATACAAATAATAAAAGAATATCCGTAATCCCTACTCCTCCATATAAAAACACTATCCCTAAAATAGGAAAAGATGCTATTACCAAAAGCATAACATGGGCTATTGACACAAATATTTTCCCAATGACAATTTTTAAAGCTGAAAAATCTGTGCACAATAATAAATCCAGAGTTTGTCTCTCTCTTTCTGAACTTATTGCCCCACCTGTTATTATAGGAGTGATAAAAAGTATTAAAAGAAGCTGTAAAAAAGCAAGGGTGTTGTATAAACTTACTGCAACTTCAGATATTATGTTTCTCATTCCATAATAACCATCATCGTATAAAATTAAAAAGTAAAAAATCACTACTAAAAATAAAAAACCCAAATATGCAGTTATTAGTGCTGGTGCTTTCCAACCTCTCATTTTTGTCTTTAATTCTTTTTCTATAACAGGGTTAATTTGCATTTTTTTCTTCTCCCCTTTCAATTAAATTCATAAATACAGACTCTAAATTTCTATCAACTTCATAAAAAGATATCACTGGTATCTCGAGATTTATAGCATTCTTTAGCATCTGTGCCATAACTTCCTTTGTTCCTTCAAATTCTGCATCTATATACTCACTATGAACTTTTATAGATGAAATAGCTGGTTGTTCCTTTAAGAATTTCTCCAATTCCTCTTTTTTATCTAAAACTTTTATACGAATAATTTTGTTCATGTAAACCTGTGACATTATTTCTTCAACTGTCCCTGAAACAACCTTTTTCCCTTTATCTATTATTCCAATAGCGGTACACATTTCTGCAAGTTCAGGCAATATATGCGAACTTATAAGTATTGTTTTTCCCATGTTACCAAGTTCTTTTAATACCTCTTTCATCTCTACCCTAGCCTTTGGGTCTAAGCCTGATGCAGGTTCATCTAAAATTAAAAGTTCAGGATTGTGAATTAAACTTCTAGCAAGACAAAGCCTTTGTTTCATTCCTCTCGAAAGATCATCAACATAGGAATTTTTTTTATCTTTTAAATTCACCAACTCAAGTAACTCATCACAAATTTTATCTCTTTCATCTACTTTGATTCCGTATATTCCTGAATAAAAATTCATATACTCTGTCACTTTAAGATCATCATATACTCCAAAAAAGTCAGGCATATAACCTATTTTTCTTTTATATATAACGGGATTTTTTCTTATATCCATTCCTCCAACTATAACTTCTCCAGATGTAGGCTTTAAAAGTCCAGCTACAACTTTTATTGTTGTAGTTTTTCCAGCACCATTAGCACCTACAAAACCGTATATTTGACCTTTTCCTATCTCCAATGACAAATTGTCTACAGCCCTAAATTTTCCGTAGTTTTTAACAAGGTTTTTTATAACAAGCATCAGTTTACCACCCCACTTACTTCTATTTCAGGAATTATTAAAATATCATGTCCATAATTATATTCAGTAAAAGTAATATCTGCTTTAACTTTAATCTGATTTAATTGGTTTATGTAATTTTCTACATTGGTACTAACCTTAAATACTTTATCTGTTTTTTCCCATTCGTCAGTAGCATTGTTTTTAATGTATAAATCATAGTTATTTAATTTATTTTCAACGCTTTCATTTGCATAGAAAAGCTCTTGATTTATTTCTGTCCAATCAATCTCAAACTCTTTAACTGTTATACCCCTTTGGATATTAAAAGTTAATCTTGCTTCTACATTTTCATAAAAAGTATACATCATATAATCTTCTAATGAAAATTTTTCCGGATTGTTTAATACAGGTTTTATAGCTCCTTTTGGAAATACTACGTATTCGCCTTTTTCATATCTAATGTTTTCAATTGTATAAATAACATTTGTATTATATACTTTTGGTGATTTCCCATTTACTTTTAATTCATTACCAAAATCATCATAATTCAATGCTGCAAAAATAATTTGTTTTCCCGTTAAAGCATTATTATTACTTATTCCTTGAATAAAATTATAATGTGCTATATTATGTGCTTCTCTTTTTTTCTGCTGCTTTTTATATTCATCATTATAATATGATCCACTATGTGTCATTGGATAAATCTCATTCATTAAAAGTTCAAAATTATTTTTAATTGACTTATCAGATAAATCAATTTTTAAATCTTTTTCAGACTTTGGATTAATATTTCCTATACTAACATAAAGACCATCTACAATTACATAGCAATCTTCCAATTCAACGGAAGTATTATTTACCAATTTTACAAATATCTTATCATCTTTTATTAAAAGATCTTGAAATAATATTTTTTCTTCATACTCTTTAAAGACATCAGCTCTTGCTTCTACAGAATCCCACAAAGGTTTATTATATATTTCATGTGTTTCTTGTTCTCCAAAAGAAATTTTACTAACCACATTGTAGATTAGATCTTGACTATAATAGTTATCTGCATAATATCTATTTGTATAAATTTCAAAATTATATTCAGATGGATACTCAATTTTTAAAGTACCTCTTTTATTATTGTAGATTGTAAAAAATGAGTTTATATTCACTTTTTCACTTTCAGCATCCAACCTAATTACTGAATAATTATTTATAACAGCACTTTTATACCTAGTATTATATCCTCCCATATAAATAATTCCTACAAATAAAAATGCGAATAAAGGTATAATAAGCCAACTGTAATCTCTCTTGTCCTTATGTTTTAAAATCCAATATAAAACTGGCCCTACAAGTAATATATATACCAATATAATTATGTACAAAAATGTAAATGGAAAGGTCTCTTCTTCAAATATATTATTCAAATACCGAGGGTAACCATATGTGTAATTGTTTGAATGTACAGAATCTGCTTGTCTGTTATATTCTAAAAGTCTTTCCCACATATCCTTGCTATAATCCCAGTTTGAAATTGGCCTAGTTGTAGGGTCAAATGCTAATACAATTATATTTCCATTTCCATATTTGTAGTTTACAGCAAGAGGAGTATCTTCATCTCCTATAATTATATCTCCATTTTCTACATTCCCTGTAGAAATATACATTTCTTCCTCTAGAACAGTTCTTTCGGTAAAATTAGCAAAGTCTTCTGGCATTTGAATTCTTTTTTGGCCATTTATTTTAAATGGTTTCAAACTTTCATCCAAGCCTGAATAAACTTTTCTGGCGTTTTCCCCCGTTCCAATAACTAATATGTTTCCTTGGCTTACCCAATCAGAGACAGCTGTTTTCTGCGCTTCTGTTAAAACAGATGTATCATAATCAGATATAATTATAAAGTCAACAGTCTTTAATAGTCCTTCATTTTCCGGTAAATTATTTTCATCTAGTTCTATTATTTCAGTAGATCTTTTAACTCCATCAAAAGCAGTGCCTTTAGGAGGAACTTTTGGCATAAGAAATCCATTTTGTTCAGCTGCTATTTTTTCTGAAAGCCTTATATCTTTTAAGCTTCCTAATTCATTTGCTTCATTAGTTAAAATCCCCATAACAGGTGATTCAGGTGGTATTATTTTTTTAAACTGATGTTTTTTACTAAATAACACCTTGTTATCTTCTACAATTTTTATTTCTAAATCCTTTGATGCCGTAAAAACAGGAATACTCATTAAAAACTCTTTTTTAGAACCTTCTGGAATTTCAAAAGGTAACGCATAATTCTCTTTTTCACTATAACCTACAATTAGGTGAACCTGAATTTCCCCCCGAAAGTCTTTTCCCTTATTTTCTATTTCAATATAAATGGGACATTTTGAATATATTCTAATTGTATCGTCATAACCTGCTTTAACAGACACTTCAAACCGTTCTTCTGGATTTGCATGCAAAGTTGTGGAAAATCCACATATTAATAACAAAACACTAAATATAATTGTAAATTTTAATTTATTCACTAAATCACCTCATGTTACTTTTAAAAATATACCCAAAAAATCCTTATGACAATTTATGATACTTTATAAATGTTTTTTTGTCAATAAAATCAAATGCTATATTTAAATAGCAGGCTCATGGTATGATGAATTTGCGTAGCAATACTGGCAGCCTGTAAAACACTTTTTAGGCGGCCATCCTCCTATATCAATTGAATGAGTACAGCCACAGAGTTTTCTCTTCCTTGGCTCATCTTTTCTTATATATTTTTTGTCTGGGTGTAGTTCCTCTAATAAATATCCGTTTATACACCTTGACTCTTCAAGTCCATAAACAGAACAACTGTAAACTTTTCCCCCAAATTCACCTGCTATATTTTTTATACTTTCTAAAAAACCCCGCTTTTGACTTATTGTATAGTTTTCAATAGACCAGCCAATTTTTTTAAATCTATTATCAACCTTATTGTGAATATTAGGCTGCAAAAAACTTATAGTATATGATTTAATTCCAGCTTTTGCTGAGTTTTCAATGATATTTTTTACACAATCAAAATTTGAAAAAGTTTCACCTGTATCATTATTCCTAATTTTAATCAATGGATCTATTCTAAGCATTATTCTCATAGGATCTCGAAACAAATCTGCTATTCTAGGCAAAACTGACAGTGCTTCAGAAGCTTTAGGTGCATTTGGCTCCATGTATAAGCCATCACTTCCTATAACCCTGCCTCCCATACCAGTTATAGTACAGTGAAGATAGCACTGTATTCCTAAGCTGAATAGATTGTTTATAAATTCAATCATAGTGTTTTTTAAAATTGCATCTGGATGTTTTGTCCAAAACACAACAGTATGTATATCCATGCCTTTTTCTATTCTTGTCATTACCTCTTTCATTAGTACATCAGGATAATATTTAGGCATATCAGTCATTCTTGAAGCACTTAATATAACAGAATTGTTTTTCTTCTTTTCACCCTCAAATAAAGACATCTGTTCCATATACATCCCCATCAATTACATTGATTTTTCTTATAATAGTAACCCCACCTTATACAAGGTGGAGTTTTAAACATTGAAAAATAAAATTATTTCATACTAATTCTCTAAATCTATCCCTTATAATTTTCAAATACTAATCTACATTTATCAGATCTGTATTTTGATATAACATGTTCCACTACCTGTCCACTTTTTGAAGTTATAGTATTTGTTATCTTCAAAAGAGGATGCCCTGGCTGAACCATCAAATACTGTGCTTCTTTAGGGTCAGTAAAAACAACCTCCAAAGAACTGGTGCTTTTTACAGGAATAAGTGGATATTTACCCCTTAATATATCATAAGATGCTTTTTTACTATTAATATCTTCTATAATATCTGGAAATAAATTCAAAGGTATAAATGATGTGTTAAAAGAAAACACATCATCATCATGCTTAGTCCTGAAAATCACTTTTGCAAATTCTATATTTTGCCCAGAGCCAACTTTGAAAATTTCTAATATTTTTCTGCACTCTTTGCCCTGAACTGTTTCTATACACAGTATCTCCCGATTGTCTGTAAGTTCGTTATCTAAAATTGAGTCTGTAAAACCAGTATATGTTTTAACATCTATAGAGGTCTTTGGTCTTGATACAAAAGTACCCTTGCCTTTTTCCTTGTATAGATATCCATTATTGGTTAATTCAGTTATAGCCTGCCTTACAGTTGGACGACTTATATTATAAAGCTCACAAAACTCCTGCTCCGATGGTATTTTAGAATCAGGAAGATAAATTCCATCCTCAATTTTAGCTATAATTATATTTTTAAGTTGACAATAAAGAGGTATGTCACTATACTTATTAATCACAAAATTCCCCTCCGGACTTAAATTATAACTTTCCCACCCCATTCACATGACAAATCATCATTACATCCTATCTAATTTTACTACATAAACACTGAAATTTCAACAATATATACGCTATTTATCACGTATTATTTAAACAGTTTTTTGTAAAAATACTTTTTATACATTTAGTTCAACATCTAAATGGATTTTTTCACTATTTTTAAGAACAGGCTCTACATGGTATCTTACAAATTCTTCCACCTGCTCTTTAGACCTTCCAATATAATTTTTTGCATCTAGCACCTGATTTAACTTAAAAATATCAAGACCAAAAGCTTCATCTTTTGCAATTCTTTCTATAAGGTCATTTTCTTTTCCCTTTTCCTTTACTTCTCTAGCTGCTTCCATGGAATGAACTCTTATTCTTTCATGGAGTTCCTGCCTGTCCCCTCCAGCTTTAACAGCCTCCATTAATATGTTCTCAGTTGCCATAAAGGGAAGTTCAGCTTGTATATGTTTTTCAATAATTTTAGGATAGACCACCAAACCACTAGCTATATTTATATATATATTTAAAATAGAATCAACTGCCAAAAATCCTTCTGGAATACTTATTCGTCTATTAGCAGAATCATCAAGACTTCTTTCTAACCACTGAGTAGAAGCAGTAATGGCTGGGTTTAGAGCATTAACTATTACATATCTTGCCAAAGCTGAAATTCTTTCTGATCTTATTGGATTTCTTTTATATGCCATAGCTGAGGAACCAATTTGTTTTTTCTCAAAGGGCTCTTCAATTTCTTTTATACTTTGTAAAAGTCTTAAGTCGTTACTAAACTTATATGCACTTTGAGCAATATTAGAAAGCACATTAAGTACTCTTGCATCAAGTTTTCTTGTATAAGTCTGTCCAGATACAGCAAATACATTGTCAAATCCCATTTTTTCAGCTATAAGATTATCTAGTTTTTTAACCTTTTCATGGTCTCCCTCAAAAAGATTTAAAAAACTTGCCTGAGTGCCTGTAGTACCTTTAGAACCTAGTAATTTCATATTTGAAAGAACATAATCTAAGTCTTCCAAGTCAATTAACAAATCCTGAATCCAAAGACAAGCTCTTTTTCCAACTGTCACAATTTGTGCTGGCTGAAAGTGTGTAAAGCCTAAAGTTGGCATATCTTTGTATTTTAATGCAAATTCTGATAGTTTTTCAATGGTAGTTATAAGCTTTTTTCTAATTAATTTTAAGCCTTCAGTCATAATAACAATATCTGTATTATCACCAACATAACAGGATGTTGCACCTAAATGAATTATTCTTCTGGCATTAGGACACTGCTCTCCATATGCATGAATATGGGCCATAACATCATGGCGAAATTCCTTTTCTTTTTGTTCTGCTACAGTATAATTTATATCATCTTTATATTTTTTTAGTTCATCAATTTGTTCATCTGTTATGTCAAGTCCAAGCTCTTTTTGCGCTTCTGCAAGAGCTATCCAAAATCTTCTCCATGTTCTAAACTTCATATCAGGAGAAAACAATTCCTGCATCTCTTTACTCGCATATCTGCTATTCAAAGGATTTTCGTACGTATTTTTCAAATTTTCCAACCTCCAAAAAATTTTTATAACACTTTAGCTATATTTTAAAATTATATTAAATATCATTTCCAAAACAATTATACATTGTTCTTTGTTTTAAATCCAGCTATTATAACAAAAAAATACGGGATTATAAAAATATATCCCGTCTAAGCTATTTATAAATATGAGATTGAAAATTAGGAATGGCCAAATAACAGTATTAGGTTAAAAATTAGCTTTATTATTGGCACATCCTGCCAGCATTTAATTTAAAATGCTCAACATCATAAATTATATTACTTATTTAAAAATTTTTCAATTCTATTTAAACCTTCCGTTATATTTTCAAAAGAAGTTGCATATGAAAGCCTTACATGAATATCCGTTCCAAAACCAGAACCCGGCACTAAAGCAACATTTGCTTTTTCCAAAAGAACATTTGCAAAAACATCAGAACCTGTAATTTTAACTCCCTTAATTTCTTTTCCTATTAATTTTGAAATGTTCATCATTACATAAAAAGCACCGTTTGGTTTAATACAGGAAATTCCTTCTATTGAGTTTATCCTGTCTACCATATAATCTCTTCTTTTAACAAACTCAGAAATCATAGCATCTATTATATCATCATTTCCATCTAATGCTGCTAAAGCTGCCTTTTGTGCTATTGAATTGGGATTTGAAGTGAAGTGACTTTGAATATTAGTCATAACATCTGCTATTTTTTCATTTGATGCAGTATATCCTATTCTCCATCCTGTCATGGAATATGACTTAGAAACTCCATTTACCAAAATAGTCAAATCTTTTATTTCTTCATTAAAAGATGCAATACTTACATGCTTTAAATTATCGTATATTAACTTTTCATATATTTCATCAGAGATAATATATATTTTCTTTTCAACAGCTATTTTAGCTATTTCTCTTAGTTCTTCCTCTGTATATACCATTCCAGTGGGGTTACTAGGACTATTTATTATAATTGCCTTTGTCTTTTCTGTAATAGCACCTAAAAATTTATCAATAGAAGGTTTAAATCCCTCTTCTTCAGTAGCTTTTAATCTAATAGGCTTTCCACTTGCCATTTTTATCATTTCAGGATAGCTTACCCAGCAGGGACAAGGTATAATAACCTCATCTCCTGGATTACATATGGCTTGAAAAATATTTGCAAGGGAATGCTTTGCCCCATTGCTTATAACAATATTTTCCAGCTTGTATTCCAGTCCATTGTCTTTTTTCAATTTCCTGCATACTGCCTCTTTAAGCTCTAACATGCCTGATGCAGGAGTGTATTTTGTAAATCCTTCTTTTATTGCTTTTACTGCAGCTTCTTTAATATGCTCTGGCGTATCAAAGTCTGGCTCTCCTGCCCCAAATCCTACTACATCCACTCCCTCTAATCTCATTTTTTTTGCTTTTGCATCAATAACAAGAGTGGAAGACGGGCTAATTGAAAGTGCCCTTTTTGAAAGTTCCATTTACAATCCTCCAAAAATCATATTATGTCCCACTTTTTGAATTTAACAACTATTTTAGTTTAGCATACTTATCCCTAAATATGCTATATAAATAAAATTTTAAAAATAAGTTAATTTTTCTATCAGTATTTTATTCATAAAAACTACCGACATACAATTTAACATACATGAAGATTTATTATAATCCTACAAACTCTTTTTAAATCTTCATCTGTCATCTTCGTATCACTTGGCAAACAAACACCATTTTCAAATAGTTTCTCTGATACATTTCCACCTATATAATCATATTTTTTAAAGAAAGGCTGCATATGCATTGGTTTCCAAATAGGTCTTGACTCTATATTGTCATTTTCCAAAGCTTCCATAATATCTAATGGTCTAACCTTTCCATTTAATGTTATACAGGATAACCAATAATTTGGCTCATTCCATTCGTTTATAGGCATGAAT
>FZPS01000229.1_pt297 | contig 27754 bp, 22 predicted proteins | sample 1817821 | NCBI WGS metagenome assembly FZPS01 (sample SAMEA104158645, study PRJEB21678) | metagenome | place: Germany | collected 2015-04-21
GTCTACGACTTCTACGTCGGAGGCCGGCATGTCGATGCGGACTCCGGGGATGAACGCTGAGGATCCATCGCCGCCTCGCGTTACAACAACTAGCGAAGCGCCCATCTCAAGCCACTTGTTTGCGGTAAGTTCAACGTCATCGCCGCCTGTTAGCCAGTTGATGTCCTCATCAGAGGTTTTCACAACGTCGGCAAGCTTGATGATTTCTTGGATGCGCTTGTAGGCTTCCTCGGGTTCTCCCATGATTGTGGGGCGCGCGTTTGGATCGTAGGTGATGGTCGCGTGCTCTTTAACCCGTTCTAATAGGTGAACCACGTCGGTGCCGCCCGGTTCGATGGTTGCGGCGATCGAGCCAGCGTGCGCGATGATTACCGATTCGTCAACTTCGCCCTCGGGAACCTGCCAATCAAGGTCGAATTCGTAGGTTGCGGCTCCAGTTTCGTCTAATGTTGCGAGCGCGGTTGACGTTTTGCGCGCCCGCATGGAGCTGTCTTGGATCTTGACGTTTGATTCTTTGAGGTGGTCGCGGATCATGCGTCCGCGCGCGTCATCGCCGAGCCACGTGATGAGCTCAACCGGCCTGTCGAGGCGTCCTAAAGTCATGGCAACGTTCGCGGGAGAACCACCGGCGTACTCGCGACGATCCCCTCGGGTGGGAACGACGATGTCCACCAGGGCTTCTCCAATAACAAGTGCGCAAGGAGCTTTCATAACCCAATCCTTATTCGATTCAACGGCAGGAGTCGCACGTACCGGGATCCTTCGACATTGCTGTCATGCCCTCGACATCAACGCCGAAGCGGACAAGCCGCGTCGGATCTGGTCACCGGTTAGTGCGCAAGCACCTGAGTCCAAAACGTCTCGTAGTTGCAAAATCAGTTCCAGTTTACATACATGAGTTCGCAAACTGTTCGCCGGTCCACAATCTTGGCGCACGAGCTTCGCGTTTGCCGGTACGTGTCCGCGCGAATCGCGCGATGGCTGGCCTAGTCATCCTCCATTTCGAAGGGCGCTTCGTCATCATCGATTGTCGAGGACGCAGTCTTCGAGGTCGTACGGGTCATGCGTGCTTCCGCCTTGCTCAAAATAGCGTGGCATCTGCCCGCAAGCGCTTCGCCGCGTTCCCACATCGACAGGGTTTCTTCGAGTGGAGCGGACCCTGTTTCAAGCTTTTTGACAATGGCGACAAGTTCGTCGCGAGCTTGCTCATACGTCATCTGTTCCGGATCTGGTAGCTGTTGCTCGTTTGCCATGAGTGTCCCTATTCCTTATTGAAGGTTGTGCTTGGTTTCTGGTCTTTATTCGTCTGTCGTGCCGGCGGTTTTACACACCGTTTTCGCTTGTTGAATCGTTCTCATCTGCAGGCGGCCGCGTGCCGAACACCGTCGTGATCATTGAACCGTGGGCCAGGACGGCCTCGAGGATGTCGCCCTTCTTGACGTCTCGAACGTCGGTGAGAACGCCAACTCCAGGGGCCTTAATGATTGAGTATCCGCGCTCTAACGTGGCCTGCGGCGACATGGCCCGAAGTGTTGCGGTGGTGCTAGATAGTCCTTGCCGCTCGCGGCCGATCCGGTTGGTGATGGCGTGCCGCATCCTCTGGGTTAGCTGCTCCAACACGTTTTCGTGCATCTGCAAAGATCCGGTCGGCGTTTTCAACACGGGGTGTGAACGCAGAAGATCGAGGTATTCGCGCTCGCGGACAATCCTTTCTTCAACTCGAAGCCGCATCGTGGTCACAGTTCGCGCGAGGTTCCGGTTCTCCTCAGCTAAATCAGGAACCACTCTGCGCGCCGCATCGGTCGGAGTTGACGCTCGCACGTCAGCCACGAGGTCGAGCAACGGAGCATCGCACTCGTGCCCAATGGCGGAAACGATTGGCTTACGGGCGGCGAACGCGGCGCGGACCATGGTTTCGTCGGAAAACGGCAGGAGGGCTTCTACGGAACCGCCGCCACGCGCGATGATGATGACGTCGACGTGTTCGAGGGCGTCTAGCTCGGCGATTGCTTGGCTGACGCCGGGGACAGCGCCGGGGCCTTGGACGAGGACCTCGCGGATTTCGAACTCTGCGCCGGGCCAGCGCGCCTTTGCGTTGACGAGGACGTCGTCTTTCGCCTTCGCGTTTCGGCCGCAAATCAGGCCGATCGTGCGGGGGAGGAAGGGGAGTGGTTTCTTGATCTCCGGGTTGAAGAGGCCTTCAGCTTGGAGGCGTTTGCGGAGCTGCTCGATCTGGGCGAGTAGGTCGCCGATTCCGACGGGGTGGATCTCCTGGGCCTGCAGGTTTAGGCGGCCGGAGCGCATCCAGAAGGTAGGTTTCACATATGCGACGACTCGCGTGCCGGCTTGGACGGCGCCGCCCGTCGATTGGAGGACACCGCCGAACGCGGTGACATCCATCGAGATGTCCTCGTTGACGTCTCGCATTGTGAGGAAAGACATCTTAGTGGCCGGGCGTTCGTTGAGTTGCACGACTTGCCCTTCAACCCATAGCGGGGACATTCGGTCCACGTACTGCTTGATGTTCTTGGACAGCAGACTCAGCGGCCACGGGTTTTCGCGGGTCGTTTCGCGCGCGACGCGAGCCAGCTGGCGTTGCTGCGGTTGGTTGGCCTGTGACGCCTGGCTGGGCTGTGATGCCTGGTTGGGTTGTGACGCCTGGTTGGGTTGCGGCGGTTGGTTTGGCTGTAGTGCCTGGTTGGGCTGTTGCCTTTGGTTTTGTTGTGGCAAGTTGTGTGCGGGTGCCTGGCTTGCGGCCACCTGGCTTGCGGGTGCCGGGCCGCCTGGGCCGTTCCTCATGCCGTTGCTCGGATACTGCATAGAATCACTCACCCGTCCAGGTTGCCACATTGCACGGACACTATTCGAGCGGCCGCTCTGCTTTGTGTATCGATCTGTCCGGCTAGGGCGTCAGTACGACTGTTCCGTCCGACGCGGCGTGGTCTCTTCTACGTTTGCCGGTCTGCTATGCGTGGGCGGCCGCATTGTATGTGTACAGACACCCAGTAGCGCCCTCGGGGATCAATCTGAGAACTGTGCCGTTTATTGCGGTAGATCGCAAAGCCGCGCCCTCGGAAATATTTGAATTTCTGGCGAGTCCTGGTCGCCGATTTTTGGGTGGGGGTGTGATTCGTGTTTGGGAGGTGAACTCGGGCGGAAAAGTTCGGCGATTGTCGCTACATTAGAGGGCGTGACTGAGCAAACTGTTTCTGAGAAGAAGATTCTGCTGGCCTCGCCGCGTGGATACTGTGCCGGCGTGGATCGGGCTGTGGATGCGGTTGAGAAGGCGCTTGACCTCTACGGGCCGCCGATTTACGTGCGCAAAGAGATCGTCCACAACCGTTATGTGGTGGAGACGCTGTCGAAGCGCGGTGCGATTTTCGTTGAGGAAACGCACGAGGTGCCCGAGGGGGCGCGGGTCGTTTTTTCGGCGCACGGTGTTTCACCGCAGGTTCATGCTGAAGCTGCGGAGCGGAACTTGGCGACGATTGATGCGACTTGCCCGTTGGTGACGAAGGTTCACAAGGAAGCGGTGCGGTTCGCGAAGCAGGATTACGACATTATCCTCGTTGGACACGAAGGTCACGAAGAGGTCGAAGGTACCTATGGTGAGGCGCCCGACCACATTCAGATTGTCGGCACTCCCGATGAAGTTGACAACGTCGAGGTTCGCGATCCCAGCAAGGTAGTTTGGCTGTCACAAACCACGCTTTCTGTTGACGAGACAATGGAGACCGTTGATCGTCTGCGTCAGCGGTTCCCGGAGCTGGAAGACCCGCCGTCTGACGACATTTGCTACGCCACGCAGAATAGGCAGGAGGTCGTGAAGACGATCGCTCCTAAGGCTGACTTGATGATTGTGGTGGGTTCGGCGAATTCGTCTAACTCCGTTCGTTTGGTTGAGGTTGCGTTGGATGCGGGTGCGAAGGCCGCTTACCGCATTGACATGGCTGATGAGCTGAAGCCGGAATGGCTTGAGGGCGTCACCACGATTGGTCTAACTTCCGGTGCGTCGGTGCCTGATATTTTGGTGCGCGACGTGATTGAGCGCCTCAAGGAGTACGGCTTCCCCGACGCTGAAGAAGTTCGTACTCGCACGGAGACGATCACTTTTGCCCTGCCACGAAACCTGCGTGCAGCGCTGAAGAAGATGGGTGCCCCAGCTGAAGATGAGACTGGTCGCCGCCAGCCCGGACCAAACCACACGTGCTAGTTTGCTGAAGCTTGTATTGGGGTTTTTTCTAGTCCTGATCTACGTGCGGAGCGTTATTGTTGCTACTTATCTAGTGTCGGGACATTATTGCTGGTCCTGATCTAGTAGCGGGGTTCGGACGGCTTCCTCCAGTTGTTCGGGGGCGTCTTTGACGACGCGTTCGAAACTGTTGATGTTGCGAGCTGACACGGCGAGCCGTTGCTCAAAGGATCCGATTGCCCTGTTGTAGTTGGCAACTGTTTGCCGCAGTGAATCGCCGAGCTTACCCAGATGGCCGCCAAGAATATTGATTCGGTCGACCAGGGTGCGGCCGAGGTCAAGAATTTCCTGCGCGTCCTGTTCCAGGGATTGTTGCGACCAAACGTGGCTGACTGCTCGAAGCAAGGTGTGTAGCGCAGTCGGTCCGACGACGATCACGCCCTTTTCCATAGCATCGTCAAACAGTTGGGGACTGGCATCAAATGATGCAGTAACCAGGGCTTCCGACGGCATGAAGAGTATTACCGCTTGCAAGGCGCCCTCGACAATGTCGGAATAACTTCTCTTTGAGAGGTCGTTGATGTGCCTGCGTACCGCTTCAACATGCTTGTTCATCTCGAGAGATGCGAACTCTTCATCTTCGAATGAGCGCAAGTATGCGTCTAGCGGAACCTTCGCGTCGATTACCAGGGCCGCTTTCCCTGGTAGCCGCACGACGGCGTCGGGACGTGCTTTCCCCGAATTCGTGCGAACCTGCTCGTAGAAGTCGATGTGCCTAGTTAGGCCTGACATCTCGAGGACTCGTTGAAGTGAAACTTCTCCCCAAGTTCCACGCTTCGGTGATTGTCTGAGTGCTGTGTCTAGGTTTTGAGTGGCCTCCAATACTTCGCGTTCAACTTGCTGCGACTGCTGCAGTTGGTGAATCACCCAATCGAGGTGCTTCTTCTGACCCGCATCCATCTGCCCGACCTTGTTGCCCAGCAACGAGAGTGCCTCGTTAACCGGCGCAAGCTCGTTCGAGATCTGGTAAGCGAGCGCCTCCCTCTGAGTTGCCTCATCAACCTCGGGCTTCTTGCGGCCGTCCAATCCCGCAAAATACCCCGCAACGAGCCCAACCAGTAGAAGCAAAATCGAAAGAATCCAACCTGTTGTAGTCATGCCCCAATTTAAGCGGACACCACGGACATGAATTTGCGAGGACGTGCGGCTGGGGAACTTTGAAGGTCCTTGAACCCTGTGGATTGGGCTGGCGTCTGCCTTGGTCGGCTTGCCGTATCAGTTCGCTGGCAACACCGGCTCCACTAGCAGTAGCATCCTGTTTTCTGCGCCGGCCCCACCCCTCTAAAAACGATTCCGACCCAAAGTTCCCAAAACGGGGTGCAAATTCGGCAGGTTGGGTCGGATTCGTTTTTCTGGGTGCTGCTCGCCAGGGGCATTCAGACCCAACGTGGCAGAAATGCCAGCCGAAACCGACACTTAGGGTCTGACAAGGTTTCCGGCGACCAAGCCACGCAGGCAGGAGCCCACTGAAACCGCTTGATTTCACCCAAAACAGGAGTCAGCTGCGCCCTCGGAAATGGAATTCAGACGGGAACTGTCATGCGCGGCCCTGCAAGACGACACTTCCGGTCTGAAACGAACTTTTGAGAAGGCGGTTTGGGTCTGAATGGGCCAGATGTGGCCGCTCGAATTATTGATTCAGACGGTAAGTGGTAGAAAACGGTACCGAATTGGGAAGTTGGGGTCTGAATGCGGTTGGCGAGGACCTGCTCTGAAAGTGAGTCCGACCCAACGTGGCCAAAACCGGCACGGAAATGGGAACTTTGGGTCTGAATCGTAATTTTGGAGGGCGGTGCTCGGTGCTCGAGCTGCTGGAGCCGCAGGCCCGCACTCCGCGCGTTCCCCCCGCATGGAGGAGTTGTTATGGCTGTTGCGGTTGATCGGCCGCGCCCCGCGCGTACAGCCCCCGCACACCCCGCGCGTACAGCCCCCGCACACCAGGCGCGTACACCCTCGCACACCCCGAAGCGGCGGCCATCGTGGCCGAGGTCATGCCTGCAAGAATTAGTTCCGTCCACTCTGTGTCCTAGACTGGGCATGTGGCTTTAACGATTGGTATTGCAGGACTCCCGAATGTTGGGAAGTCGACTTTGTTCAACGCGCTGACTCGCGCGACCGTGCTGGCTGCGAACTACCCGTTCGCGACCATCGAACCGAACATCGGCGTTGTGCCGTTGCCGGATGAGCGCCTCAAGGTGCTTGCCGACATTTTCGGTTCGGAAAAAATTATTCCCGCAACCGTGTCTTTCGTCGACATTGCGGGGATTGTGCGCGGCGCGTCAGAGGGAGAAGGGCTGGGCAACCAGTTCCTCGCAAACATTCGTGAAGCCGACGCGATCTGCCAGGTAACTCGCGCGTTTGAGGATCCGGACGTCGTTCACGTTGACGGCAAGGTCTCTCCGAAGGATGACATCGAAACGGTGTCCACGGAGCTCATCCTCGCCGACATGCAGACGCTCGAACGCCAGATCCCGAAGCTGGAAAAGGAAGTCCGCGCAAAGCGCACCGAGGCCGAATACCTTTCCACTGCGCAGGCGTGCATGGACATGCTGGAGCGTGGCGTCCTCGTTTCCGCCGGCGCGAAGGATGCCGGTCTGGATCCTGACATCGTTAAGTCGTTCCAGCTGATGACCGCGAAGCCGTTCATTTACGTTTTCAACATGGACGCAGAAGGTATGGAGGACGAGGCTAAGCAGCAGGAACTGCGCGACCTCGTCGCACCCGCGGACGCTGTTTTCCTTGACGCTCAGTTTGAAGCTGAATTGGTTGAATTGGATGAGGACGAGGCTCGCGAGATGTTGTCCGAAGTAGGACAGGAAGAGTCGGGTCTCGACAAGTTGGCTCGAGTCGGGTTTGACACTCTTGGTTTGCAGACCTACCTCACGGCTGGAGAGAAGGAAGCGCGCGCCTGGACTATCCACAAGGGTTGGACGGCACCTCAGGCGGCGGGAGTTATCCACACCGACTTTGAACGCGGCTTCATTAAGGCAGAAATCATTTCTTACGATGACCTCGTGAAGGCCGGTTCCGTCGCGGAAGCACGCGCGGAAGGCTTGCTCCGCCTGGAAGGCAAGGACTACGTCATGCAGGACGGCGACGTAGTCGAATTCAAGTTCAACGTGTAGCCACACAAACTTCGAAGGGCGGTCCAGGTCAATCCGGGCCGCCCGTTCCTTTGCCGAACCGCCTATCTACTTGCCCGACCGCCTGCCAACTTACCGAACCGGCCGATTGTCGAAAAGATCAATGCACATGAGCCATATCCACATCCGAGAATGCCGCGGCCCTCAGGAGTTCCCTCGCCTCGTCCAGGTGTGGCGCACCTCGGTCGACGCGACGCATGATTTCCTCAAAGGCGAGCATCGCGACGCCATCGAGCAACGCCTCGCGTCGGACTATTTCCCAAACGTAAACCTCATTGTCGCCGAAATCGACTCCGAAATCGTCGGCTTCGCCGGTACAAGCGAAAGCAACCTTGAAATGCTTTTCGTCGACGCCGATTTCAGGGGCGAGGGCGTAGGCGGCGCCCTCCTGGAAGTTGTGGTGCGAGATCATGGTGTGCAGTCTGTTGACGTAAACGAGCAGAACCATCAAGCTGTCGGCTTTTATCTGCACGCAGGCTTCGAGGTGGTCGGACGCAGCGAGGTAGATGGCGACGGGCTCCCGTATCCACTACTGCACATGAGGTTGGCTGGAACGCATCGCGCGGAGTGACAGCGCACGTCGGAAGTTTCTCACCGCCTCGGAGCATATCGACGCATGCGTGTATTACCGTTTGCGAACATCCCGACCCCGCCCTTTGAACCACTTATTTTCATGTGAAAATTCCAGGTCTAGAGGGACAGCTGACCTTGCTTTTACTTTGTGTTTCTGCGTGTGACATCTTCAACGTCGTGATTTGAGATCAGGGGATAGCTTTATAAATATCGGCGCCTAAGATTGAACCGGATTCATAATCGATTGAGAGGAACTTCGGTGACAAAGCCAATCCTTCAGGTAATCATTGCAAGCACTCGTCCGCAGCGAATCGGCGGAATGGTCGGCGAATGGTTCGCCGAGGTAGCCAGGGAAAACGGCAAGTTCGAAGTTGAGGTGACTGACCTCCGCGAGCTTGACCTGCCCATGATGAACGAGCCGAATCACCCGCGTATGCAGCAGTACCAGTACGACTACACCAAGAACTGGTCCAGCATCATTGAACGAAGCGACGCCATTGTCTTTGTTTTCCCGGAGTACAACTTTGGCTACACCGCACCGCTCAAGAACGCTATCGATTACCTGTACAACGAGTGGAGTTACAAGCCCGTCGGCTTCGTAAGCTACGGCGGTATTTCCGGCGGCCTGCGCGCAACGCAGATGCTGAAGCAGGTTGTGACCACTGTGAAGATGATTCCAATCATGGAGCAGGTCGGCATCCCGATGGTCTTCAACGACATCAAGGACGGCAAGTACGTCCCGACCGAGATCGTTTCCCAGTCCGCGACCGTCCTCCTCGACGAACTGGCAAGGTTCCAGAAGGCAACCGCGCAGCTCCGCGACAAGTAGCGGATCGCTTTCAAATAGCGACAACCATTTTCCACGTATGAGGGCGTGGCTCGCACCTGTCCGAGGTGAGCCGCGCCCTCATTTGTAATTGTGCGGTCAGTGGTTCACCTTCATCGGCAACCGCGTGGGGAGAAGATTCGCCGCGACTTTTATTCAAAACTCAACTAAATTTGGTAGGTGAAGCTTCAGGGCTTTGTAGATCAACCTATATAGAAAGGTCTAAAACAATGAGTTTCAATGTTTACCTATCAGGTGAGATCCACTCCGACTGGCGCGACGAAGTTGAGCAGGGCGCGAAGGAAGCCGGCCTCGACGTCGTATTTACAACGCCTGTAACTGACCACGCGGCTTCTGATGAGGCGGGCGACCACCTCGGCAACACTGAGAATAGTTTCTGGCGCGATCATCAGTCCGCCAAGGTTAACGCGATTCGTACTCGCAACCTGATTGAAAAAGCTGACCTGGTCGTCGTCCGTTTCGGCGACAAGTACAGGCAGTGGAACGCTGCATTTGACGCGGGATACTGCGCTGCGCTGGGGACGCCGTACATTACCCTGCACGACGAGAGCACCTCGCACGCCCTCAAAGAAGTTGACGCAGCCGCGCAGGCTTGGTGTGAAACGCCCGAGCAGGTCGTGGAAACCCTGAAATACGTTCTGAGGGACTAGGGCTGCGGTTCCCAAGGAAGGGGGCGGGTTAAAACTCCCGACGATGTGAACGCACCTCGGTCGCTGTGCGTTCGGATTAGGTGCGCAGTCCAAATTCCCCGAAGTCGCGGACGCACCGGGCCCCTGCACGCCCGGATTCGATGCGCACACCTGTGTCCGCGAAGTTGCGGAGGCATCCCGAAGACCGCGTAATGCGCTGAAACGCCGCCAATCGTGCGAGACGAACCATGTAAGCTGAGGCGTGGACAACGCCCCTGAGGCCCACCGACCTTAGAAATGAGAACGTGGAAAATTTTTGGTTCGCATTCGCGCTGACAATGTTTGCCGGCCTGTCAACCGGCATCGGCGGCGTTATTTCCGTGCTGAAAACAGCGCCCGGCAAGAGGTTCATGGCTGGCGCGCTCGGATTCTCGGCCGGCGTGATGGTGTATGTCTCCATGATGGAGATCCTCCCGAAAGGCTTCGAATCCCTCCAATCCATCTGGGGTGAACGCGGCGGCGCGTGGGCCGCGATCGCGTCATTTTTCGTCGGAATCGGCATCATCGGTGTGATCGACTGGCTCGTGCCAGAACCAATCAACCCTCACGAACCGCAGGGAATCGACGACCCAGAAAAACTGCGCGAGCGCCGCCAACTCATGAAAATGGGCACCCTCACCGCGCTTGCAATCGGCCTGCACAATTTCCCCGAAGGGTTCGCAACATTCATCGCGGCGTTAGAAGATCCACAACTCGCGATACCCGTCGCCGCCGCGATCGCAATCCACAATATTCCCGAGGGCGTGGCTGTGGCCGTCCCGATCCGACAAGCTACTGGTAACAAGAAGAAGGCCCTTTGGTGGTCATTCCTGTCGGGGCTTGCGGAGCCCGCGGGAGCGCTGATTGGTTTCGTACTTCTGATGCCGCTAATGGGCCCAGCGACAATGGGAGTCGCTTTCGCCGCAGTGGCGGGAATCATGATGTTCATCTCGCTGGACGAACTGCTTCCAACAGCCCAACAAACAGGGGAGCACCACGTCGCCGTCTACGGCCTCGTCGCCGGAATGGCAACCATGGCGGTGTCGCTCGCGCTGTTCATCTAAGTTCCCAAACGGCCACACGTGCCCGCCGGCAACCCAAACCCGCAGCGTTTCCGCGCCATAAAAGCAACGTCCCTGCGCACCTCTGCACTCCGATGCAACCGCGCCGCGCACGTGCCAAAGTTGCAACGCCCTCGTGCCGTGGCGTCCGGCACTACGCAAAACCAAGCCACGCTGCGGCAACCCAAACGCGCAGCTTTTCCGCGCCGCAAACTACCGCTGCGTCGCGCCTCACGCAACTTTTGAGAACACCGTTGCAATATACCCCCAGGGGTATTATGGTTGGGTCAACTAAGACCGAGTCTTATAGTGCTACCCCACTTAAACCAAGGTTTTCGCGGCCGCAACAATTCACGGCCCCAGATAATCACCGCGACACAAAGCGGGGGAGCACAGCCAGAATTTGCACCCAACCAAAAGGAAAACAAATGCTGCTCGAACGGATCTACGACGAAGACCTCGCTCAGGCAAGCTACTTCATTGGCTGTCAGGCAAAGAATGAGGCGCTAGTCATCGACGCTCGCCGCGACATTCAGCCGTACCTGGACCTCGCCGAAGCGAACGGCATGAAGATCACGCACGTGACCGAAACTCACATTCACGCTGACTACCTATCCGGCACGCGCGAACTCGCCGCCGCAACCGGCGCGACAATTCACCTTTCCGGCGAGGGCGGTGAAGACTGGCAGTACGGGTTCGAGGGTGAACTCATGTATGACGGCGACACTTTCAACGTCGGAAACTTAACCATTCAGGCTGTTCACACCCCGGGACACACCCCGGAGCACCTATCCTTCCTCCTCACCGACGGCGCCTTCTCCGACAAGCCTGGCTATATGTTCACCGGCGACTTTGTATTCGCAGGCGACCTGGGCCGCCCCGACCTCCTGGATGAAGCTGCGGGCGCTGTCGATACGCGCTTTGTTGGCGCAAAACAGACTTTCGAATCGCTGCGTGACAAGTTCGTGACTCTCCCGGACTACGTGCAGGTTTACCCAGCGCACGGTTCCGGTTCCGCGTGCGGCAAGGCGCTCGGGTCCGTTCCGGTAACGACTGTCGGCTACGAGCGCAACTTCTCCTGGTGGGGCAAGTACATCGCCGAAAATGACGAGCAGGGCTTCGTCGACGAACTCCTCGACGGTCAGCCGGACGCGCACGCCTACTTTGCGCGCATGAAGCGCCAAAACCGCGAAGGCCCCGCCATCATGGGCGAACGCAAGCCTTTGCAGGAAATGACCGCCGAGGACGTGGTTGGCAAACTCGAAGCTGGAAGCCACGTGTTTGTTGACACTCGCGACCAGAACGAGGCCCACAAGGGCACGGTAAAGGACTCGCTGAACCTGGTTTACACCAAGCCGGCAACCTACGGTGGTTGGGCATTCGACCCGGAGCGCGAGGACACCTCTCTCATCCTCCTTGCGCCTGACCAGGAGGAGGCGCAGCGCATCTGGGACCACCTCGTCCGCGTCGGAATCGACAAGGTGGACGGGTATGTGACCAGCCTCGAGGGGCTTCCAACATTCGTTCCGGAAGTCATCACCGTCGACGAGTTCGAAAACTTCGAACATGACCGCCTAATCGACGTGCGCGAGCGCTCCGCCTTCAACGCGGGCCACCTCCCGAATGCGCAGCGCATCGGAGTTTCGCGCATCATGTGGGAGCTCGACAAACTCAACAAGGACGACATCTACGTGACTAACTGCCAGACGGGCCGCACAAACTCGATCACGTCATCTGCTCTGCGTCGCGCCGGATACAAGGTCGTCGAGCTCAAGGGCTCCTTCAACGCCTGGAAAGCCGCGGGCAAGCCAGTAGTAACCGAAGAGGCCTGACCACCTGGGCGTTGTGGCCATCAAATAATCATTCACGAGGGCGGGGCGCGGACGCAGCAAAGTGTTCGGGCCCCGCTTTTAGGAATCCTAGCCAGCATCACGAACAGTCGTATACGGAATTAGGTAAGCAAGAATGCGCGAAACTACCCGGCAGGAAGCCGGATTGGCAGGCGGTTTTTGCGTCCAACATTCGGTAGGCACCGCCCTCGGCGACGAATCTAACAGTTATGTTTCTAGGAGGTTAACTATTCCCGTGTTGGCGCGGAAATGTGGAATCCGTGGTGAGGCGTATAGGGGTTCTTGACCGTCTAGATAACCGCTCAATACGAATATAAATTGCGTTGGAGCGAGTTTTCGGGTTCTCTATTGTGCAGAAAGAAACTAAAGTCAATAGACAGTTTTGGAGGTTTTCCTACAAAAGGTGGGAAAGGTTCCAAGGTTTCCTGCGATGCTCGCTGGAATGTGAGTGGAGATGACAGGGATTCCCCAAAGAAGGTCATAATTTATGTTTTACTACCTGGCGAGAAGGCTGGCGAACTACGCTGTCCTGCTGTTCATCGCCGTGTCGTTGGCGTTCATAATTGCGTCAGTGACGCTGGATCCGAAAGCGGCCTACGACATCACGGACCCCACGAGGGACTGGGACGCTCTTGAACGGTTGTTTATCGCCTACAACATTTCGGACACGGTCCCCGTTTGGGAAAGGTATCAAATCTGGCTCAGCCGAATTTTCACCGACTGGGACTGGGGGATGACGCCGACTGGATCTTCGGTCAACTCGATTATTAGTGTGCGTATTTGGGTTTCGGTTCGCCTGATCCTGATCGGTTCACTGGTCGGCATGATTGGTGGTGTCGCGGTTGGTGCTTGGACTGCAACGAAGCAGTACTCGAAGACGGACCGTTTCATCTCGATTCTGTCGCTGATTATCATCTCTACGCCGGTTATCGTTTTGGCGAACCTGCTTCAGATTGGTGCGACGCAGTTTAACAGTGCGACCGGCTGGCAGTTCTTTGAATTCACAGGTGAAACAGGCATTCACGGCGACTACTTTGGTGCCGCGTTCTTTGACCGTATGCAGCACCTTCTCCTTCCGACGCTGTCCATGTCTTTGACTGGTATTGCTTCGTATTCTCGTTACCAGCGCAACCTGATGCTTGACACTTTGGGCGCCGATTATGTGAGGACGGCCCGAGCGAAGGGCCTCGTTAAGTCCAAGGCTGTTACTCGGCACGCGCTTCGGACCTCTTTGTTACCGATGGCAACCTTCTTTGCGTTCGCTGTTGCAACCCTGTTCCTGGGCGCAACCGTCACCGAGCAGGTCTTCGGCTGGCACGGCATGGGTATCTTCGGCGTTGAATCAATCCGCGGCCAAGACATTAACGGAACCGCTGCGGTTGTGGCGTTCTCCGGCGTTGCGACCCTAAGTGGTGCTCTGCTTTCTGACCTGCTGATAGTCGTCGTTGACCCGCGAGTGAGGGTGAGCTAAACATGTCGAACCAACCCCAACCTCAGGAACGAGACATTAAGAACGCGCGTGAACTCGCAGGTGAATCCGCAATCAAGTCCGGCGCAGACCTCGAGCCAATGGCAAACACAGAGGAAACCGCGCAGGAAGCCGCGAAAGCAGCCGACCGCAAGGGCAGGAGGCTAACCCGCGGCCAGTTGATTCGCCGTCGGTTCTTCCGAGCCACGACCTCGAAAATCGGTGTATTTGGATTCCTGGTTATCGTTCTAATTGCACTTGTTGGCCCGTATTTGGTGCCCTGGGACTACCAGGAGGTCACTGGAAACTTCCTGCAGGGCCCAAGTGCTGAACACTGGTTTGGAACAACGCAGGGCGGTCGAGACGTCTTCGCGCTGACGATTGAGGGCTTGCGTAAGTCGCTCGTTATCGGCATTGCTGTGGCTGGAATTCAGGTCGTTGTGGCTGCGATCGTAGGCGCGTCTGCAGCGTACTTTGGTGGCTTTTTTGAAAAGGCTGCCCTGTGGGTAATCGACCTTCTGCTGGTCATCCCGTCCTTCCTGATCATCGCGGTGATTTCGCAGAAGTTCGGTGGAAACCAGTCCTCGACGTTTGTGTTCATCTTGCTCCTAGCCGCGTTTGGCTGGATGCTGACCGCGCGTGTCGTGAGGTCAATGACCCTGTCGGTCAAGAACCTTGAATACGTGACCGCTGCCCGCTACATGTCGGTGCCGCCGCGCGTCATCATCACAAAGCACATCATCCCGAACGTCGCGTCATACCTGATCATTGACGCAGCGTTGGGCTTCGTTAACGCGGTCATGTCAGAGACCGTGCTTTCATACTTCGGATTCGGCGTGCAGCCGCCGGAAACTTCGCTGGGCGTGCTGATCGCTGAGGGCCAGGGCATGGCAACGACCTCGCCGTGGATCTTCCTGGCACCCGCGACGGTCTTGACGCTGACACTTATTTTCGTGAACTTTATCGGTGACGGTCTACGTGACGCGATCGACCCGTCATCCAAGTCGGGAGGCCAGGCATGAGCCGCAGCGTGAGCCGCAGAAGCTCAGCTCCGTTCCCGACGATGACCACTTTTTGCACTGGAGGCCAGGCATGAGCCGCAAAAGCCGCAAGATTGAAAGAACTCCCGTACCGCAGCGCCAGCCCGGCGTTCCGATCCTTGAAATATCGGACCTAAACGTCACTTTTCCGTCCGAGGACGGGCTTGTGCACGCCGTTCGTGGTGTGAACCTGCAGGTAAACTCTGGTGAAGTACTGGGGATTGTGGGGGAGTCCGGCTCCGGTAAATCAGTCACCTCGATGGCCGTTATGGGGCTACTGGACGAGAGCGCGGATGTTACCGGTTCAGTTAAGCTACACGGAACCGAGATCCTGGGTAAGTCCGACGGCTGGATGTCGAAGATCCGCGGTGACAAGATCGCGATGGTTTTCCAGGACCCACTGTCTGCACTGACTCCGGTTTACACAGTTGGCGACCAAATTGTAGAGGCGCTAACGATTCACCAGAAGATGTCGAACTCGGCGGCGCGAAAGCGCGCGATTGAGCTTTTGGACCTAGTGGGGATCCCGAACCCTGAGGTTCGATTCAAGTCTTTCCCGCACGAGTTCTCCGGCGGTATGCGCCAGCGCGCAATGATCGCAATCGCGATTGCAAATGATCCAGATCTGATTATCGCGGACGAGCCCACGACCGCCCTCGACGTAACAATCCAGGCGCAAATTCTGGATTTGTTGAAGACTGCGCAACGCGAAACCGGCGCGGCTGTTGTCATGATTACGCACGACCTGGGTGTTGTTGCCGGTATGGCTGACCGCGTGGCGGTTATGTACGCGGGTCGATGCGTCGAGTCGGGCACGGTGGACGACATTTTCTATAACTCCACGATGCCGTACACGATTGGACTGCTGGGGTCGCTTCCAAGGCCGGACCAGGATTCGTCGGAGCCGCTGGCTTCCGTGGAGGGTAACCCGCCCTCGATGCTGCAAAAGCCGACGGGTTGTCCGTTTGCGCCGCGGTGCCCACTGGCAAACGAAAAGTGTCTTGACGGTGAGCCCGAGCTGGAGCAAGCGCCCAACGACTCTGGTGATGAGGAATACCTGAACCGCCACCTGGTCGCGTGTGTTCGTGCAAAGGAGATCGTGGAGCAAGGTTGGGGACACGCGGATATCTTCCCTGCCCCCGATGCCTTCAGTTCGCCGATGGCCCACGCGGATCGCAACCAGCGCGAAGAGGTCCTGCGAGTCACCGACCTGAAGAAATACTTCCCGCTCATGAAGGGCGCGATTTTCAAGCGCCAGGTGGGGACGGTTCACGCGGTTGATTCGATCTCGCTAGATATTCGTGAGGGCGAGACGCTTGCTCTCGTTGGCGAATCTGGCTGTGGAAAAACCACCACTCTGCTTGAGGTTCTGAACTTGACGAAGCCGCAGGATGGCACAATCGTCGTGTTTGGGCAAGACTCTGCGAAGTTGAACGGGCAGCGTCGACGCAAGATCCGCGAAGACCTGCAGGTCGTTTTCCAGGATCCGATGGCGTCGCTGGATCCACGTATGCCGATCTCTGAAATCATTGCGGAACCGCTGAAATACAACCGGTACCCCAAGGACAAGATCAACGACCGCGTTGAAGAACTCATGGAGCTCGTCGGCCTCGAACCGGCGCACCTGAACCGGTACCCGCGCCACTTCTCTGGCGGTCAGCGTCAAAGAATTGGTATCGCGCGTGCCCTGGCGTTGCGGCCGAAGCTTCTGGTTTTGGACGAGCCTGTCTCCGCCCTCGACGTATCCATCCAAGCGGGCGTAATCAACCTGCTGGAAGAACTACGCGCGAAACTGAAACTGTCATACCTGTTCGTCGCACACGACCTGTCCGTTGTGCGCCATATCGCGGATCGCGTGGCAGTTATGTACTTGGGCAAGATTGTCGAGGTCGGTGCTGTCGAAGAAGTCTTTGATAGGCCGCGACACCCGTACACGCAGGCGCTGCTTTCGGCTATTCCGATTCCGGACCCGCACATCGAACGCGAGCGCGACCGGGTTCTGCTTGAGGGCGATCTGCCTTCACCTGCGAACCCGCCGTCCGGCTGTCGATTCCGCACGCGGTGCCCGAAGTTCAAGCTACTTTCTGACGCTGAGAAGGATAAGTGCTTGAACGAGCACCCCGTTCTGCGCGGGCCCGACGACGTCGACTCGAAGAACGCATGCCACTACCCAGAGGCGCTGCACGTCTTCTAGGTGGCTTTTCTATAGAGTGGGCCAGCCCCGCCCTCGGGAATTGAAAAATGAACGCGGTACACGATACGGCTGGGAAATGTATGCACTCTCAGCATTTGGGACGTTGGTTGCGATTAGGTCAAGACCGAGAAAATTAGGGGATTTGACTATGCCAAGCGCGCCGCGCACCGATAGCCTGGCGTAGAAACTGTGGACTCGAAGGGTCTTCAGTGTTAACTTTTCATAAATTCTGATCCAACAAACCATGGAGGTTCACAGTGAAGCGATCACTTCACAAGTTCGCCGCTGTTGCCGCTGCTGCGACCCTGATTCTTGCGGGTTGCTCCAACAGCGGGGATGGTGGAGAGGGAGGCTCGGGAGGAAGCGACGCTTCTCTACCGGCACTTTCGGACATCAACAAGACCGACCGTGAAAAGGTCGAGGACGGCGGCAACCTAAGGTTTGCCATCGGCCAGCTCCCCACCCAGTGGAACACCCTGCACACTGCAGGCAACCAGGTGGATGCCAACAATATTGACGGATTCGTAATGCCGGCCAACTGGGTGTACTCAGAAGACGGCGAGTTCTCTCCGAACGAAAACTACGTTCTGGACTACGAAGTTCAGGATGGGCCTCCGCAGGTTGTAACCCTCACCCTGAACCCGGAAGCCAAGTGGAACTCCGGCGATCCCATCACTTGGGAAGACTACGAGGCCACCTGGAAGGCCGCCAACGGTGAGAACGAAGAGTTCAACGTAGCCTCCACCGACGGCTTCAACCAGGTCGACAAGGTTGAGAAGGGCGAAGACGAATTCCAAGTCGTCATCACCTACAAGTCCACCTACCCGGACTGGAGCGCAACCTGGTCTTCTGTACAGCCGAAGGCCGCAGTTGAGACCCCGGACGCATTTGACAACGCTCGCGCGGAGAAGCCGGACAACAACTTCACCGCTGGCCCGTTCAAGTACGGCGACCTAGACCTGGCGCAGAGGACCATCACCCTGGTTCCGAACGACGCATGGTGGGGCGACGCTCCGAAGCTGGATTCAGTTACCTTCCGTGAACTTGATCCCGCGACCTCAACTCGTTCCTTCGCTAACAAGGAAGTTGACGTCGTCACGGGTCTGATCAACTCTGACCAGTACCAGACAGTTTCCAGCCGTGCCGACGCTGAAATCCGTGAAGCCGGTGGCCTCCAGTGGCGTCACTTCACGTTCAACACCAACTCCGGCCTCCTTCAGGAAAAGGAGATCCGCCAGGCAATCGTTAAGGGCCTGAACCGTGAAGCGATCGCAGCTTCCGACCTCGCTGGCCTACCGGTCAAGCCGGAAGAGCTCATGCTTGGTAACCACTTCTTCATGCCTGGTCAGGAAGGCTACCAGGACAACTCCGCCGACTTCGCTTACGATCCGGAAGCCGCAGGCGCACAGCTTGACGAGCTTGGCTGGACCCTCGAGGACGGCGCGCAGTACCGCACCAAGGACGGCGAAGAACTCGTCGTTGAGTACCAGCTAATCCAGGGCGTTCCGACCTCGGAAAACGAAGGAAAGCTGCTTCAGTCCGACATGGAGAAGATTGGCGTCAAGGTTCAGATGGTGAACAAGTCTTCAGATGAGTTCCCCGGATTCCTGATCGACAGCCAGTTCGGCATCACCTCCTTCGCTTGGCAGGGTACGCCGTACCCGATGGCGAACGTCGGCCAGATTTACGGCTGTGACTCGGGATCCAACTTCTCGAACCTGTGTGACGACGAGATCGACTCGCTCATCGAGCAGATCGACGTTGAGATGGACCACGAGAAGCGCATCGAACTCACCAACGAAGTTGACCGCGTCATCTGGGACCGCGTCATGACCGTCCCCCTATACCGCCGCATCGAGTACACTGCGGTTCCGCAGAACCTCGCAAACTACGGCTCGTTCGGCCTGTCCAACGGCAAGCCTGAGGACATCGGATTCGTCTCCGAGTAATCAGCTTGAGCTGCAGCTGATTTGAGAGCTGAGCTTGGCCCCGCATCGAAAGGTGCGGGGCCAAGTCGTGTTTTGGGTGGGCTGGGTGTGTTGCCGTGCCGGGGGCTGGGGTGGGGCGTGATTGGCTGGCCTCGTCGGGTGGCTTGGGGCTTGGTGTGGTTGCGGCTTGGTGTGGTTGGGACTTGGTTTGGCTGTATGAACACAGGTCTTACCGCTCAAAATTTTGATTCAGACCCAAAGTGGTGGATTCAGGGTGTGTTTTGGTTAGTTTCCCTCTGAATGGTGTTTGGGACGGGCTGCTGAGAAACCATTCAGACCCTAAGTGGCAGAAACACTACTCGTTTTTGCCAGTTATCGTCTGATTCGATTTTTGAGGGCGGTGCTGTCACACCCATTCAGACCCGAAGCGGCAACTTTCGGGGTGTTTTTAGCCGGTTGCCCTCTGAATGGTTCTCGTAGCCCGTTGCCCCGATGGCTTTGAGACCCCAAGTGGCGAAATGAGGGGTACTTTTGGTCAGTTCCCGTCTGAATGGTGTTTGAGACGGGCTGCTCAGAAACCATTCCGACCCTAAGTGGCAGAAACAGCACCTGTTTTTGCCAGTTACCGTCTGAATCGATTTTTGAGGGCGGTGCTGGCACACCCATTCAGACCCAAACCGCCTGAAAACTGAGGCTGAACCGTTGAAACTTGGCAGTTGGGGTCTGAAAGGTAATTTCGCGGCACCACACCCGGGCAGAAACGGCGTCACTAAGGGTCTGAATCACAATTTTGACGGCAACCCAGCCAATCAGCGGAAGCCATTTTGGGTCTGAAACCCAATTTTTGGCACCGCGCCAGCCGTGCCAACTCTAGAAAAGAAGGAAATCCCCGCCACCGGCGGGGATTCGATCTTCATTGTGGAGCCCCTGGTGGGGAGAGGCTAAACCAAACTGTTAAACCAACTTCCGCGGGAACACGCTCATGCCTACACCAACGCTGGCGGGAACTCTCTTTTCTAGATCAATGCCAGCGGAAACTCCCTCACGTCTAAACCAACGCTGGCAGGAACTCTCTTATCTAGACCAACTCCAACACGAACTCGCTAACCTCTACACCATCGCTGGCAGGAACGATCTCACGCCGGCATGAGCGGAATGAACGTCATCAGCAGCAACACCAACGCCACCAGAAGTGGCACAATGTTCAACCTTCTTTCAACCGGCCGATCAGGCGCACCCAAGCCGGCCTCCTGGTGCCGTTCGTAATACTCGCGAAGCAGTTGCGCTGCCTGCCCCGAATCTAGGTCAAGCCGCAGGGCATCCTTTGACTCATCAATATGGGGAAGCGGCGCCGGCCCCGTATGCGCCTTCATGTTGCGCACCCCAGTGCGCGGACGCGCGGCGGAAGCACGAATGTCTTTATCGCGAGTCTCCAAGATCAACCCAAGATTCAGTCGCGCGCCGGTGTACTGCTCCCACGGTACAACCCACGAAAACAGCATGTTCCGAACAGTTATCTCCTGCGGGGAAACAATCAGGCGCGGCATCCACCACAGCATGTAAACCACCCAAAACACGAGCCACACATACGGAAGCGAAACCAGCGCAATCCGCGGCCCGTCAGCGACAATAATGATGCCCGACGTAAACAAAGCCATCGCAGCCGCAATATAGGTTCCCACCCGGGCCGCGGTTGAATCTATCGTGATAGTTGGATGCATACGCTCAGTCTAGACATACCGGGGGACCTCGGTGGATCCAGAGCCAAACCGCGCCCTCGAAATACACGCAGAGCATCCCGAGAAAACTGGCAACCCTAGGAATTTCAGATGCAGCACCGCTCTCCGACGACATAAAACGCAAGCCAAATAAGGCCAGCAGCAAGAACTAATCCAGGCGTCTGCACCGCCCTCTGACGGCAAACAAGCACAAGGCAAACAAGGCCGGCAGCAAGGAAAAATCCAGATGCAGCACCGCCCTCCTGCGACGAACAAACGCAACCTGAGCACGCGGGTAGCAAGGAAAAATCTAGAGCTCAGCACCGCCCTCCGACGGCAAACAAACACAAGGCAAATAAGGCCAGCAGCAAGAACAAATGCAGGCGCCTGCACCGCCCTCGAAAATCGGAAAAATTGCGAGGACGTGGCGAATTTCGCAGGACACGAAGTGCGCTGATCTCCGTTGGCGGGTCTACAGTAGTAGGGCACGGTTTTTCAGCGGTAAGGGGCCGCGAGGTGCGCTAGATCAGGAGACTCCATGACCATTCGCGAAGATATTCGAAACATCGCGATCGTTGCTCACGTAGACCACGGTAAGACGACCATGGTTGACGCCATGCTTTGGCAGTCTGGCGCGTTTTCGGAGCATGACACGGTCGAATCTCGCGGCGAGCGCGTCATGGATTCTGGCGATCTGGAGCGCGAAAAGGGCATCACGATCCTGGCTAAGAATACGGCGGTGCATTACCTCGGTCCGACTGCGCAGAAGCTGGGTCTGGAAAACGGGATCACGATTAATGTTGTGGATACTCCCGGTCACGCGGATTTTGGTGGCGAGGTCGAGCGGGCGCTGTCGATGGTGGACGGCGTGCTGCTGCTGGTTGATGCCGCCGAGGGGCCGCTGCCGCAGACTCGGTTCGTGCTACGAAAGGCGCTGGAATCACAGTTGCCAGTTGTCGTAGTTGTCAACAAGGTGGATAGGCCGGACTCGCGGATTGAAGAGGTCGTCGACGAAACCACCGACCTGCTGCTGTCGCTCGCGGAAGATATGCAAAACGATGGGCACGAGGTTGACCTGGATGCCCTGCTCGACGTGCCCGTGCTTTACGCGTCCGCAAAACTAGGGCGGTCGTCGCTCGAGCAGCCCGCCCTCGGAGAAGTCCCGGAGACCGACCTCGAACCCCTATTCGAAACGCTTCTTTCCCGCATTCCCGGCCCTTCATACGACGAGGGCGCAGCTTTGCAAGCGCATGTGACAAACCTGGACGCATCGCCGTTCCTCGGTAGGATTGCGCTTCTTCGCATTCACAACGGAGAGTTGCGCAAGGGGCAACATGTGGGTTGGGCGCGTGCGGATGGGTCGCTCACGCCGGTGAAGATCACGGAACTGTTGAAGACTGAGGGGCTCGAGCGAGTTCCCGCGCAGGTTGCGCGTGCTGGCGACATTGTGGCGGTAGCTGGTATCCCGGAGATCACGATCGGTGAGAGCCTGGTCGACCTCGAAGATCCACATCCGCTACCCCTAATTACGGTTGACGATCCGGCGATTTCGATCACGGTGGGGACGAACACTTCGCCGATGGCTGGGCGTGAGAAGAACACGAAGGTCACAGCGCGGCAGGTCAAGGACCGCTTGGATCGTGAGCTGATCGGTAACGTTTCGCTACGAGTTCTGCCGACGGACCGTCCAGACATGTGGGAGGTTCAAGGGCGTGGCGAGCTGGCTCTGGCGATTTTGGTTGAGCAGATGCGGCGTGAAGGTTTTGAGCTGACGGTTGGAAAGCCACAGGTCGTCAAGCGCGAAATCGACGGCAAGATTTATGAGCCGATGGAACAGCTGACTATTGACGTGCCCGAGGAGTACCTGGGCGAAGTCACGCAGTTACTGGCCGCGCGCAAGGGGCGCATGGAAAACATGGCCAACCACGGGACCGGCTGGGTGCGGCTGGAGTTCATCGTGCCGGCGCGTGGTCTGATTGGGTTCCGCACGCGTTTCCTGACCGAAACGCGTGGTACCGGTATCGCGTCATCGTACGCCGCGGGTTACGAACCGTGGCACGGAACGATCGTTTCGCGCAATACCGGATCGCTGGTGGCGGACCGGGCGGGGCAGGCGACTCCGTACGCGATGATCAACCTGCAGGAACGCGGAACCTTCCTGGTGCAGCCGGGCTCGGAGGTTTATGAGGGCCAGGTCGTCGGCGAAAACTCGCGCAATGAGGACATGGACGTGAACCTCACCCGCGAAAAGAAGCAGACCAACATGCGCGCCGCGGCGGCAGATAGCTATGAGGGGCTTGACACTCCGCGGACGCTCACCCTGGAAGAGTCGCTAGAATTCGCGGCCGAGGACGAGTCGGTTGAAGTTACTCCAACAGCGGTGCGGATTCGCAAGAACGTGCTGTCATCCCAGGAGCGGTTCAAGATCGCAGCGAGAGCCCGACGCGAAGCGCGGGACTAAGGGGGGGCGAATCCCCGCCGGTGGCGGGCATTTCCTTCTTTTCTAGGGTTGGCACCGCGCCAGCGGTGCCAAAAATTGGGTTTCAGACCCAAAATGGCTTCGTCTGGATGCCTGGGCTGCCGTCTAAAATGCGATTCAGACCTATAGTGGCTTCCACTGATAGGCTGGACTGCCGCCCGAAACTCGATTCAGACCCATAGTGGTGTCGCGTCTGCCCGGGTGGAATGCCGCGAAATTTCCTTTCAGACCCCAACTGCCAAGTTTCAACGGTTCAGCCTCGGTTTTCAGGCGGTTTGGGTCTCAATGGGTGTGACGGCACCGCCCTCAAGAATCGATTCAGACGGTAACTGGCAAAAACAGGTGGTGTTTCTGCCACTTAGGGTCGGAAAGGTTTCTCAGTAGCCCGTCTCAAACACCATTCAGACGGGAACTGACCAAAACACACCCTGAAACCGGTACTTGGGGTCTCAAAGCCATCTGGGCAAGGGGCTGCGAGAACCATTCAGAGGGCAACTGGCAGAAAGCATCCCGAAAGTTGCCGCTTAGGGTCTGAAAGGGTGTGCCAGCACCGCCCTCAAAATCGATTCAGACGGTAACTGGCCAAAAGCGACACTAAAACCGCCGCTTTGGGTCTGAATCGAAATTTAGGCGGAATGGTGCGAAAAGGAGGCCAGGCAGCTAGGTCAGACAGGCAGGCCAGGCGGCTAAGTCAGGCAGCTAAGTCAGCCAGGCAGGCCCGGCAGCGAGGTCAGTAGCCGAAGGGGGACTCGGGGACGCGCTTCCCGGTGACCATGACGTTGGCGGGCACGGTGACCAGGCCTTTGCGCGTGTTGACGGTGACGTGGTCGGGGGCAACCTCGGTCAAGTGGCCGAGCGCATCGTAAAAACCGTCCGGCTTCCGGTAACGAACGACGACGCGTTCGCCGACCTTCCAGTCCATCCAGGGGAGTTTTGGCGCGGCCTTGCCAGCACCTTTCGACGGCGCGTCTGTGCTCGCGCCCTCGTCGGAGTTTTCAGAAACAGCCGTGTTCTCGCCGGAATTCTGCGGATCAGATGCGTTCCCGCGAGCCTCGTCTGCTTGGGGTGCGTTGTCAGGTGTCGGATTTTGAACCATAGTGAGATAATAGGTCACACGTCATTCGAAGAATTTTTCTGCTGGCGAAGCGGCTGAGAATTCTCACGCACAATGATTTAAGGAGACCGTTTTGACGTACATTATCGCGCAACCTTGCGTCGACGTTAAGGACGGCGCCTGCGTAGACGAATGCCCGGTTGATTGCATTTACGAAGGCGCGCGTATGCTATATATCCACCCTGAAGAGTGTGTGGATTGCGGCGCGTGCGAACCTGTTTGCCCCGTCGAGGCTATTTTCTACGAGGACGACGTCCCCGAAGAGTGGTCCGACTATTACGACGCGAACGTTAATTTCTTCGACAAGCTGGGCTCTCCAGGCGGCGCTGCCCGGACTGGCCCGGTTGATTACGATCACAAGCTTATTGAGAACCTTCCGCCTCAGAATCAAGATTAGGATTCGCGAGGACGCAGTTGGGCCCGGCTTTAATGTCGGGCCCTTCGTATATCCTGTTTTCAATGTTTGAGGTCGGCGGCACTGAGGAAAGGACGCGCCAATGTTTGAGCCACTACCCCGGGGAGTGAATCTGCCTACGTTTCCGTGGGATACCCTCGCGGACGCGAAGCGGGTTGCTTCGCAGCATCCTGACGGCATAGTTGACTTGTCGATTGGCACGCCGGTGGATCCAACGCCGGAGTTGATCCAGGAAGCGCTTATCGCCAATGCGGACGCGCCCGGTTATCCGCCGGTTGTGGGGACCAATGAGGTCGTCGAGGCCGTCGCTGAGTGGGCCCGATCGCGCAACATCAGCGTTTTAGATGGTGCGTCCGCGGGGGTTGCGTCGCCCGCCGGCGCAAAGGCGATCCCGACTATTGGGTCTAAGGAAATGGTTGCGTGGCTTCCGCTGATGCTGGGGGTTCGCCCGGGGGATCGCGTCCTCTTCCCGGAGTGCGCCTACCCGACCTACGACATCGGTGCGCGCCTGGCTGGCGCGGAACCCGTCGCGGTGGGGGATGACCCCGCAAGTTGGCCGGACGCGGCGATGGTGTGGTTAAACTCGCCGGGCAACCCGAATGGTCACGTCCTTGACGTTGAGCAACTGCGCGCAATCGTCGCTTGGGCACGCGAACGCAACGCGGTAGTTGCCTCCGATGAGTGCTACGCCGCACTCAACTGGGACCCCGCCCTGATCGAATCCGGAGGAGTCCCCTCACTCCTTTCCGACGACGTCTGCGACGGCGATCCGTCCAACCTGCTGGTCCTTTACTCACTGTCCAAGCAGTCGAACATGGCCGGATACCGCGCGGGCATCATGCTCGGCGACGAGTCCCTCATGGACGCCGCCATCGCCGTACGCAAACACGCGGGAATGATGGTCTCAACCCCCGTCATGGCCGCAATGGTCGCTGCGTTGCGCGATTCAGTTTCCGCGTTTGAAAATCCCGCCGAGGGCGTGGCTGGCGAACTCGCCGGGTATGCCGGTGGCGGTGCGGGCGAACTCGCCGGATACGCCAGTGGCGGTGCAGGCGAACTCTCCAGGTTAGCCGGTGGGGTGGCTGGCGAACTCGTAGAAAAAGCTGGTGGCGCTGCAGGAGTCAACTCCGCAGGTCGCTGCTCAACCGCTGTGGCCGAGGACGTCGACACAGGTCAAACTGTTCAGCAAGCCAGCACCAGCTTGGACCCTGAACGGCGTCCGAGCCATGTGTCCATCCAACGGAGCCTGTACGCGAAGCGTCGAGCCAAGCTACTGAAAGCGTTTGCCAGCATCGGCCTCGTGAATGATCCGAAATCGCGGGCTGGTCTCTATCTTTGGTTGCGTGACGAGAATAACGAAACTGACGCGCTAGAGATGGTGGGGCGGTTGGCGGAGCTCGGAATCCTGGTTGCGCCCGGGAATTTCTATGGTCCAGGTAACGAAAAGTTCATACGAGTTTCATTGTCAGGTCATGATGAACGGATTGACGCTGCGGTTGAACGAATGTCAGGGATGGGTTTTCTGTTCCCCGCGAAATAATCTCGATGTTGAGATAATCTTGACATGAAGCTCACGCATAGACGCGAGGAAGATCCCTTTCCGGCAACTCAGAAGGAGCGCCGCAATGGCAAATGAGCAGGGAAACAAATCCCAGTCAAAACCAGAGGCTGAGGGCAAAGACCCAAAGGTGGAAGCCCCCAAGAAGAGCAACGGCCTACTGACCGTTGACGATCACAAGGTTGAACTACCGCGAGTCGAGGCAACCGCCGGCGCGGACGGCCTGGCAATCAACAAGGTTCTCGCAACCACGGGCACAACGACGTACGACCCCGGGTTCACGAACACGGCATCCGCGTCGTCCGCAATCACCTACATTGACGGCGGCAACGGCATTCTTCGCTACCGCGGATACCCGATCGAACAGCTGGCGAAGAACTCCAGCTTCCTTGAGGTTGCCTACCTCTTGATTTACGGTGAACTTCCGGATGCTGTCACGCTCGAGGCTTTCCTGCGTCGCGTTAAGCGTCACCGCCTGCTCCACGAGGATTTCCAGGCGTTCTTCGGCGCCTTCCCGTCCAACGGTCACCCGATGGCGATCCTGCAGGCCGGTGTTGCAGGTCTTGCAACCTACTACCAGCACACCCTGGACCCGGACGATGACGAAGCAATGGACAGGGCTTCCGTCCTCCTGCTTGCGAAGGTTCCGACCATGATCGCGACCATCGCGAAGCGTGCCGCCGGCCTACCGCCGCTATACCCGGACGCGCAGCGTTCCTACACTGAAGACTTTATCCGCATGACGTTTGGCCTGCCGTACCAGTCCTACGACATTGATCCGGCAATCGTTCGCGCCCTCGACATGCTACTGATCCTGCACGCTGACCACGAGCAGAACTGCTCCACGTCAACCGTCCGCATGGTTGGTTCCGCGAAGGCGAACATGTACGCGTCCGTCGCTGCTGGTGTTGGCGCGCTTTCCGGCCCGCTTCACGGTGGTGCGAACGAAGCCGTGCTACGCATGCTCTCCGAGATTCGCGACTCTGACATGACGGTCAAGGACTTCGTCGCTAAGGCGAAGGACAAGTCCTCTGGTGTTCGCCTGATGGGCTTCGGCCACCGCGTGTACAAGAACTACGACCCGCGTGCCGCCATCGTTAAGGGCGCTGCCCACGACGTACTTGAGCGCCTCGGTAAGCAGGACGAGCTCCTGGACATCGCACTCGAGCTTGAAGAAATGGCTCTGCACGACGACTACTTCGTTGAGCGCAAGCTGTACCCGAACGTTGACTTCTACACGGGCCTGATCTACTCGGCTCTTGGCTTCCCAACCAAGATGTTCACCCCGCTATTCGCGATGGGCCGCCTGCCGGGCTGGATCGCTCAGTACCGCGAGATGGCACGCGACCCCGAAGGCCGCATCGGCCGTCCTCGCCAGGTCTACGTCGGCGAAACCGAACGCGACTACGTACCGCTGCGCAAGCGTATGCGCCCGCAGGCCTAGGT
>FZPS01000227.1_pt228 | contig 27741 bp, 18 predicted proteins | sample 1817821 | NCBI WGS metagenome assembly FZPS01 (sample SAMEA104158645, study PRJEB21678) | metagenome | place: Germany | collected 2015-04-21
TTTCATTCTTAACTCATTTAAGTTGGTAGTTGGATCCATTAAATTATTACCATTGAACCAGATTTCTCCAAAATCTGGTTCATTTAATAAATTAAGACAACGCAAGAAAGTAGTCTTGCCGCCACCTGATGGGCCGACAATAGAAATAACCTCTCCCTTTTTTATTTCTAATGAGATATTATTTAGTATTAGTTTCTCTCCATAACTTTTACTAATGTTTTTAACACTTATAATATTACTCACTGGCAAGACCTCCTTTCATACGTTTTTTCTCTAAAACCTTAATTACATAAGAAGTAATTAGGGTTAAGACTAAATAAATTACGGCAACTATCATAAAAGCCTCAACTTTCCGATAGTTACTAGAAGATGCTGCGTTTCCAGCGTTATATAAATCCATTACCCCAATTGCAAATAAAACGGAGGAATCTTTTAAGTTAACAATAAATTCATTTGCAATTGAAGGTAGTGAATTTTTAATCGCTTGTGGATATATAATATAAAGCTTAGCTTGGAAATTAGAAAAACCTAAACTTCTAGCAGCTTCTTGTTGACCCGGGTCAATTGAGTTGATACCGGAGCGTAATATTTCAGCAATATAGGCAGCAGTATTAAAAGTAATAATTAATAAGCCTGCAAATAAAGGTGTCCAAATTAAATTACTTACAAACGGAGCAATTCCGTAGTAAATAATGATTGCTTGAACAATCATTGGTGTTCCTCTTACGATCGTAATATAAGTGCTTGCAAATATATTAGCTGTTTTCTTTAAGGTCTTTTTAAATAAGTTATCTCTTTTCTTGTCTATCTTTAATGTTTTTAAATATAGAAATAAAAACGAGAGTAAAAACCCTCCGGCCGTACCAACTACGGCCAGAAGAATAGTTGTTCCAAGTCCTTGTAGTAAGATTTTATATGAAGTTTCAAGTAAATACCAAATTGTTTTTAAAAATTCATTTTGATTTGGTAGTGTTGCTAAAAAAATCATTGTCTTGTAATAGCTGCGTTCATTATCTGTTCACGCGTTTCTTGACTAATAGTAGCTAAGATAGAGTCAACTCTTTGTTTTAAATCAGTATTAATTAAAGTCATTCCAATACTAACAATAACTAATTTAGTATCAACTTTAAAACCAGTGTCTTCTTGAAATCTAATATAAGTTAAATCATCATGTTTTAAAATCATACTCTCAGCCACTGGTAACTCAGCAATAACTAAATCAGTTGTTTTATTTCTAACTGCTTGTAGTAGCATTGAATAGTCTTCTAGTGATGTTTGAACTTTAGTTCCCGGTAGTTGATCAACTAATGTTTCATAAATAGTACCTTGCTGAGCAACTACTCTAGCGCCATTAAAATCATTTAAAGTTTTACCTTCTCCATTAAAACTAGAATCTTTTCTTAAAACTAAAACTGGCTCAGCACGGTAGTATTCACTAGAAAACAAAATTGTTTTCTCACGATCTGGTGTTGGAGTCATTCCAGCTAGTAGAAGATCAATTTGGCCTGATTTTAAAGCTGATGGTAGACCATCCCAACCGATTGCTTTAATAACTAGTTTTTTCCCAAGACCTTCAGCAATTAACTTAGCAATTTGAATATCATAACCATCAGCAAAGTCATTTCTAGAATGAATTGGATGAGTAAATTCTGATTGGGTATTAGTTGACCAGTTATACGGTGCATAATCAGCTTCCATTCCAATAACGATTGTGTCGTTATTATCAAAATCATATGGTCTTTCAGACGCACATGCGGTTAGTATAATTGGTAATACTAACAAACTTAATAAAATAAATAATTTGCGCATTATAACGCTCCTTTCTGTTAATAAAAAAAGCATCGCGGAGGATGCTAATTAACAGATAAGTTAGTCCTAGCCCCTCTACATTTAATGTAGGAGTGTTATAAGTATTTCCTATAACCCCATAGTTATTTAACGCCTTAAATAACTATTCGGCGATGACTGCCTTTCATACTCTTCATAGTTTGCCAACTCCAAGTATTACTAATCTACATCGCTACCTCTAATGATTGCAATTTTTATTTATGTATATGATAACACGGTAAAATAGATATTGCAATAATTATACTTGTTATTGTGAGGTTTATTTATATTAAATATTAGTATTATTTACAATCTTTTTTAAAATATTTAAGAAAAGTATAAAAAGGGCTTGCAATAGAAAACGTTTTCAAGTATAATGTAATTGATAAATCGAAACGTTTCGATAGATTAAAGGAGGATATAAATCTATGAAAAGAGTTTTATTATTAGTAATGGTATTATTTTCAGCACTTGCACTAATTGCTTGTAATGGTGGAACTAAAGATGAAGTTAAACCAGTTATTAGTGTACCAGCGGCTGAGGTAACGATTAGTGTTGGAGATACATTCGATCCAAAATTAAACGTTACAGCTACGGATGATGTTGATGGTGACTTAACATCTAAGATCGTTATTACAGGTACAGTTGACACTACTAAACCAGGTGTTTATGAAATTACATACTCAGTTAAAGATGCTGCCGGTAATGAAGGAACTAGAACTGTTAAAGTTACAGTTGAAGCTCCAGCAGTTGGAGTAGGACTTGCAAATTTAATTAACGGTGATTTTGCTGACGGATTAGAAGGCTGGGACAATTGGGTTAATGAAGGTCAAGGATCTGCAGCGGAATTTACAATTGAAGATGGAAAAGCAGTTGTTAATATTACTGCACAAGAAACAGGCGCAGAAAACAACTGGTGGGATGTTCAATTCAAACAAAATACAATTAATTTCAAAGCTCTTGAATCATTTACATTAAAATTTACAGTAAGTGCAGAACATGATCGTTATATGATGTTAAACTTACAAGGGGGCGGGGCAGCTAAAAAATCAATTGATTCAGAGTTAGTTAAAATTACGACAGAACCACAAGAATTTTCATTTGATTTCTTTAATGCTCAAAATGTAGAAAATGGCGAATTACAATTTGCATTTGGATCATTCCATAAAGTTGACGGAGTTCCTGAAGCACAACACGTTGTACTTGGGAAAGTTTATTTCCATAAAGTAGAAGTTGTTGAAGGACCAGAACTTGTAAACCAACCTCCAGTTATTGAAGGTAGAGATGTTGTTATTGAAGTTGGTCAAGAATTTTTAGTTAATAGTGGTATTACAGTAAGAGATGATAGAGATTCATTAAATCTTAGCGATCTTACAGTGGAAGCACTAGGAGCTGAATTAGATGTAAATACAGCTGGTATTTATGAATACAAATATTCTGTTAAAGACTCTGAAGGTCTAGAAGGAACACTAACAAGAAAGATTCATGTTGGTTCATTTAACCTTCCACCATTTGAAAATTGGACTAAATGGCATGCAGATTCGGCAGCACAAACAGTTGAAACTACTGAAACAACGGCAACAATTGACATTGAAACATTAGGTGGAAATCCATGGGAAAACCAATTTAAAGCTGAAGGCTTATTAGCTTTAAAAGGTAAATATCAAATTAAGTTTATTGCTAAATCAAGTGTGGCAAGAACTATTATTTTCGCCTTAGAGAGTAACTTTGGTGTTGATGTTGAAAGAAATTGGCACAGAGTTGAGTTAACAACTGAAGATCAAGAATTCACATTTGAAATTGAACTTGGTGCAGATGCTACTGCAGCGGGAAGTTTCCAATTTTTCCTTGGCGACGCGTCAACAACAAATAATGATGATGGAGATTTTACAGACGGAACATATGTCCCATCTATTATTACAATCTCTAATTTCACAGTAACTAAAGTTACTGAATAAAGATACATTTAATTAAGGCGCATGAGCCTCATGCGCCTTTTTTAATAACATTATGAGAAAAGGCAGGATAACAAATGAATAAAATAATCACCGAAATTGAAAAAAGAGGAGTTAAGTTTTTCCTTGATCACACTAACTTAGATGAAAGTACCACTGGATATGGTCTTACAATGGATGATACATCAAAGCCAACGATTGCAACTGTGGCTGGATCTGGTTTTATGCTGGCTAGTTTAATTATTGGCGATAAAAAAGGATACCTAGGAAAAGATGTTGCAGTAGATATTGCTAGAAAAACACTTAAAAACTTTTATTATAATATTGACCATTATGAAGGCTTTTTTATCCATTTTGCAAATTTTACTGATGGTAGTCGTCATCGAAAATGTGAATATTCTACAATTGATACAGTCATATTTTTATGCGGTGCCATCGCAGTTGATAGTTACTTTAAAGATAGTATTATCTCCGAGTACTTTCAAAAAATAATAAATAGAATTAGATTTGATAAGTTTGTTTTCAATCGTAACGGCAAACCAACATTTTACATGTCATATAATCCTGATAAAGACGGACAATATGTTGAAGGAGAGCCGGGTTTTATTCATCACTGGGGTATATTTGCAGAACAACTCCCAATGTATGTAATATATGCTGGATTAGGCTTTGATAAGGCGTTAGATGTTTATAATAGTTTTGATAGAGTCTTTGGTGAATATAAAGATTTTGGTTATTATTATACACCAGGAAATGCACTTTTTGTTTATCAATACCCACTTTGTTTTCTAGATCTTGAAAACATCAAAGATAATGATGGTATTAATTGGCATCAAAATGCCCAAGTGGCAGTTAGAGCACACCAACAATTATCAATTGATCTAATGGATAAATATAAATCTTTTAACAAATTTGCATATGGTTTTACTGCTGGTAAAACTAAAGGCGGATACCGTGTTCACCGTGGACTTCCAAATACTAAAAATAAATATGATACCGATGGTACAGTTCATCCAAACGCAGTTGTTGGATCACTAACACTAGATAACGAGATCGCACTTGCGGGTATTAATTATTTATATAATATACCAAACCTTTTTGGTAAATACGGCTTTGTTGAAGGATTCAACAAAGACTTAGATTGGATTTCTAGCGGTTATTTATCAATTGATAAGGGATTAGAATTGTTAATGGCTAATGCTTATTTATCTAATGATGTAAGAAAAGCTTTTATGTCTCATAATATTATTAAAAAAGGAATGAAGATATTAAAATGGAAGTAATCTATCAGATATATCCATTAAGTTTTCTTGATACTAATGGTGATGGTATTGGTGATATTAATGGAGTTATTAAAAAATTGCCATACTTAAAAGAATTAGGAGTTAGCTATATTTGGCTAACACCAATTTTTAAATCACCAATGAAAGATAATGGATATGATATTAGCGATTATTACCAAATAAATGAAATGTTTGGTAGCAAAGATGATTTAATAAATTTAATAAATAAAGCAAAAAAACATAACATAAATATTATGTTAGATTTAGTATTAAACCATACTAGCAATAAGCACGTATGGTTTAAAGAAGCTATCAAAAATAAAAATAGTAAATATCACGATTATTATGTGTGGAGTAACAAACTTCCAAAGATTCAATCATTTTTTGGTGGGTCAGCTTGGGAATATGTCGAAAGTTTGGATAAATACTACTTACATTTATTTGCAAAAGAACAACCAGACTTAAATTGGCATAATCCTAATGTTAGACAAGAACTATATAAAATGATTAATTATTATATTAATTTAGGTATTAAAGGATTTAGATTAGATGTTTTAGATTTAGTTGGTAAAGTTGTAACTGATAAAGGAATAGATTTCCATAAACATTTAGACGAATATTTATTAGAACTATACGAAGAATGCTTTAAAGATAAAGGTATCTTAACTGTTGGTGAGATGAACTTACCACTTGAAAAAGCTCATCAATTAAGTAGTGATAAAATACTTTCGATGGTTTTTCAATTTGATCATGTTGCTTTAGATGAAGTTAAAGGTAAAGGAAAATGGGAGTTAAAAGAACTGGATTTAAATGATTTAACAGATACATTTGAAAAAGTTCAATTAAAGTATGAAGATAGTGGCATACCAGCACTCTTTTGGTCAAATCATGACCAACCAAGAGCATTGGGCAGATATTTGAATTTAGAATATAGATACTACGCCCAAACTATGTTACAGACATTATTATACTTGCAAAAAGGTAACGTCTTTATTTATCAAGGAGAAGAATTTGGAATGTCTGGTCTTGGTAAAGTAGAAATCGATAAATATAAAGATATCGAAGCAATCAATTACTACAATGAAGCTATATTAACTAAAGACAAAGATACAGTACTAAGAAGTTTAGAAGTAAAAGCAAGAGATCACTCAAGAACCCCAATGCAATGGGATAATTCAATTAACGCAGGTTTTACAAAAGGTAAACCTTGGTTAATGACAAATCCTAACTACACTTATGTGAATGCAAGCACTGATATTAAAAGTGAAAACTCAATTTATATGTATTTGAAAAAACTATTACAAATTAAAAAAAATAACCAAACTTTAATAAAAGGTAAATATAAAAGGATTGAACTAGGTCCTAATATATATTCTTATGAAAGAATATTAGACGATAAGTATTTAATAATATGTAATTTTACAGATGCTAATATTAATATAAACTTGCCAAAAGGCAAGATTATTATTAGTAACTATCAACATAAAACTAATAAATTAAGGCCTTATGAAGCTTTATTAATGAAAAGAGATGATTAAATGGCAACTATTAAAGACGTAGCAAAACTAGCAGGTGTCTCAATCTCTACTGCATCGCTAGCAATAAATGATTTACCAAATGTTAGCGAGGCAACTAAAAAAAGAGTATTAGATGCAGCAGAACAGTTAGGTTATCATCCTAACTTAAGTGCAAGAACACTAAAAACAAATAAAACCGGTAGTATCGGTGTCTTTATTTATGGTTTTGGTGGACCAATATTTTCAGACCTACTTGAAACTATACATAATGAACTTATGAAAGAAGGACTAAACTTGATCGTTTCAACTGGACAAAGCTCCACTCAACTACTTAGAAATAAACAAGTAGATGCCGCAATAATATTTGATACCAAAATTAAAGATGAAGATATTATCTTTTTTGCAAAAACAAAACCAGTAGTCGTGCTTGATAGACACTTAAAACATCCTAATGTTTATTCTTCGGTCGTTAAAAATGAAGAATTGGTTTATACATTAATAAAAGAAATGATTAAAAAAGGTTATAAAAAATTCTCATTTGTAAGTGGACCAGAAAGAACAAAAGACAATCAAGATCGTTATAAAGGATTTTTAAAAGCTTTAGACGAAGCTGGATTAGTGCCACATTTATTATTTAATGGCAATTTTACAATTGAAGGTGGTTACAGAGAAGGCGAAAAAATCGCTAAACTAGATGAAAAACCTGACTTTGTATATTGTGCAAACGATGAGATGGCAGTTGGATTAATTAGAGCATTAAAAGATAATAAAGTATATATCCCAACAAATATCGCAGTCGCGGGATTTGATGGTATATATTTAGGTGATTATATTACACCAAAACTAACTACAATTGAAGTTGATTATTTACAGTGGGGAGTATATATTTCTCAAAAAATTATATTACTCCTAAAAGGACACGAGGTCGATCAAGTTAAACCTCCAGAAGGCAAGATTATATATAAAAAGAGTACATGAAAAAAACAAAATTTAACTTAGACAACTTAACAATTAAAGAAAAAGCCGGACAATTAGTACAAATTGCACCATTTTTCTTCATTAAAGACTTAAAAAATGAAGTGTATGGTTCTTTTGTTGATTTAAAATTAACAGAAGAAGAAATATTTTTAACTGGATCAGTTTTAGGTATTGGTGGTCCAGAAGAGAAAAAAGCTGTTCAAAAAGCATATTTATCTAGATCTAGACACCAAATACCACTAATATTTATGGCTGATGTTATTCATGGATGTAAAACTATATATCCAGTCCCACTAGCTCAAGCTTGTTCGTTTAATCCGAATTTAGTTAAAAAAGCAGCCAAAATGGCTGCAAGAGAAGCCCTAGCTTACGGAATCGATTTAACATTTTCACCAATGAGTGATTTAGTAAGAGATCCAAGATGGGGTAGAGTAGTTGAATCATTTGGTGAAGATCCATACTTAAACTATGTATTTTCAAAAGCAACAGCCAAAGGTTATGATAGTGAAGGACTACTTTCTTGTACTAAGCACTTTGCTGCTTATGGTTTAAGTGAAGCGGGAAGAGATTATAATACAGTTGATTTATCAAGACTTAGTTTACTTAACTACTTTATTAATGGGCATCAAGGTGCCTTAGATAGTGGAAGTAGTTTAGTTATGACAGCTTTTAATACGTTTGAATATATTCCGGCAACTATTAATAAATATTTACTACAAGACGTTTTAAAAGACTATATGGGATATAAAGACGCAGTAGTAATTGCTGATTATGATTCTTTACTGCAAACTAAAGCTCATGGTGTCAGCAAAAATGATTATGACGCTAGCGTTAAAGGAATTAATGCTGGTTTAGAAATAGAAATGGCATCATCTAGTTATCTAAGATGCTTACCTAGTGCTGTAGATAATAAAGATGTATCAATAAACACCATTGATAATGCAGTTAATAAAGTATTAAAATTAAAAGAAAAAGCGGGCATCTTTAATAACCCATATCGTGGTTCAAGAGAGGAGCTTGATAAACTTGCATTATCAAAAGAACATAAAGAAATTAGTTATAATTTAGCTGTGGAATCAGCTGTATTACTTAAAAATAAACAAAACATATTGCCACTAAGTAAAGATTTAAAAGTTTCACTGATTGGTAATTATGCATCATCTAAACGGATGTTAGGTCCGTGGAGTTGGCACGGGAACCCAGAAGACAACACAAGTCTAAAAAGCCTTATTAAGCCTTTTTATACTACTGATAGTGAAAATTATTTAGATGTTGACACCAATGAAGTTAAAAAGACTGATGTTATTATACTTGCAATTGGGGAGCATGACCGTGAATCAGGTGAGGCTCATAGTAAAACTGATATTAGACTATCAAGAGAACAAGTTGATTTAATCAAATACTTAAAACAACTTGAAATACCAATTGTTTTAACACTATTTAGTGGTAGACCAATTGTATTAAGTGAAATCATTGATGATGTTGATGCTTTAATGTCAGTATTTTTCCTTGGCACTATGGCATCAGAAGCAATTTATGATTTGTTATATGGGATTAAAAATCCATCAGGAAAACTAGCAATGACTTTCCCTCGTAGTGTTGGACAAATACCAATTTATTATAATCATTTAAATACGGGTAGACCATTTTTAGATGACGGTAACCCTTATACATCACTATACTTAGATATGCCAAACACACCTTTATATGATTTTGGGATTGGTCTTAGTTATTCAAAGTTTGAAATAGATGCAACTATTTCAAACCTAGAATTTACAAAAGAGACATTACCAACAATATCAGTTAATGTCAAAAACATCTCGGATGTTCCTGGTCATGAAACAATACTTTTATATGTTAAAGATGTGGTAGCTGAAATATCAAGGCCAGTTAAAGAGTTAAAACAATTTGAAAAAATCTACCTACAACCTGATGAAGAAATGATTGTTGACTTTAAACTAGGTTTAGATGATCTTTCATATGTTCATCCTAACTATCAAAAGTATGCTGATCCAGGCGAGTTTGAAGTGATAGTAGCTAACAAGGTATTTAAAATTAACTTTAAGGAGGATAAGTAAAATGGTAATAAAAAATAAACTAAAAACTTATCAAATTGGCGATAAGTTAAAAATAGATATTTTAGAATCTGGAGATATATTTAAAATATATCATCAAGATACTCTAATAAATCAATTATATGGCAACTTAATTGATGGAATGATATCAAATATTTACTTAAGAAATATTGATACTAACGAATCAAGTCCTTTAATTGGTTTAAAAAGTAATGCTAAAGCATATTTACTTAAAGATCAAGTATTGTACGAAGGTAATACTTTAGGTGTTAATTATGAAGTGTTATTATCAGCAAAAGATTTAGTATTTACTTATCAAGTAAGACTTGAAGGTAGTGGCAACTTTGATTTGTTTTTCACTCAAGACATTGGATTAAATCGTGAAGGAACAGTACTAAATAACGAAGCATATAATGCTCAGTACTTAGATCACAAAATATTTAATACAAATAAAGGCTTTATTACTTTATCAAGAGAAAATCAAGGACATCCAAACTTATTGCAAATTGGTTCAAATACTAACATTGTTAGTTATTCAACCGATATGTTACAGTTTTACGGACTTGATTATAAAGAGTCAAAAGTAATTAAAGGCTTAATGACTAAACAACTAGAAAATAGGAACTTACAATATGAAATACCACTAATAGCTCTTAAGACTGAAGAGTTTAAATTAGGAGTAAAAGAAATATCTTTTTATGGTAAATTAGTTACTGATTTTGAAGGGTTAAGAGATAAACCTTTTGACCATAAAGTTAAAAAAATAAATAAAAATGAGGTAGTAAAAGAATTAAAAATTAATAAAGCTTTAATCGGAAGTGAAATAGTTGGACTTACTACTAATCACCCTTCAACTAATAAATCATTTATAGAACGTGACCAAGGTGGTAATTTACTTTCTTTCTTTGACGGTAATAAACATGTTGTTATGAAAGAAAAAGAAGTCCTAACCGAAAGAACTCATGGTCATTTGACTATTTCTGGAGAAATCTTAGATGCTGGAAACACAATGGCTACTACTAATTTCATGAACGGAGTATTTGGAAGTAGAATCGTACTTGGGAATACTAATTTTCACCGTTTAAACGGTGATATTAGAAACCAATTAGGTCTACTAACCACACCGGGAATTAGAATTTATATTAAAGATAAAAAATGGCACCTATTAGGCATGCCAAGTTACTATGAGTTAACAGCAAATACAACTAAATGGGTATACGTCTTAGAAAATGATGAATTAACTATAACAAGTACTTCAAGTTTAGATGAGTTTGCACAAAACTTAACGTTTAAATCTAAAAATAATATTAAATACGACATCTTAGTTACAAACCAACTAACAGTTGGTCAAAACGAGTATGTTGCAAAAATTGAATTAGAAAAATCTAAAGATGAAGTAGTAATTAAATTTGTAGATAATCAATTAGTAAATGATAACTATCCAAATTTAAAATACAAAATTAAATCAAGCGATGTTACATTTAAAACTGATGAAGTATTTTTCGGCTCTGAAAAGGGACACGGATTACTAGTAATGGAGTATCAACAAAAAGATGAAATAAGTATCGATATTTTAGGTACATTAGACGAATTTACTAAAAAAGATATAAATTGGCAAGAAGAAGTAATAAAATATGAAAAGTTTTATCAAAATTTAATAAACTTTAAAATATTAAGCGATGATGATATATCAGCTAAATTTAATAAAACGCTATATTGGTATACTCATAGTGCCCTAATTCATTACTCTAGTCCGCACGGACTTGAGCAAACTGGCGGAGCCGCCTGGGGAACTAGAGATATCTTACAAGGACCACTTGAGTTATTTACATCATTAGGTCGTTATGATATTGCTAGATCAATTTTACTTAAAGTTTACTCTAGACAATTCATTGAAACATATGACTGGCCACAATGGTTTATGTATGATAAATATTCATACATTCAAGCTCATGATTCTCATGGCGATATTATTGTGTGGCCAATAAAAGCACTGGCTGATTATTTAAAAATAACTAATGATCTTTCAATATTGGATGAAAAACTAACATACTTTTCAATTAAAAAAAATCAATTTGTTGAAGGTGAAAGTTTATTAAACCATGTTAAAAATCAAATAAACGCAATAATTAACAGTTCAGTAGAAGGTACAAGTTTAGCAGCTTATGGTGGTGGAGATTGGAATGATACATTACAACCTAAAAATCAAATGCTAACAAAGAAAATGGCATCATCTTGGACGGTCAGTTTAATTTATGAAGGAATGAGTCTTTTATCAACGTTTATAAAAGAAAAAGACAAAGATCTTTGTAAAAAGATTAACCACTATTTAGAGAACTTAAAAGAAGATTATTATAAATATATTGTAATTGATGGTAAACCTGCTGGATTTGTTGTCTTTGATGATAGTGGTCCAAGGCCACTACTGCATCCAAATGATAAACAATCAGGAATCTCATATCGTTTATTATCATACCAAAGACCAATTATTGCAGGGCTTTTAACACTAGACGAGGCAACAAGCAACCATAAATTAATTAATAAACATTTAAAATTCCCAGACGGTCTTAGATTAATGAATGAGCCTGTAAAATATCAAGGTGGAATTAAAACATATTTCCAAAGAGCTGAAACAGCTTCAAACTTTGGACGTGAAGTAGGTATTTTATATGTTCATGCGCATATTAGACACTTAGAAATGTTAGCCAAGTTAGGCTACAAAGATCAATTACTTGAAGAATTTTTACAAATTAATCCAATTGGAATTAGAGATGTTGTGAAAAATGCTAACATTAGACAATCTAACTTATATTTCTCATCAAGTGATGCTAATTTCTATGATAGATATGAAGCCCAAGAAAACTTTGAACTACTTCGAAAAGGTAAAGTTAAAGTTAAATCTGGTTGGAGATTATATTCAAGTGGGCCAGGTATTTATATTAATCAATTAATTACCAACTATTTTGGTATTAAAGTAATTAATAAAAACTTATATTTAGATCCTGTTCACAATTTAGATAATGTTACGGTAGAGTTTAAATTTGATAATAAATTAATTAATGTTACTTACTATCAAAACTCTAAATCAGATAAAGTAGTATTAAATAATAATGAAATTAAGATAGCAAGACTTAATAACAAATACCGAAAGGGAGCTATTTTAATAGATTTAGAATTGTTAAAAGATACTAACGATATTAAAGTATATTTAAGTTAATATGAAAACATACGAATATAATAAATTTAATAATTTAGATGCATACTTAAAAGATTCTAATACCGCCCTTATATATTTTCATGGGGGCGGATTAGAAGCTGGAAGTAGTAAAGAATTTAAAATTTTGGCAGAAGAACTTAATAAAGTAGGGGTAGATGTTTATCTTCCAAACTACCGTCTTTATCCTGATGCTAAATATCCTGAATTTATTCTAGATGCAGCTGATGCTGTAAGTTTTGCTGTAAATCATAAAAAATATGAAAGCATATATATTGGTGGAACTTCAGCTGGATCATATCTTGCGATGATGTTATATTTTGATAAAAGATATTTAGAAAAACACAATATCAATTCCGAAGATATTACCGGTTATATCTTTGATGCTGGCCAGCCTACTGTTCATTTTCATGTCTTAAGGGAAGCGGGACATGATACAAGACAAATAGTAGTAGATGAAAGAGCTCCGCTTTACTATATTAATAAAGAAGTAAACTCAGATGTTAAATTTTTAGTATTTTATGCTGAGTTTGATTTAAATACTAGAAAAGAAGAAACCGAATTACTACATAAAGTGATGTTAAACTTTGGATATAATCCAAAAAATTTAGACTTTAATTTGATGCCAGGTATGAAGCATTGCCAGTATACACATACTAAAATATTTATTGATAAAGTTATAAACTTTATAATAAATGATAAAAGAAATGCTTAATATCTTAATTTATTGCATTAATATGTGAATTATGTCTTGAAAGTGAAACCGTTTTCAAGTATAATAGAATTAGAATTGTCGAAACGTTTCGATAGAAAGAGAGGACTTTATGAAAAAAATATTTTTAGCGATCTTTTTAGCCACCTTAGCAATCGGCTTAGCAGCCTGTGGCAACGGTGGTGGAAAAAAAGAAAACAAGATAACATATGCAGCATGGAACTTAGGTAATCCACAAGATTACAATATTGAAAGAAGAATGATCAATGAGTTTATGGTTCAAAATCCAGGAGTTGAAGTTGAAGTGATTGAAAGACCAAAAATTGTTGATGAAGAAGGAAACGAAAGTGACGTTGGCTGGAATGAGTTCTTTGCCAGTAGAGCAGCAATCGATGATATGCCAGATGTCTTTTTAGTTAGTTCAGTTATCGAAGTTGTATCAAACGGTTGGATTGAAGATGTTAAAGACTTAGCCGAAGCCGATCCTGACTTTTTGAAAGTTCCTGAAAACATTAGAGATTCAGGAAGATTAGGAAAAGGTTTATACGGACTGCCAAGTGGAATGTTCTACTTTGGCTACTTTATTAACAGAACTGTTATTAATAGTACTGGTAGTGGAGCCGTAATCCCAGAGTATGGTATTACTTTTGATGAATTATTAGTAGCAGCTGAGAAAAACTCAAAACCAGCAACACTTGGTGGTGATGGTATTAGTGGTATTCAAGGAGTCTCGGAAATCTTTTCATGGTTACCAGCCCAGTTAGATGAAACACTTGGTTGGTATACATACAATGAAGAAGGATATCATCTAGATAGTGAAGCATTTAGAGTTGCGATGGCTGAAACTCAAAAATATTTTGGTCCTAATAAAAACCAATATTCTGGATATGTTCATGAAACTCAAGAAAACACTGAAGATTTATATGGATCTGGCGATGCGTTTGCAAATGGTAAGCAATCAATTAGATTTGAAGGTTCATTTAATATTAGAGGTTGGGTAGGTGGAACATCAGATCCAGAACACAACTTATATGGACATGATGTTGACTTTATTGGTACACCATCAGTTATGGTTAACGATAAAAAAGTTCACCGTATCCCAACAATTATCGACTACATCGGAGTTGGTAAAGGAACTAAAAATAAAGAACTATCTTACAAATTTGCTAAATGGATGGGCTTTGGAGTAGACGGATATAAGAAGAGATTAGAAATCGCTAAAAACAATCCAGAAGCAGGTGCTGTCAACTTTGCACCACTAATAAAAGATCAAACTTTAATTGATGCATATTTTGAATTATATCCAACAATGACTGAGTTTAGAAAAATTGTTGAAACACATGATGATTTTATTGTTGAATCACTTCATAAAATCGTTCCTGGATATGTTAATAGCCGCTGGGATGGTAGATATAATGCAGACATGTCAATTGCAAATGCACTTGATGCAATTAGAAATGGTGAATTAAGTTTAGCAGATGCATTAGAAGCTGGTCTAAACCGAGTTATTAACGAAGAATATCAAAAAGCAAAAACTGAATTAGATAAAATATTAAATAAATAATAAAAGAGAGGTAATAAAATGAAAAAGATCTGGTTATTAATTTACGTTATGTTATTAGCAGGCTTGATTAGTTTATCAAGCATGAATTTTGACGCACGAAGTATTAATAACCAGAACACTTTCGTTTTATCTGAAACCTTGGAAGGTGAAGATACACCATATAGTAAAATATTAGCTAAATGGCAAACTGAGGGAATTAATGACGATGTAGTTTTTAATGCTTCAGTTTCACATTTAGACTTTTTTGATCCTACAACGTATACTGACAATGAAAAAGGGTTAGTAGTAGTCTTAGATGATTTAAGTAATCAAGCATCATTTGAAATAGACGTAGTAGAAGCGGGACTTTATCAAATTGATTTTGAATATAAAGCAATGACCGATTCAGTAAGAAATATTGAAGTTCAAATATTAATTAATGATGAAGTGCAATATCAAGAAAGTAAATCAATAATTGTTCCAACTTATTACGTAAATGATAAAGAAATGAAATTAGATAGATACAGTAATGACATTATGCCGGTTGCTAAAAGAAGTGATGTTTGGTCAACATTTTCTTTGCAAGATACACAAAGACTAGCAGATGATGTTTTATTATTTAAATTAAACAAAGGAATTAATAACATTACAATTGATCGTAAAAATGGTGAATTATTACTATCAAAAGTAACAATTAAAAACAAAGAAGTTCCACTAACTTACGATGAATACTTAAAAGCTCACTTAGGCACAGTCCAAAATGAGCGTTTTATGCTTGAAGCTGAACAACCACTATACAGAAATTCACTTTCAATTAGATATGGGACAGATAGAGATTCCTTAGTGACCCCGTTTTCAGTTAACAAACAACGATTAAATATCGTTAATGGTGTTAACTTTCAAACAGGTGGTCAAGGATTATACTATGAAGTGGAAGTTGAAAATGAAGGCTATTATTACTTAACAATTAAATCAAAACAAGCCAAACAATTTCATACTAGTTTTAGAAGAGTTAGTATAAATGATAAAGTACCGTTTGAAGAAGCTAACTTAGTTAGATTTAATTATCAAAAGAAATGGGCTAACATTATACTTGCAAATGATAATGGCGAAGCCTTTAAGTTTTACTTACAAAAAGGAATTAATAAAATCGGTATTGAAGTAAATGTATCTCCGTTTAGACAAATTTATGAAAATTTACACACTGTTATGACTGGTGTTAATGATATTAGTTTAGATATAAAAAAAATATCCGGTAGCACACTTGATAAAGATAGGGAGTGGGATATATTAAGTTATTTACCTAATGTTCAAAATGAGTTAAAACACTACGTTAAATTGTTAAAAGATTCTCATGAAGTATATTCAACTATTAATAAAACTAACAAAGTTAATGAAATAGTTTCAGGTATTAAACAAAGTTATGAAACATTAGAAAAATTAGCAAACAAGCCTAATGATTTACCTAAAAACTTAAATAAACTTTCAACTGATTCAAACTCAGTAACCGCGACAATGGGTTTAATTATTCCAATGATTATTGAATCCCCACTTACTATGGACAAATTATACGTTCACGGTGATGTTAAATTGCCGCGGGCGAATTCAAATTTCTTTGAGTCATTTTGGTTAGGAATTAGAAGATTTTTCTTAACATTTTTTACTAATGAATATAAACCAACTAAAAATAGCGATACTTTAGAAGTATGGGTTAATAGATCACGTCAATACGTAAACGTCATGCAAGAAATGGCAGATGCCCAGTTTACTCCAGAAACAGGAATTGAAGTAAATATTTCTTTAATGCCTGATGAAAGTAAATTAATAATGGCAGCTTCAGCTGGCTCACAGCCAGATCTAGCCTTAGGTGTGGCTGGGTGGAGACCGTATGATTTTGCATTAAGAAATGCAGTTTATGATCTTAAAAACTTTGATAATTTCAAAGAAGTATCAAAAAGATTTTATCCAGGCGCTTTTTTACAACTAGTTTATGAAGACGGAGTTTATGGTATACCTGAAACTCAAAACTTTAACTTACTATTTTACAGAGAAGATATTATGAATAAGCTAAATATTGATATTCCAGACACTTGGGATGATGTATTAGCGATTCTTCCAGAGCTACAAAGATATGGACTTAATTTCTTTGCACCACTTTCAACAACGGGTGCTTTTAAAGGCTTTGTTCAAACAATGCCATTTATTAAACAACACAATGGTCATATTTATGCAGCAGATGCAATGAGTACAACTATCGACTCAGAAGAAGTTATAAAAGCAATGACTTTAATGTCTGAGTTATATACTATTTACTCACTTCCACTAGAAGTAGGATCTTTTTACAATAGTTTTAGATACGGTGATATTCCAATTGGAATAGGTGATTTTGGAATGTATATAAGATTGTTACACGCAGCACCTGAAATTGCAGGTCTTTGGAAGATTTCAGTTATTCCAGGTATTAAAGGAGAAGACGGAGTTGTTAACCGCTCGTTTGATGGGGCATCAACTAGCGGTATGATATTCACTAATTCTAATAAGAAAAAAGAAGCTTGGCAGTTTTTAGACTGGTGGACAAAAGAAGATACACAACTGATGTATTCTAATAACTTAATAACTTCAATGGGACCTGAGTATATGTGGAACACATCAAATATTAACGCATTTAAAAACTCATCTTGGGATGAGCTTGATAAAGAAGTATTCTTAGAACAATGGAAATGGGTTAATGATACTGAAAAAACACCAGCCGCATATATGCTAGAGCGTGAGTTATCAAACGCTTGGAATAAAATTGTCTTTAATAGCATGAATGTTAGAACTGCGATTGAAGATGCAGTTGTAATAATTGATAAAGAAATTATTAGAAAAATGAAAGAGTTTGAGTATATCGATCAGCACGGGAAAATTATTAAACCATATAAGATTCCATCAAAAGAAACGATTGAGGAGATATTATGGAAGTAAGACAAATAGAACCGAAAGTTTCTAAGTTTGACAGTTTCAAACTAAAAATTAAAAAGTTTTTTGACAATCGGGGTGAAGGTATGCTTGGCACACTTTTTGTGTCGCCATATATGATTGCCTTTTTTGTCTTTATAGTTATTCCAGTATTAATGGGTATTATTTTATCATTTACTGCATTTAACTTAATTGAAACACCTAAATATACGGGATTTAATAACTTCATTCACTTATTAACTGCTGATGAGAAGTTTATGCAAAAAGTTATACCAAATACGATCGTGTTTGCTTTTTTTACTGGACCAATTGGTTATGGTCTTGCTTTCTTGCTTGCTTGGTTACTTGCTCAAGTACCAAGAAGGTCAAGAACTATACTAGCCCTTGCTATTTACTCACCATCAATGACAGCAGGAGTGGCAATGGGTGTGATGTGGAAAATTATTTTCTCGGGAGACAGATCAGGATACTTAAATGCAATCTTACTTAGATTTAATATTATTTCATCACCCGTCCAGTGGCTTACTAACCCACAATATTTAATGCCAATTATGATTATTGTTACAATTTGGGGTAGTATGGGAATTGGATTTTTAGCGATGCTAGCAGGGGTATTAAACATTAACCCTGAACTATATGAAGCAGCTTATGTTGATGGAATGAAAAATAAATTTCAAGAAATTATTTATATTACCATTCCATCAATGAAACCACAAATGTTATTTGGGGCTGTAATGAGTATTGTTGGAACATTTAATGCCGGAGCAATAGGGGTAACACTCTCCGGGACTAACCCGACCCCGCAAGACGCGGGGCAACTAATCGTAACTCACATTGATGATTACGGTTTTAATATGTGGGAAATGGGCTATGCTGCAGCGATATCTGTTGTTTTATTAATTATGGTTTTTGCAATGGGTAGACTTGCAAGAAGACTATTTGCAGAAAGGGATTAATTATGGCAAGCTTTAGCGGAACAAAAATAAATCCATCAAAACTACATATATCTCAGTGGAAGTTTTTTGCTATTTTAATACCAGTAGCATTATTTATGGTGCTTCCAATTGTTTATATTTTTAATCATGCCTTTAAACCATTAGAAGAATTATTCTTATGGCCTCCAAGGTTTTTTGTGTCTAACCCAACATTTAATAACTTTGCTGAATTATTTGCTCAAACATCAACAACCGGCATTCCAATGAGTAGATATTTATTTAATAGTATTGTTATTACAGCTATTTTAGTATCACTTTCAATTGTAATTTCAACAGTAGCAGGATATGCTTTATCAAAATTAAAATTTAAAGTTAAAAAACCATTACTATTTTTAAACAATATTGCTTTAATGTTTGTTGGTTCAAGTGTTGTTATTCCAAGATATTTAATAATAGAAAGACTAGGATTAATTGATAATTTCTTAGTTTATATCTTACCAGCAATCGCAGTACCAGTTGGATTATTTCTAGTAAAACAATTTATTGACCAAATACCAGATGACTTACTAGATGCAGCAAGAGTAGATGGTGCCAATGATTTAAGAATATACTGGTCAATAGTGATGCCACTAATTAGACCAGCAATTGCTACTATTGCGATTGTTACATTCCAAGCAGCTTGGAATGATGCAAGTATTTCAGCAACTTATATTAATGATGAATCACTTAAAAACTTTGCATTTTACATGTCAACACTAACAAGTTCAACTAATACAGTTGGCGGCCAGGGAATGGCTGCAGCAGCTTCTTTAATAATGTTCATACCTAACTTAGTAATATTTATTTTCCTACAACGTAATGTAATGAACACAATGTCTCATTCTGGAATTAAGTAGGTGATAGTATGAAAAGAATAATTACATTTTTATTAATCTTAATACTAACTGCACTATTAATACCAGCAAGAGTTAATGTAGCAGCTGATAGTCAAACATCAGCTCCTTATGATACTTATACCGTTGGACCTAACGGTAAAATTATTAAAACTCAAACTGCTTATGAACCAGCAGGAATTATTAATGTCGGTTTAAGTGGACCAGAAGACTTTTACTTAAAAGATGATATTATTTATATCGCTGATACTGGTAATAAAAGAATAGTTAAATACTACTTAGATGGTACAAGCGAAGTAATAATTGATAATTTATCTCAACCAACAGGAGTTCATGTTGATGAAAACGACTTTATTTATGTTGCAGACAAGGGAGCAAGAACCGTTAATAAATACACTAGGGATGGTGAGTTAGTCCAAACATTTGGACGTCCAACAGAGTTAATATTTGGTAACTCACCATATGTTCCAATTAAAGTAACAACCGGACCAAAAGGAATTATTTATGTTGTAGGAGAAGGCTCAACTGCCGGATTAATTCAACTTTCATATAATGGTGAGTTCCAAGGATTTTTTGCAACTAATGCCACTTCAATGTCATTTATTCAAAGAGTTGCTAATTTCTTTAATGTCTCATCAACGAGTAATATTCCAATTTCACCAAGTAATGTGGCAATTGATGAAAAAGGTTCAATTTATACTGTAAGTAATACAGCTGATGGTAAATTAAAGAAATTTAATGTTGCCTCAGAAACAATATTGAAAATAAATAATAAAGATAACTTCAATTCACTTCATATTAATGAGTTTAATAATATTTATGCCTTATCTAATGAGGGAGATGTTAAAGAATATGACTCATATGGCAATATGATTTTTAGTTTTGGTGGACTTGATACTGGAACTAAAAGATTAGGACTATTTATTACACCAGTTGATCTTACAACTGACTCAAGTAATAATATTTATGTTTTAGATAAAGGATTAAATCAAATTCAAATATTCCAAAAAAGTGAATTTGCTGGCTTAGTCCATGACGGACTAAGAAGCTTTAGAGATGGTATATATGATATTGAAAAATGGGAAGAAGTATTAAGAATGAATACGATGTTTTCAGTTGCTAATAGTGCAATTGCAAGAGCTGAGTTTAGAAACTTAAACTATAATGAAGCCCTTCATTACTATAAGATTGCTGGTGATAAGAGTGGTTATAGTGAAGCTTACTGGCAAATTAGATATGATTTCTTGCAACAAAACATGTTATATATACTAATTGGTATTATTGCGTTTATAGTTTTAGCATTTGGAATTAAAGTAATTAATAAAAGAACTGAGTTATTTATTGCAGTTCATAATTTTAATGATAATGTAAAAAATATTCGCATTGTATCAGAACTTAGATTGCTATTTCAGATGTTTAAACATCCAATTGATACATATCATGATGTTAAAAGATATAAAAAATCATCCAACAAAGCAGCTTCTATATTGTATGTAGTGTTTGTTGTTGTGATGATAGCAAAAGTATACTTAGAAGCATTCTTATTTAACAACAACAATTTAGAAACATTTAGTTTATTTAGAGAATTACTTATTATTATAGGATTAATATTATTATTTGTTGTTTCTAACTATTTAATAAGTAGCTTATTAAGCGGAGAAGGATTTTTAAAAGACATTTATCGCTCAACTGCTTACGCACTTGCTCCGATGATTGTTTTTACACCGTTTATTATCTTACTTTCTCACGGCTTAACTTATAATGAGATCTTTATATATAATGCTGCAGTATATATTATGTATATATGGACTGCTATTAATTTAATAATTATGATTAAAGAAATTCATAATTACACTTTAAAAGAATTGATAGTAAATATTTTACTTACTTTCTTTATGATGATCATTATTGTCGTAGTTTTAGTACTTATTTATTTACTTGCTAATCAATTATATGAGTATGTAATTAGTATTATTAAAGAGGTGATTAATTATGTATACATTTAAAAAAGTATTAATCTTCTTTATGGCAATGCTATTTACAACTCTACCTTTAACAACTAACCACATAAGAAAAGATAATGTAGAAGTACAAAATTTAATTGCCCCGCAACATAGCTCGCTTATTTCAAATCGCTACACTCAAGTTGAAGAAGATTTAAGAGTAGCTAAAAATGATTATATTGATTTAGATGGCTATGAGATGCTAGGTACAATTGGCAATTTATCACTTTATGTTTTAAGTGATGACTTATCATTTAGACTTGTTAATAATAAAACAGGTTATTTATGGGGTAGTAATTTTAACTTTGATTATTTACAAGAAGGATCAGAATTAGCGGATGAGGGAGACTTAGGAGCTAATCTGCTTTGGCAAAATAGATTTGACTCACCAGCAGTAGTTAATTACTATCAAAAGACAAATATTAGAGAAGAATATTTGTTTGAAAATAATTTATCAAGAAAAACATTTACTAAAATTAATGAAACAAATAAAATAGGATTTAAGTCAAAACTTACTTTCCATTTATCAAAAGTTAGTTTTGAAATGCTTGTATATATTGACGAAGAAGGACTTCACTTTGAAGTACCATTTGATTCAATTACAGAAGGCGAAGTACTTTTATTAGCTGGAATAAAATTATATCCGTTTTTTGGCGCCGCCAAGCGAAATAGAATTCCAGGCTATACATTTGTACCAGACGGAATTGGGGCGTTAATTCGTTTTGATGATAAACGAAACAAAGAAGTATATAATAAACGTTTTTACGGCCCAGATCTAGGACTTAACTTAACTTCAAGTGAAGAGTATTTAAACTTAAATACCTTTGGAGTAGTCCAAGGCATTAATCAAAATGCCTATCTTTCAGTAATTAAGTCTGGAGCAAGCCATGCTAACTTAACGGTTTCCCCGTCACAAACTGGAACTGATTTTAATTATACTTACGTAACGTATGAATATCGTAAGGATTATATTCAATACTTAAATCAATCTAAAACTAGTAGTATTATTCAAGTTCAAAAAAACAAAAATGAATTTAATATTAAACAATCTTATTACTTTTTAAACGGAGCTGATGCCAACTACGTTGGTATGGCTAATAAGTATAAAGAGTTATTAATAAATGATGAAAGGCTTATTAAAACTAATCATAATGATATGCCAATTCACTTTGATGTTTTAATGAGTGAATCAAAAAGAGCATTTATTGGTAGAACCGTATTTTCAATGACAACAGTTAGCGAGTTAGAAGAAATAGTAAAAAGATTAAATGATGAAAATATTACTAACTTAAATTTAACACTTAAAGGTTGGCAAAGTGGAGGATACTCCTACACTGAGCCAAAATACCAAAGTGTAGAATCGAAAATAGGTGGCAAAAATCAATTAAAAGAGTTTGTAGAGTCAAATAGTAATGTCTATTTAGAGATGGACTACTTTAAAGTTAGTACCAAAGGCTCTAACTACCAACAAGGCGATGTTAGTCAAAGTATTGGTAGACAACTAATTACTGATGAAGAAAATTACTTCCTAAGACCTGATATCTCACTTAAAAAATATGAGAGTAACTTAAAGAAAGTAAAAGACTTATATGATGGTATTCATCTAGCATCGACTTATTATTTATACAGTGATTTTGCAACTAAGAAAAACCGCGAACAACAAATTGAAATAATAAAAGAATTTATGACAAAAACTGATAAAACATCAGTTTCAAGACCATTTGATTACTTGCTAGGAGCAAGTAGAATAACTGATTTGCAACTTTATTCCTCTCAACAAAATCGTTTTAGTGATACAGTGCCATTTTTAGCAATTGTATTAAGTGGATATAAAGATGCATTCGGTAGAAATTCAAACTTCTTTGCTAATACTTCAAATGAGTTATTAAGATTAGTTGATTATCATGTTTATCCATCATTTTATATAACTAATGAATCTAGTTATTATTTACTTAATACATCTAGTGAAAATATTTATACATCTAGATATTTAGACTGGGAAGCTGAAATTATTAGACAATATAACTTTGTTAATAATGCCTTAAAGCATGTTTTAAATGCCAGCATTATTAACAGGGAGATATTAAAACCAGGCTTTGTTAAAGTAACATATTCTAATAATGTTACTATCTACATTAACTACTCAGAACATACATATACTGACGGTGATGTAGAAGTAAGCCCAGTTAGTTATGAGGTGATATCATGAAGTTAAATAATCGACAACGTGAAAACCTTTATGGTTATTTATTCATTGGAATATGGATTATTGGATTTGCATGGTTAACACTTTATCCACTAATAATGAGTTTAATTTATTCAATGAATAAAGTAACAATTACAGTGGCGGATGGAATTGTTTTAAACAATGTTAAATTCCAAAACTTCATTGATGTTTTCTCTACTGATTTTGATTTTGTCAACGAACTAACTAAGTTTATTGGAGAGATTTTCTTATTTGTTCCAATTATTATCATTATTTCAATAATGGTATCATTACTTTTAAATCAAAAGATTAAATTAAGAGGAATATTTAGATCATTTTTCTTCTTACCAGTTATTATTGCATCAGGACCAATGATTAATGAGTTATTAAAACAAGGTGCCGGAACTATTCCAATGTTAGAAAATCCTGAAATAGCTGAAACACTATCTCAATTACCTCGGTTTTTAAGAGATCCAATATCATCACTGTTTTCACAAATGATTATGGTTTTATGGTTTTCAGGAGTTCAAATTGTCTTATTCTTAGCAGCATTACAAAAACTTGACTCATCAATTTATGAAGCAGCATCTATTGATGGTGCAAGTCCATGGGAGATGTTTTGGAAGATTACACTTCCAGCACTAAAACCAATGGTCTTAGTGTCATCGATTTATTCAATTGTCTTTTTAGCAACATTTTCTAATAATAAAGTTATTACATATATTCAATCAAAGATGTTTGATATTACTAAAGGTTATGGATATTCAAGTGCTCTTGCTTGGATATATTTTGTGGTAGTTGCAATATTACTTGCATTTGTATACTTACTATTCAAACCTAAGAAAGAGGAGAAAGCCAAATGAATGCCCGCATACAAAAAGTAAAGAAAATATTTTTAGGGATGAAGTTTACTGACGGACTTTTATTTAAGATTATTGTTTACTCACTTTTGATAATCTTAGCGTTTGTCTTTGTATATCCTCTTTTATACATGCTAAGTATCTCACTTCAATCATTAGATGACTTGCTTAACCCAATGGTTAACCAAGTCCCTACTAAGCTATATTTCAAAAACTTCCAAGATGCTTTTAGAGTATTAGACTACATGCCTACACTTGGTAAAAGTGTATATATTATTTTAATACCAGCCTTACTTCAAACAATTATTGCATCACTTGTAGGTTATGGTTTTGCAAGATTTGAATTTAGAGGAAAAAGATTTTGGATGATGTTAGTAATTCTTACTTATATTATCCCACCGCAAGTAACGATGATTCCTAAATATGTATTATTTCATAATATGGGGTTTTTAGGAAATGCGCTTTCGATTATTATTCCAGCATCATTTGGACAAGGGCTTAATAGTGCGATATTTATTTTAATTTTCTACCAATTTTTCCGACAAATACCTAAATCACTTGATGAAGCTGCCCAAATGGATGGTGCAAGTCCTTTGTATATTTATTTTAGAATTTCAATTCCACTTTCAATACCAAGTATTGTAACATCGTTTTTATTTTCATTTGTTTGGTATTGGAATGAGACATATATATCATCTTTATTCTTAGATAAAAATAATCGAACACTGCAAGTAATGTTACAAAACTTTGTTTCTGAATATAAATCAGTAATGGGCGGTGAAGCGGGTCAAGATGTAGCTAACGAAGCTGTTAGAATGGCAGCAACCATTTTAATTATCCTACCAATGTTATTAGTATATTTAGTACTTCAAAAATCATTTATTGAAGGAATTGATAGGGCAGGTATTACAGGTGAATAAAAAATATATAATATTAATTTTAATAATGTTGTTTTTTACAACCTTAGTCGGTTGTAATAATAACTCTGATCCGGGAAAAGTAGATACTAAGAGTGAAGCTTTGTTATATAATGAAGCAAATAATACATTTTTATACTTCATGGAAACAACTAACTTTGATGAAAATAGTATTGGCTATGGTATGGCAAGAGATAGATATCCAAACTCACCATCATTATCTAGTATTGCTGCTACGGGTTTTATGTTAGCTTCCCTTCCTTATGGTGTTGAAAATAATTTAATTTCATTTGATGAAGCTAAACATAAAGCTACTAAAACACTAAATACACTAGTTGAGATGGAACATACCTCAGGTTTTTACTATCATTTTGTTAATATGAAAACAACAAACCGTTCACCAGGATCAGAAGTATCAATAATTGATACCGGTTTATTATTAGCTGGTGCAATTGTTGCAGCTGAGTACTTCAAAGGAGAAGTAAAAAATCAGATGCAAGTAATATATGATCGTATTAATTGGGATTTTTATATTAATAAAACTAGAAATATGTTTTATATGGGTTATCAACCAGAAAAAGGTTTTTCTGGTGCGTGGGATCATGTTAGTGAGCAATTACTTTTATATGTTCTAGCAGCAGGGTCTAGTACATATCCAACAGGTAATTCACTTTATCGCACCGTAAAATCAATTGCTAATTCAAATTATAAAGGAGCTTACCGCTCAACTAACTATGAAACTGATACTTATATTTATAGTTATAATGGTTCACTTTTCCAACATCAATTTTCTCATGCATTTATTGATTTTAGAAATATAGTCGACAAAGATAATACTAATTGGCATGAAAATGCAAGACAAGCAACCCTTGCTAATTACTATTACACTAAAGATAATAAAGAAAAATATAAGGCATACGAAAAAGCTTGGGGCTTATCAGCAAGTGATCATCCGAAAGGATATTTAGCATTTGGAGCTGAGCTTGCTAAAAATTCAACTCATAATGGAACAATCGCTCCATATGCTTCAATAGCAAGCGTAAATTATACAAAAGAGTTAACTTTTGAAGCTCTTAAATATTTTGATACGCTAGAAGAATTAAAAGGAGATTACGGTTATAAAGATGCTTTTAACTTAGGACCGGTTGATCCTAACTATAATCCTATTATTGATGCTGTTACACCATGGTATGCCAATGATTATATCGGTATTGATAAAGGAATTACACTTTTAATGATTGCTAACTATCAAAGTGATTTGATTTGGAATTTATTTATGAAAAATGAAAATGTTAAAAGAGGGTTAGAAATATTAGAGTTTAAAAAATCATAAAACCTAAATGTTTTAAAAAGGACGATTATTATAAAATCGTCTTTTTTTTAATGTAAGGTCGTATTAATATTTAAAATAATATATGATAATAGCATATAAGATATATATGCAACTTAGAGATTAATTTTTGCAACATACTTAAACTTAATTTACAAAGTAATAGAAAGGATTTAGAATAAGGGCGGATAGAAATGATTAAACTTGTTTTAGATTTAGAAAAAGCAAATAGGTTAGATTCTAAACTCCAAGAAGAACATCAAGTAGATCTTACTACTAGACAAATGGGAGAAGATGAGATGTTGTTTATTATTCCTTCGGAATATGAACAAGTGTTCTTAAGAGTTTTAAATGAAGTCTTGGAACAAGAACTACCGCTTTGGTTTAATACTTACTACGGTAATAGAAAGGTCTATCCTTCTGATTTGTTGTACTTTGAGGTGCAAAGTGGAATCACAGTTTTTGTAAATGAATTTTACAAAGAAACTGTGATACTATACACACTTGCCGAATTAGAAGAGATGTTGGGTGA
>FZPS01000193.1_pt47 | contig 27658 bp, 21 predicted proteins | sample 1817821 | NCBI WGS metagenome assembly FZPS01 (sample SAMEA104158645, study PRJEB21678) | metagenome | place: Germany | collected 2015-04-21
CATGACATAATAGTACATAATTCAAAAGGTACAATCTGTTCCCATCCTTCATCCCAAACGAAAGGCTTAAAGACAAAATATTTTAGCACTCTTAAAAGCAACATCGTACTAGCCAAAATAATTAAGGAAATTCGCCCTTCCTTCTTTCTGTTTCTAAAGATCAAACAGAAAACTATTAAGATTGCCAGTGGAACTACAATCCACAATAATTGAGCAAGTCCAAAGATATTATAGTTTTTACTCTCAGCCGCAGAGTTAGGTATGAAGAAACTCATTAACATATTTATTTACTCCTTATTGTTATACAATAATTGATTATTTTAAGGGCTACTTTATTATCCTTAAATAACACACAAATATTAGTTAGTTTTTCTTTGATAAAGTGAATCCCCCGGGATGATACCAAATTCATTTTCTCCTGTTTCACAAGTATTTTGTTATAACTAGAATATATCAAAAAATGTTATTTATTTCAATAAAATGTAAAAGAAAAGTTTTAAACCATACTTATTCAAATAAATAATAAAAAACCTCGAAATTAATCGAGGTTTCAATAGTCTAATTGGAGCGGGTAAAGGGAATCGAACCCTCACAGTCAGCTTGGAGGGCTGAAGTTCTACCATTAAACTATACCCGCAAATGGTCGGGAAAACAGGATTTGAACCCGCGGCATCTTGGTCCCAAACCAAGCGCTCTACCAAGCTGAGCTATTTCCCGACATTTAAGACTTTTAAATTTTAAAATGGCGCGCCTAAGAGGATTTGAACCCCTAACCTCTTGATCCGTAGTCAAGCATTCTATCCAATTGAACTATAGGCGCAAAATGGCGGTCCCGACGGAATTTGAATCCGCGATCTCCAGTGTGACAGACTGGCATGTTAACCACTACACCACGGGACCGTAAGAATGGTGCGGGTGACAGGAGTCGAACCTGCACACCGAAGTGCTAGATCCTAAGTCTAGTGCGTCTGCCAATTTCGCCACACCCGCAGTGTCTTTTTTGCAACGGCTTAATTATTATAACACATTCAAATATAAAAATCAAGTGTTTTTTATCTGAATTTTTAATATTTTAAATTAAACCATTTTTCATTATATGCTAAATATTTCAAAAGCATTCGCAGTATAATTGATAACATACCACTCATTTTTTGCATTATTATTATATCACTTCTTAAAAGAAATATCAACTATTTTAACACAAAATTGTCTCATTAAAGTAATACTTGAAGACTAACTATGGAAGTCTTCAAGTATTCTATCTAATATTAACTTTTAACCGTTAGGGTTAAAATCTCACTTAAAGTTGGATGAGCGTGAATAAAGTCTTCAAATTGTGAGAGAGTTATATTTAAATTCATTAGGGAGCTCATCTCATGGATCAAGACTGAAGCCTCAGCACCTATGATATGCACTCCTTTAATGATGTCATCAATGGTAATTATCTTAATAAATCCATCAGTGTTTAAACTAGCAACTGCTTTTCCGTTAGCACGGTAAAGCCCTTTATGAACTTTATAATTTAAGTCTTTACAATCATCTTCCGTAAGTCCCACATAGGCTACTTCGGGAAAAGTAAAGACGCAACCAGGAACGAGATTAAAATTAATCTTTCGTTCTTGATTTAAGATATCAGCTAATACCCGATAACCACTGTAAGTAGCATAATGGGCGAGCATTAGTTTTCCTGTTGCATCACCAATAGCATAAATATTATCCACATTTGTTTTGAAGTCTTCATCAACAACAATCCCTTTACGGGTGTATTCAATACCAACTTCATCTAAACCTAGTCCTTCAAGATTCGGTTTTCTCCCCACAGCAACCATCACTTGATCAGCATCAAGGAGAATTTTTTCTCCTTTAGTTTCAACTTCAACTTGATTATTTTCAAATTTTAAAGCCTTGGAGTTTAAATGAATCTTAATTCCTTGTTGTTTTAAATAATTTAGTAATCTTCGAGAAATCTCCTTGTCTGCGCTAGGGATGATCCTATCAGCATATTCAACTACTTCAACTGTGCTACCAAAGTAATTAAAGATTGATGCCATCTCAATCCCAATTACTCCCCCACCAATAATAACTAGTTTTTGTGGTGGAGTTGTAAGATCTAATAGATCACTTGAGTCAATAGCATTTTCAAATCCGGGTAAGATAATTGGGCTTGAACCAGTTGCGATGACGATATATTTACCTTCATAGATCTCTTCGCCAACTTGAACATGGGTTTTATCAATAATTTTTCCATAACCGTTGATAACTTGAACTCCAGCTTTTTTTAGGGAAAATTCAATTCCTTTTTTCAAGTCTTCAACTACTTGATCTTTTCTAGCTTTAATTGTTTCAAAGTCAACTTGATATGATTCAAGGGAAACTCCTAAGGTTTTAGCAAGTGATAACTCCTTGATAAAACTTGCATTTTTATAATATGCTTTGGTTGGAATACAACCTTCATTAAGACAAGTTCCACCTAAGGATTTAGCCTCAATCAATATTGATGATAAGTTATACTTACTCGCTTCTAGGGCTAGTTCATAACCCCCGGGACCAGCACCAATGATAATTAAATCAGTCATTTAAGGTATCCCGATATTTTAAGATAGGATTTCGAGCAGCGGTCACTTCATCAAGGCGCCTTACAACAGTATGATGTGGCGCTGTTTTTAGGAGTTCAACATCTGTTTCTGCTTCTTCAGCAATCTTAATCATTGCTTCAATAAAAGCATCAAGGGTTTCTTTTGATTCAACTTCTGTTGGTTCAATCATCAATGATTGATGGAATAGTAGTGGGAAGTAGATTGTTGGTGGATGGTATCCGTAATCAAGCAGTCTTTTCGCAACATCTAAGGTAGTTGCTTTTTCACTGATAAGTCCATCAAATACTACTTCATGCATAAAGTTATCATCTATTGGGAGTTTGTAATGTCCCTTTAATTTCTCTTTAATATAATTGGCATTTAAAACCGCATATTTGGCTACTTGAGCTACATTTTCTTTTCCCAAAGTAAGCAGGTAGGCAAAGGCTCTCAGGACTACTAAGAAGTTTCCATAAAAGCCACTAACTGAACCAATTGACTGAGGGTTATAGAACAACTCAAACTGGCCATTAACTTTTCGAACTTGAGGATTTGGTAAGAAGTCTACTAAATCAGCATTAACCCCCACTGGACCAGCACCTGGACCACCACCACCATGAGGTGTGGAGAAGGTTTTGTGAAGATTTAAATGGATGATATCAAATCCCATATCTTGTGGACGCACCAATCCTAAAAGAGCATTTAGGTTGGCCCCATCATAATACATTAAGCCACCATACTCATGGACAACTTTAGAAATTTCTAAAATATCTGTTTCAAATAAGCCTAAAGTGTTAGGATTGGTTAACATCATTCCAGCCACTTCATCGCTCATAACGCTCTTTAACTCATCAAGATCGACTAATCCTTTTTCATTGGTTTTAATTCCAATAATTTCAAAATCAACTAAGGCTGAACTAGCAGGGTTAGTTCCATGAGCAGAAAGCGGAACGATAATTTTGGTTCGTTTTGTATCATTTCTTTTCATATGATATTCTTTCATAATCATGAGTCCAATAAGTTCCCCGTGTGCCCCCGCAAACCCATTAAAGGTGAAGGCAGACATACCGGTTAACTCACTCAAATAATCGGAAAGAGTAGCATATACTTCCAAAGCACCTTGAACAGTAGTTGGAGGTTGTAATGGATGGATACTTGCAAAATTTGCATTTCTTGCTACTTCTTCATTGATTTTTGGATTGTACTTCATTGTACAAGAACCTAGAGGATAAAAACCTTGGTCAACCCCATAGTTCTTTTTAGAAAGGTTGGTGAAATGTCTAATAACATCTAATTCACTTACTTCAGGCATTAATAATTCTTCTTCACGACTTAATTCATTTGGTAAGTCAAAGCTTGGCACCTCAGTTTTTGGTAAACTATAACCGATGCGACCTGGTTTGGATATTTCAAATATTAGTTTATTATACATTGTGCTCACCTACCAATTTAACAAATTGATCAATTTCTTCTTTGGTGCGTTTTTCCGTAGCACATAGAAGTAAATGATTTCCTTCTAAGACAAGTCCACCTAAAACATTGTTTTCTTGTAGATGTCGGTTGAGGTCTTTAGCATCTTTCGTATACTCAACCACAAATTCTTTAAAGAATGGATGGTTATGTACCGCCTTAAAAAGACCTGTTTTTAACAATGAATCATATAAGTAATGAGCATTATTATAAGCTCTCATTGCAACTTCTTTTAGTCCTTGCTTGCCGAGTAAACTCATATAGATTACTGATTGTAAAGCATTTAATGATTGATTGGAACAAATATTTGAGGTAGCCTTTTCTCTTCTAATGTGTTGTTCACGCGCTTGAAGGGTTAATACAAAACCTCGTTTTCCATCAACATCTTTGGTCATCCCGGCGATTCTTCCTGGAATTTTACGCATTAACGCTTTACTACAAGCAAGATAACCTAAGTATGGTCCACCAAAGGCTAGTGGAATACCTAAGGTTTGGGCTTCACCACAGACGATATCAGCACCCCAAGCTTTTGGTGTTTTTAAAACCGCCAGTGTTGAAGGATCCGCATTCATAATAAAATGCAGATTCTTTTCTTTTATTAGATCAGATATTTCTTGATAGTCTTCAATAATACCATAGAAGTTTGGCTGTTGGACAAGTATTCCGGCCACTTCATCAGTTAATTTATTTTTAAAATCATTTATCGATGTGACATAATTATCACTTTCAATCATTACAATCTCAACACCACGATATTTAGCATAAGTTTTAACAACTTCTAAAACGCGTGGATTAAGAGTAGAACTTACTAAAATGGCATTTTTGCGTTTGTTGGATGTAGCCATAAAAATAGCTTCCGCGGTTGCTGTGGCACCATCATACATTGATGCATTAGCAACATCCATGCCAGTAAGTTCACTAATCATACTTTGGAATTCAAAGATATATTGAAGAGTCCCTTGGGATATCTCTGGTTGATAAGGGGTATATGAGGTTAAGAATTCTTGACGAGAAGTCAAAGCACTACAAGCACTGAAGCAGAAAACATCATAACTTCCCGCTCCAAGAAAACTAGTTAATTGCTTGTTTTTATTTCCGATACGATTTAGTTTGTCTCTTAGTTCGTCTTCACTGTGACTTGATGGGATATTAAAATCCTTTGGCTCTAAAAGACTTGGATCAATATGAGAAAATAAATCATCAAGACTTTTCTTACCCACTACCGCTAACATTTCCTTAATATCTGCTTCGGTATGAGGAAAATATTTAAACATTATATTTAGTCTCCGCCTCATAAGCTGTAGCATCAAGTAAGTTCTTTAGTTCTTCTTGATCGCTAATTTCTACTTTAATAATCCAATTAGCATAACTATCTTCATTTAATTTTTCAGGATTGTCAATTACATCTTGATTTACTTCAATTACTTGTCCACTAACTGGTGAGACAAGGTCAGATGCTGCCTTGACACTTTCAACTGTACCAAAAGTTTCATTTTGAGTAACAGTTTCATCAACTTCACTAGCTTCTAAATAGACAATACTGCCAAGACTTGATTGGGCATAGTCAGTAATACCAATAGTAGCCACATTACCTTCAACGCGCACCCATTCATGAGATGCTAAATACAATAAATCCTTTAAAATTTTACTCATCTTTTTACACTCCTTATTTTTTATATTTTTTATTTAAAAATTTCTTATCACGAACTTTTGCGGGAACTAAGTTTTTACGAATTTTCACCAGTACTTCAGTTCCTATCTCCCAGTTTCCTTGGTTAAGCATCGCCAAAGCGTAAGCTTTATTAGTTCCTGGGATCATATATCCGGTTGTGATATAACCAATAACTTGGTCTTCTTTTAAGACTTCATAGCCCGCCCGAGCAATACCTTTATCTAGTAGTTCTATTCCAACCACTTTTCTGGTGATTCCTTTAGCTTTTGCGGCTAGGATTGCTTCTTTTCCGATGAAGTCTTTATCAAGGGCCAAAGCGAAAGTCAGGGTTGCTTCAAGCGGATTAATATCTTGATCAATTTCATGTCCATAAAGCGGCATGTTGGCTTCAAATCTTAAAGTGTCGCGACATCCTAGTCCACAAGGGGTTACCCCGTCATCAATTAGTTTTTTAAATAAAGTTAGGATGGCATCATGACTACCATAGATTTCAAAGCCATCTTCTCCCGTATAACCACTTCTTGAGACGATAAACGGTAAATCTAGTAAATCTATATCATCAAAGTTAAACATTCTTAAAGTGTCTAAATCATAAGTTGTATAATTGGCAATGATGCTTGCTGCGGATGGACCTTGAACCGCTAGTAGGGAAGTTTCATCTGAAGCATCGATAATCTCCACATCATATCCTGCTTGGTGACTTTTAATCCATTCATAGTCTTTGTCCTTATTGCTAGCATTAACCACTAACATAATGTCTTCATCACTACGAAAATAAACCATTAAGTCATCAACAATCCCACCATGCTCATATAATAACATCCCATAGGCCATTTTCTTAGGTGTCTTTGGTACTTCTGAAGTGACTAAATAGTTGACAAACTTTTTAGCATCTTTACCACGGATTAAGATTTCTCCCATATGGGATACATCAAAAACCCCACAAGCATTACGGACCGCTAGGTGTTCGGCAGTAATACCTTGATATTCAACGGGCATCCAGTATCCAGCATACTCAACCATCTTTGCGCCTAGTTTGATGTGTTCATCATATAAGACCGTTTTTTTCATTACTCTTTTACCTCCTCAAAAAGCAGTTCTAACAAGTGTTCGTTACTTGCTTTTTCTATATAATCACTGAGCGGATATTGTTCTAATATCTTCTTTATTTCATCATAATCAAATTCTCGATCAATCAGGTGTTGGTAAAAATCTTCGAGTGGTTTCTTTTCAAAAAAGTCTCCCTTAAATACTACCTCATTAATCTTATTATTTTTGATTAAAAGATAGACCCCAAAATTACCAAAAGGAAAATACTTTTTATTTTGGAAAGTAAATTTTGGATTTTTACCTTGAATCCATTCATCACTTAAATACTTTTGTTCAAGAACTTTCGTCTTTTGATATTGTTCATCGGTTAGTTCAATTAATTCACCACCGATATTTTCTAAGATATAATCCATTAGCTGATTCTTTGTAAGGGAAAGGTAAGGTTTTAAATTAATAACTCGTTCAGAAACACTTTTAATCCCCTTAGACAAGATTTTGCTTTGGTCAACGGTTAGTGCTTCTACTAGTTTGGCAATATCCGTATCATATAGGAAAGTCCCATGCATTACTGAAGCATTAGGTGTCTGTAAGATAGCCGTGCCTGAGAACTTTTTATTATTAAACATTAAGTCGTTTCGACCCGAAAAAGTGACATCAAGTCCTAATTTTCTTAAAACATTCATCAGTAGTGGTAAGGTTTTTTGGTAAATGCTGTCGTAATTGTGTTCACTCACGACAAAGGTGTACATAAAACACCCCTCATCAGCAAAAATCGCTCCGCCACCAGATGGTCGACGATAAATTTTAATATTATGTTTTTTAGTAAAAGCTAGATTTACTTCACTATTGATCAATTGGTGTCGACCAATGACAATTGAACTAGCAATATCCCACAAGAAGAAAACATCTTCTTCAAAATTTTCAACTATTAGTTCTTCGAGTGCTAAATAGAATGAAATTTCATTTTGTCCATATTTTCTTAAATCGATTACTTTCATCTTATCTCCACTTTCATTGTTGTTGCTATTATTATATCACGATTTTCCTTTCAGGAATCTGAAATGATAAAGGAAATTATATGACAAAAAGAACCGCGAAATCACGCGGTTCTAAAGGTCTAAAAATTTACTTATTAAGAGTGGCTTTAACCATCCAAATGTGTTTTTGGAAACTTGATGTGATTCCAAGTAAGATGTCAACAGTAACTTCGTCTTCAACTTCTTGAGCAAGTTTGATAGTTTCAGTTAATTCTTGATTAAGTTGAGTTAAGTCAACTAATAGATTTTCAAGCATTTCTTCAGCTGTTTCATTACCAGTTGCTTCTTTAAGAGTAGTTACTGCTAAGAAATCTTTTAATGTGGCAAGTGGACGTTCATTAAGCATTAAGATGCGTTCTGCCACTGCATCAAAATGTTCAGTTACTTCATCGTATAAATCCTCAAATAATTCATGTAATTGATAGAATTGATTACCTTTCACAAACCAATGGTAGCTATGTAATTTAGTATAAAGTACTCCAAAGTTTGCTACAGCCTTGTTTAAATTGTTAATTAAGTTCATTATATTACCTCCTTATAATTGTTATTATTGTTTCCATATAAATCTAAAACATTACTAACAAATTACTTTGTTTTAATGTCTACTTATATTATACAACAATAAGGAATATTAATCGACATAATTGCTTGCAATTTTATCATGATTTAGTTTCTATATGTAATTAATCAAATCCAATGTTAATACATTTTCTAAAGGATCTCTAATAATCAAATCCGCCATTGCATCATAAGGAGTAGGACTTTTATTTATAATAACCAACTTTCCTTTTGAAAAGTAACCAACAAGGGCAGCTGCTGGATTTACTAAAAGTGATGTTCCAATTACCAATAACATATCGGCTTGGTCAAGATTGTGAATAGCCTTACTTAAAACATCATTGTCTAGTGGTTCTTCATAGAGAACAACATCTGGTTTTATTACTCCCCCACAATCACAATGTGGTACTTTTTCTGCTTTAATTATATCTTTTAATTGATGAAATTTTCCGCACTTCAAACAGTAATTACGATGAACACTTCCATGTAATTCAAGGATGTTTTTACTACCTGCTGCTTGATGGAGTCCATCAATATTTTGGGTAAGGATGGCTTTTACCTTTCCCATTTCTTCTAGTTTTGCTAGTAATTGATGAGCTGAGTTAGGCTTGGCTGATTGATAGATCATCTTATCTTTATAAAATTCATAAAACTTATCGGTATGCTTCATAAAGTAAGTGTGGGATAGAATATATTCCGGACTACTTTGATACAATCCACTAGCACTTCTAAAATCAGGAATTCCTGATGGAACCGATATTCCGGCTCCTGTCATCACCACAATATTAGATGCATTTTTTATTAAATTAATCAATTTATCTTTGATGATAATCACCACCTTATTCTTTTCTCAAATCCCAAAAATCATTAATTTCTTCGCTTAGCTGATATAGGTCTTTAATAAAAATCATATGTGACCATTCGCGCGGATATAGCCTTTGATACTTTAGGGAGGCAAATCGATCATCAATTAGAATAGCAACTCCATAATCAGATTCGCTACGGATGACTCTACCAACTGCTTGGACCACTTTACTAAATCCAGGATAAGTATAAGCAAAGTCAAAGCCACTGCCAAAATGCTGATCAAAGTGATCTTTAACAACATTGTTATATCCTCCTACCATTGGTAGGCCAGTCCCTACAATAATGACACCACTTAGCATATCACCAATGTAATCGATTCCTTCAGCAAATACTCCTCCCATTACAAAAAGTCCAATTTGGGTTTTATCATTTTGTTTGAAAAGATTAATTACATCTTCACGGTCTTCTAAGGTAAAATCAGATTTTTGTACAATGAAATCAAAGTCATAGTTCTTCTTTTCAAGTTCTTGATAAACCATTTGTAAGTATTGATAACTTGGAAAAAAGACAATATAGTTTCCTTTTTTACTATTTCCTAAGATTCTAATTGTATCACATATCTTTTCAATGCTTTGTGGGCGATCCTTATAACGAGTTGAAACTGAAGCCAGAGTTATCAATTTTAAATGGTGCTGGTTAAATGGTGATTCTATTTCCACTTGATTTCCCACATTCTTGGTCAACATTTGTTTGTAGTAGTGCAGTGGATGAAGGGTAGCACTAAAAAGAATGGAACCGATTGTTTTTTCCTCGATTGTTTTTAAGATGAATTTAGAGGCGTCTAAGCAACTAATATTTACAACTAAATCATCCTTAACCCTTTCTAATGAGAAAATAAAGTCATCATCGAAAAAATCAGAGATCTTATTAAACCTTAATAAATCAAGCATAATCTTAACTATTTCACTACGGTTTATTATATTTTTTTCATCAGTTAAGAATTCATCAATCCTTTTAAAGAGTCTGTGAACATTATCAATAAAACTAGTATTCTTTTCAATCACTTGATACTCTGCTTCACCTAATAACTGATCAAACTCTTCGAATTGTGATACTAGCGAACCAACAATTCGTGGGAATGATGTATTATTTTCTCGGAGCAGCTTGACTAAATATAAGATATTGATTTTTGAGATTTTGGCCGAATACATATCCTTACTTCGGGCCACTAAATTGTGAGCCTCATCACACAATAGTATCGGTAAATACTCACTTTCATCAAAATAGCGCGTCAAGTGAGTCAATGGACAAAAGGCATAATTGTAATCACAAATAATAATATCAGCATAATAGCTTAAATCTAAACTAAACTCAAACGGACAAACCATATGTTTTTCCGCATATTCGGTTATTAATTCTTTGGTAAACAATGAGTGATTATGATATATATCTTTTATCGCTCCAAAGATTCTTTCAAAATATCCCGCTGCCAGGGGACATTCCTCACAGTTACGATCATCACTAACACATATATGATCTTTTGAGGTTATTTCAATCGTTTTGATTATTAATCCTTTATCAATTAACAGAGAAACAGTATCTAAGGCAACCTTTTTTCCGGAGTTTTTCGCTGTTAGGTAGAAGATTTTTTGTTCGCTACTGTTTATTGCTTTTAAAGCCGAAAACACTGTCGCGATCGTCTTTCCCACTCCCGTTGGCGCAATCGCATATAAAATATCATTTTTAAGAATAGTTTTATAACAAGCTGCCATTAGCTCCCTCTGACCAGTCCGATATGATTCAAACGGGAAGGTTAATCCTTCGATGGAAACATTTCTACTTTCTTCGTGTTGATCAATGGTTTTAATCCAGTCCAGATAAATGACTATCGTCTCCGTAAAGAAGTTTCTTAAATCTGAAAAGGTATAGTCAAAATCTAAGTGTTTTAGATATTTTTCTGTTTTGATATTTAAGTAGTTAACATGAATGTATGTTAAACGAACCTTTATCTTACGTTCCTTGTTTTTCAACATGTAAAAGTAAGCGTAAAATTTTGCTTGAGCAAGGTGAGCCGGCGTCACCGTTTCATCAAGGGTGGATAGTTCTTTTGTGGTTGATTTAATTTCTTCAATGACGATTTGACCATTTCTCTTAAGAACTCCATCAATTCGTCCGCTGATATTTAAGGTATAATCTTCAGTAATTTCTTCATAGTCGATATAGCTTTCTGCCTCATCATTTGCTTGATAATCGGCTTGGTATAGTTGGTGAATTTTAGTCCCTTCTTCAGCTCGTTTAAAAAGCGAACCCTCACTAATTAAATCACCACTTCCATAGACTAATTCTACAATGTCTTTTACACTTACTCTTATTTTCATCTTTGACACCTAATTCTAGTTTTTAATTTACTCTAATAACATTATAACAAAAAAAGATATTTTTCAAAGACATATCGTTAATTATCGTATTTTTTATTTATAGTTAATGGTATAATATAATTAACATAAAAAAGTATAACAAAAATCATTTTAGATAAAAAGGTGATATAATGAAAAACATTCACTATTATTTAATGCCTCATCCTCCAATCATGATACCTGAGGTAGGAAAAGGCGAGGAAAGAAAGATCATAAATACAACCAAAGCTTGTCTTCAAGTAGCGAAGGAAATTGCTTCAATCGAACCAGATACCATCGTCGTGATTACGCCTCATGGGCCAATGTTTCAAGATGCGGTGGCTATCAGTCTGGAAGAATCAATTAGTGGAAGTCTTAAACAATTCAATGCCTCGTCTGTCCAAATTGAAAAAACAATAGATCAAGAACTAACCAAGGAAATCATCAAAAAAGCAACCGAAGCCAACATTTCCTATATTCCGATCAACCACCAAATTTTAAGAAGATACTATCGTGCCTTTGAACTTGACCATGGGACCATAGTGCCCTTGTATTATATCGAAAAGGCTTATCCAAATTACCAATTAGTTCACATCACCTATGGATTAATAAAAGATATTGATCTCTTTCGCTTTGGGGTTATTATTAAAGAAGCAATTAATGAACTAGGAAGAAAAGCGGTCGTAATAGCTAGTGGGGATTTATCACACCGCCTAACTAAAGATGGTACTTATCCATACTCACCAAAAGGAAAAGTATTTGATGATACTTTAATGAGATTATTGGAAAAAGGCGATCCAGTAGAGGTCTTAAAGATCAGCAAGAACTTAAGTGAAGAAGCTGGCGAATGTGGGTTAAGATCGGTCTTTGTTATGTTGGGTTCCATCAACAGTTCCTTTAAGGGAGAAGTCTTATCTTATGAAGGACCATTTGGGGTTGGCTATGGGGTAGTAAAATTAACCCCAACTGATAGTGATGAAAATATATTAAAAAATTTAATAATAGCAGCAAGAGAAAAGTTTAAGAAAAAAGACATCAGTTCAAACCCTTATATAAAACTGGCAAGAGCTAGTATTGAGTATTATTTAAAAACGAGAAAGTCTTTACTAATTCCTTCAGATACTCCTGAAGAACTCTTGACCAAGCAAGCTGGAGTTTTTGTTTCTTTAAAAAAGTTTGGAAGGCTCCGCGGATGTATCGGTACCTTTTTACCAACAACTGAAAATATCGCTAGTGAGATTATCAATAATGCGATTTCAGCAGCAGTGAGAGATCCCCGTTTTTCACCAGTGAAAATCGATGAGTTAGCTGATATTGATATCTCAGTTGATGTCTTATCAGAACCAACTAGTGCTACTATAGATGAACTAGATCCAAAAGTATATGGAGTAATAGTGAGTAAAGGTTTTAAAAAGGGACTACTTCTTCCTAACCTTGAAGGAGTAGATACAGTCAGCGAGCAACTTGCAATTGCTTGTGAGAAGGCGGGAATCAATCCGAGCAGCAACTACCATATTGAAAAGTTTACCGTCACTCGCTATTATGAAGGTGATAAATATGAATAAGGCAATGTTTTGGAATTATAATCTTGACACTAACAAAATTGAGTGTCATTTATGTCCTCAGTTTTGTCATATAGGGGAAGGTCAAGTTGGCCTTTGCCAAACAAGAAAAAATATTGATAATACCCTTTATGCCATAAACTTTGGCAAAGTAACATCCACCGCCCTTGATCCAATTGAAAAAAAGCCATTATACCACTTTAAGCCTGGGACTAATATCTTATCTATTGGAACCTTTGGATGCAATATGCGTTGTAAGTTTTGTCAAAACTATCAAATTTCACAACAAGTCCTTGAGGTGGAAGAAATTAATCCGGGTGAAATAATAAGACTCATTAAACGAATTGATAATAATGTGGGGATTGCTTTTACTTATAACGAACCTTTTATTTGGTATGAATATATGCTTGAACTAGCAAAACAAATAAAAAGTGCACTACCTGAGATGTCAGTGGTTGTTGTAACTAATGGTTATATTAATCCCGAACCTTTGGAACAAATCTTACCTTACATTGACGCACTAAACATCGACTTAAAAGCTTTCAATGATTCATTTTATCGAAAACTTTGTGGGGCATCGCTTGACCCAGTCCTTAAGACAATTGAAATTGCCTCAAAGAAAACCCATGTTGAAGTCACCACTTTAATGATTCCAGGAGAAAATGATTCTTTTGAGGAAATTGAACAAATAGCAAAATTCATAAGTTCAATTGACCCAAATATTCCTCTTCACTTGTCAAGATATTTTCCTAATTATAAAATGAATAAGCCAGCTACTGATATTATTCAAATCAAACGGGCCAAAGAACGGGCCAAAAAATATCTAAATTATGTTTATTTAGGAAATGTCGCCAGTGATGAAAATACTTATTGTCCTAATTGTAACGATCTTTTAATTGAGAGAAACTATTACAAAACCAAAAAATATATTAAAACTAGTGTTTGTCCAAAGTGTGATGAGACAGTAAAAATCATCTTTTAATAAAAACATGGGAACCGAATTCGGTTCCCATTTATTTTTAACTAATGATTTTAATATTATAATCAATGAATAGACCCGACTCAACAACGCCCACGATACTCTTAATATCTCTTTCAAGGGTTTCGGTCACTTCATTAAATCGAACATCTAAAATGAAATTTCCATTTTCGGTAATGGTTGGACCATCCTTGGCCTCTGCTGGTCTTAGTTTTATTTCAGTGGCTCCTAGCTTTTCTAACTCTTTAATAACTAAAGTAGTTGCTGCTGGAAGGCATTCTACTGGAATTGGATATTTTTCACCTAGGCGGTCAACAAATTTTGAATCATCAACTAAAATATATGTAAGTGGTGATGATGCCATTACAATCTTTTCTTTCAACATTGCGCCACCGCGCCCTTTGATTAACCAGTTATTAGGGCCTACTTCATCCGCACCATCAAACCCCCAAGTGATTCGATCTTGGTCAATTGAAGTAATTGGGATTCCTAAAGATATACAAAGATATCTAATCTCATGTGAGGTTGGAACAGCTTTAATTTTTAGATTTTCTTCCCTGACTCTTTTCCCTAATTCCACCACCGCAAGATAAGCTGATGATCCTGATCCAAAACCAATGACATCGCCATCTTTTGCTTTTTGCGCAATCATCAAGGCAATCTTTAATTTGTGTTCAATGTTAGAAATAGGTTTAGTCCATTCTGTGGTAAATACTTGTTTGTTTAAATTCATAGTATCCCTCTTTATTATTTTTAATATTTATATATTTATTATACCCTAGATTTTAGTCAGAGTCAATTATTAAAATAAAAGCAGAAAAGCACTATCGCTAGTCGCGCACGCGACCCTGAAATGCAACAAAACTAATAAACAAAAACCGCACAATTTTAAATGTACGGTTTCATAGTATTTTACTTGATAAGTTCCATAAGTTAGTGCTATTCTAAAAGTGCCAACCATAGAAGGGAGTAACTTATGGAACATCAAAATTATATCACAAGTACAAATACTATTCAACCTAACACAACTAGGAAATTTTTTAATCATTTAACTAAAACTGCTCGCCAAAATATCGAACGTTTATTACGTTTACGTAATGATCCAAATTATACTGGTCCTAAAATTACCTTAGCCTACATCGCCTCACAAACAGGATTTGACAAGTCAACAATTTCACGTGAAATTAAACGCGGAACATTTCATTTTGGTTTTAACGCTTCCGGTAAAATCAATAATTATGCTTGGGATGTCGGTCAAAGAATTGCGAAAGAACGTAGAAATAGTTCTCGTCAAAAAACTAAATTAACATCTGATTCCATTGAAATAAAGCGCTTGGCAGCTATCATAAACCATGAACGTATTTCTCCAGAAGATGCCATCGATAAATATGAACAATTTTTCCATACCAAGTTCCCAGTGTGTTTAAAGACATTGTATAAATACATTAGAAAAAGACTATTTACTATTCGTAAAGGCATTCTAAGATTCTATGATATTAGTAAAAAACCTAAAACAAGAAATACTATCAAGAGTTTACAAAAAGGTGATAATATATCAAAACGTCCAATTGAAGCCGAAAATCGCTTAATTATTGGTCATTGGGAAGGTGATACTGTTTACAGTCCGCGTAATGGTGGAAAAGAATGTCTATTTACCCTTGTCGACAGACGTAGTCGTTTGTTATTAGCTTTTAAGTTACCCGATCGAACAGCTGCTTCGGTTGTAAATAAACTCAACGAGATTGAAAATCAAATCGGAGCCGAAAATTTTGTCAAACTTTTTTCGACCATTACTTTTGATAATGGCAAAGAATTTAGTAGGGTTTCTGAAATAGAGAAATCTACAATTAATGAGAATGCACAACGAATAAAAACCTATTTCGCAAACGCATATCATTCATGGGAACGTGGTTCAAATGAGAATGCAAATGGTTGGATACGCTACTACTTTCCTAAAGGTACGATTTTTAAAAATGTATCTGATCGCAAGTTGTTAAATAAAATTAACAAAATAAATTTTGCCAAACGTAATATTTTAAATGGTTTATCAGCTGTAGAATTATTCAAACAAGAAAAACCTGAACTGCTCAACATTATAGAGAAATTAGGAATTACTAATCCGTATCAAAACATGGGTTCTTATTTAAACGACTTAATTTAACTTTTTCTTTTAAAAATAGTGACTAATTTAATACTTATCGCAGTATTATTTTGTTGCATTTCATACTACAATTCACCTATAAGCAAAAATATAACATAACACAACAATATCATTATATTTAAGAAAAGTAACTATTATGTTTGATAAAGTAAAAAGCTCTAGATTAACTAGAGCTCTTGGTCTTTTTAAAGCGTTCTGATAATTTCAAAACCAATATTTCAAATAGTAAAACAAGAATAATTAAGATGACTGACCAAGCAAGGATGGCAGAACTATTTAAATTACTTCTTTCCAGTTGTAAGATGTAACCAATGCTGCGGTTGGGTTGAGCGATAAATTCACCCATGACCATTACTTTCAAACCAATCCCAAAAGATTGGACTAGAGTCATCATAATAAAGTTTAGGATGATTGGAAAATAAAAATCTTTTAAAACCATCCAATTGGTATTACTAAGGGTTTTTACATCATCAATTAATTCTTTATTTATGTTCTTTAAACTAGTTAGTAGTCCTTCATACATAATCGGAAGGACAACCAAGGAAGTCATAATATATGGGCTAGTCTTACTTCCAAAGGTTATCAACAACAGTACTATTATAGCAATTACCGGAATGGTTTTTAGAATCACGAACAGTGGTTTAATAAAACTTTCAAATTTGTCTGACAGATAAGAAAGGATGGCGAGGATGAAAGCAATAACCAATGAGACAAGGACCACTAAGATAAGTCTGACAATGGTCAAAAGAATGATAAGATAAGTGGTGCTAGTACTCAAGATCTCCTTAAGCGATAAAATCACCTCACTAATTCCTGGTAGAACCAAGGAATTATCGATGATTAAACTACTAACAGTCCAAAGCAAAATAATAAACAGAACACTTAAAAGAATATACTTGTAATTATTATTATTCATTAGTTGTAAAACTCCTGATCAGGAATTTGTCCTCCTAACAAGTTAGGATTATATTCATTTAACATTTCAAAAAAATCATTTATCAAGTTTATATTTTCTCTTGCATCAAGGTAATCAATATTACTCCTTGGAATACTTTTTTCTAATATAGTATCTCCTAAGTTCTTAAAGTATTGATGCTTCTTAATTATACTCTTAGTATACTCTTGGGGGTTATTATTTAGGAACTCAATATTACTTTTAATTTGATCAAGGACTCTCATCACTTGATTAGAATCACTTTCTGGATTGATGAAGATTGCTGCTTGAGGAAAATCCCCAGCAAATTCTTGTAAATCTAAAACATTTAATTCCATATTATACTCAAGTTCTAATTTAGTGATGAATGGCTCGGCACAAACAATGTATTGAGGAGGGTTGCATGAGGTATCAGTAGGATCATTAGGATTACAAACAAAGAAAGGAATGATTTCATCAATACCATTTTTATATGTGATCTCAGCTTCAACCTCATAATCATTAAGGGATTTTCTTAAAATAAGATCGGGGGTAGCATTTCGTCCATAAGCCATTATTTCTTTACCTAATAGATCGGTTAACGTATCAAGTGGGGTAGTTTTTCTTGACACGACATAGGTATTTCCTAAAGTAATAATTGATGCTAATTTATAGATTGATGAATTATTTAGATATATTTTGGTGCCCACGTTTAGGGGCGCAATAATAATATCATGAGATTTAGAAATCATTCCCGCGATTAAAAGATCAGGGCCAGCAACAGATTCGATTTCTATTTGATCAACTAAGTCACCAACTGCGATAAAAGGAGTTCCATTTGGGACTAGTATTTTAATCTCTGATTTCTCATTATTAGTGCACCCAACTAATGCTAGGACAAATATTATTAAACAAATTATTTTTTTCATTAATACCTCTTATTTGGTATAAATATCTTTTTCAGAATACTTGGTGTGTAAGTGGTGGTGTGCCACATCACTTCCTGGTTCTTTTAAGAATTCACGATATAGATTGGTCACCTCTTGATTATTGTGTGACTTTCTTACATCCATAAATTCATCAATCTTATGGAGGGCATCAGCTCGTAACTTCTTCACATTTACTTTTTCTTGAATGTGGGCCGGAACAATTGGTTGTCCTCCACCATTGATACATCCACCGACACAAGCCATAAATTCAACAAAGAGATATTCATTAGGGTTTTCTTTAATGCGTTCTAACATCTTAGGGAAGTTTACTGCTCCATGTACTACCGCAACCTTTCCTTCCAAATCACCTAATTTAACCTTTGCTTCTTTGATGTTGGCATCAACATTTCGAAGTTCACTTAGTTCAACGACTTCACTTTCTTTTTCTTCCACAATTTCTTTTACAGTTCTTAGCGCTGCTTCCATAACCCCACCGGTTGTTCCAAAGATTACTCCAGCACCAGTATATTCTGCTAGGGCACTGTTTGGGAAGTAGTCTTTCAAACGAGCAAAGTCAATACCTTGACGTTTGATAAGTCTAGCCAACTCTCTGGTTGTTAGAACATAATCAACATCTCGGATTCCGTCTACTTCCATATGTGGAAGGGCAGCTTCATGTTTTTTTGCGATACATGGCATGATTGCGACCACTTTAATCTTGTCTTTGTCAATACCAATCTTCTTCGAATAGTAGTGTTTGATTAAAGCACCTTGCATTTGTTGAGGTGATTTACAACTTGAAAGGTTTGGTAAAAACTCTGGATAATAGGTTTCAACATAGCGAATCCAACCTGGTGAACAAGAAGTAAAGAGTGGGAGGGCCACTTCTTCATTGTTCTTGGCCTTTTTGATTCGTTCTAGTAGTTCATTACCTTCTTCTAAGATGGTAACGTCAGCAGCAAAATTCGTATCAGTAATATCATCAAAACCTAACATTCTTAAGGCTTGATAAGTTTTACGTTCAACGTTGGTTCCAATTTCGAAACCAAACTCTTCACCTAAAGCTACTCGCACCGCTGGTGCCACTTGAGCCACGGTGTAGTAATCTTTATTTTCGAGTAAGTCAAGTACTGCTTCGGTGTCATCTCGTTCTTGAAGGGCTGCTACTGGACATGATTGAATACATTTACCACAGTAGATACAGCCTGAATCTTCTAAGTCATGATTAGATGCCGGTCCAACATAAGTATCAAACCCGCGATTATTGAAGTTTAAGATCTCTAGACCAGAATACTTCTCACATGCTGAGATACAGCGACCACAGTTTAGACATTTGAAACTGTTGATTACCATGGCATCAGTGACATTAAGGATTTGTTCTTTTCTCTTATAGTTGTCATCTTCTCCCATGTTATTTTCAACATTATATTTTCTAAGCAATTCTAAAAATTCACAGTTATGTTCTCTTGCACAACGCCAACATTCAAAATGATGGTTTGCTGCTAAGAGTTCTAAGTTATTAACAACAGCATTTCTAATTCTTTTGGTATTGGTTCTTACGACCATTCCATCTCTTACTTTAACCGTACAAGAGTTTTGTAATGAGTGGACGCCTTCAACTTCAACTACACAAATTCTACAAGCCGATGTTTCATTAATATCCTTAAGGAAACAAAGTCTTGGAATATAAATATTAGCTAAGCTGGCAGCCTCCATAATCGTTATATCACTTGGAACACTTATTACGGTATCGTTAATCGTTATTTTTACTTCTTTCATAGTTCACTCCTAAGCTGTAATAATGGCATGGGTTGGGCAAGCAAGCGCACAGGCACCACACTTAATACAAACATCTGTATTAATTGTGTGTTTTTCTTTAATCTTACCAGTAATTGCTTCAACTGGACAAGTACGTTTACATTTTCCACAACCGATACAATCATCATTGATATAGTATTTAATTAACGGTCTGCAGACACCAGCAGGACATTTCTTATCGACAACATGGGCGATATATTCATCTTTAAAATGCTCAAGGGTTGATAAAACCGGATTTGGTGCGGTTTGTCCCAAACCACAAAGAGCCGAGTCTTTAATCGTATGGGCAAGGCTTGTTAAGAGTTCAACATCTTCTAGTGTACCTTTCCCTGCAGTAATCTTTTCTAAGATTTCTAGCATTCGTTTAGTACCTTCCCGACAAGGAGTACACTTTCCACATGACTCATCTACAGTAAATTCTAAATAGAAACGAGCCACGTCAACCATACAGTTATCCTCATCCATGACGATCATTCCACCTGATCCCATCATTGAACCTAATTTAACTAAAGTATCGTAGTCAATAGGGGTATCTAGGTGTTTTTCGGTTAAACAACCACCACTAGGGCCACCTGTTTGAACCGCTTTAAATTTCTTACCGTTAGGGATTCCCCCACCTATATTAAAGATAACTTCTCTTAGTTTGGTTCCCATTGGGATTTCCACTAAACCAGTATTATTTACTTTTCCACCTAAGGCAAACACTTTTGTTCCAGTTGATTTTTCTGTACCAATGGAAGCAAACCATTCTGACCCTTTACGAATTAGTCTTGGAATGTTAGCAAGTGTTTCAACGTTGTTGATAATCGTTGGCTTATTCCATAGACCGGCTTCAGCTGGATATGGTGGTTTGTTTCTTGGCATTCCTCGTTCACCTTCAATAGAAGCAATTAAGGCTGTTTCTTCACCACAGACAAAGGCTCCGGCGCCAAGGCGCATTTCCAGATCAAAGGAGAAACCACTGCCAAAGATGTTTTCGCCTAGTAGTTCATATTCATATGCTTGTTTAATTGCATGATTAACGCGCTCCACCGCAAGCGGATATTCTGCCCGACAGTAAATGTATCCTTGGGAAGCACCGATGGCATAACCACCAATAATCATTGCTTCAATTACTGAATGTGGATCACCTTCTAAAATGGCACGGTCCATAAAGGCTCCTGGGTCACCCTCATCAGCATTACATATAATATACTTAATATCACTCTCATTGTTACGAGCAAATCTAAATTTTAAACCAGTTGGGAAGCCACCGCCACCGCGACCACGCAAACCTGATTTAATTAACTCTTCAATTACTTCTTCTGGAGTCATTTCTTTTAAGGCTTTGTATAATCCAAAATAACCATTTCGTGAGATGTATTCTTTGATGTTCATTGGATTGATGATTCCAGAATTCTTTAATACTCTTCGTTCTTGTTTAATGTGAAAATTTGCTTCTTGATATTCAATAATTTTTTGCTCTTCTTCAGGGGTAATATCAGCAAGGGTTAAACTTGTTACTGGTTTACCTTTTAGTAAGTGTTTTTGACAGATCTCATCAATGTCCTCAACTTTTAAAGGTGCATAGACAACACAATCTGGATAAACAATTACCACTGGACCCTTATCACAGAAACCAAAACAGGTATTAGTAAAAAGGCTAACCTTTTTCTCTAAACCATACTCTTTAATTTTCTTGGTAAATTCTTCTTTAAGAATACTTGAATTTCGGCACTTACATTCGGTACCTTCACATACCACTACTTGAAAGCGAATCATTTTACTTCACCCGCTTTCTTGTGTTTTACTAATAATAAATCTTCAACCACAAAACCTTTATTAATGTGACGATTAATAATACGTTCTGCATCTTCTGGTTGTACTTTACAGTACGTTGTTCTTGTACCTTTTGAATTGTAAATTTCTACAATTGGTTCAAGAGCACATTCACCGATACAACCTACTTCCACAATCTCAACATTTTTCAAACCGCTCATTTCAACTTCATGAACCAAAGCTTCATAAACATCTTTGGCTCCAGCGGTTATGCCACAAGTAGCCATACCCACAATAATTCTAAAGTGATTCTTTTTCTTACTAAGATTTACTTTAAAATTATTTTCATCTCTAATTTTTTCTAAATCTTGAATTGTAATCAAAATATACCTCCTAGTCCCTAGTTACTTTCTTCTTTCATAAGTTCTTCAATGACGCTTCGGACACTCTTAGAGGTTGCTGAACCATACACTTTACCATCAATAGTTAAAACCGGAGCAAGTCCACAAGCACCGATGCAGCGAGCAGCAGCTAGAGTAAACTTACCATCTTCTGATGTTTCTCCTGGTTTTATCTTAAGGATCCCACCGATGGTATCAAGGATTTCCTGAGAACCACGCACATAACAGGCAGTACCCATACAAACATTAATAATGTGCTTACCTTTTGGTTCAAGCGAAAAATGTGAGTAAAAAGTTACTACACCATTAATCTTGGAAATCGACTCATCCAATTCCTCAGCAATAATCTTTTGAATTGGGATGGGAATGCAACCAAAAATTCTTTGAGCGTCATGTAACGTTGGCATTAATGGGCCAGGCTTCTTCTTGTGTTCAGAGATTTTTTCTTTTAATTCTTGAATTTGTTCATCTGAAATAATGTAATTCGTTGCCATACAAATCTCCTTTTATATTATATTGTATCAATCATTTTGCATTAGCTGATATTGACGGGCAAGCAAATGCAAAAATGTGATATCCAAAGTTAAAAAATCCTTAACTCTTTCTATTAAATTAATTCTCTTTTCTTAAAAAAACCTTTTTTAATAAAACGGCATATTGTCATTTTAAAATGTGGTTATAAAAAGTATAAAACTATATAAAATTAAAAATTGGTGTCAAAAAATAAAAAATAGGTATAAATTTGTAAAATTGTAAATATTTATATAAACTTCCAAAAAAATGGTCTTGTTATACTAATTATAGTCCTTTTTGGAATTTATTTGGTATGAAAATATAATGAAAACGTTAACTCGGAAAATACAAGAAAAAGTGATGAAAATAAAAAGTACAAAGACAATTCTTTGTACTAATTTTAAAAAACTATCTAACCCTATTCATACGGATCAAACCCGCCATCATAATCATCATTCTTTGTAAACTCTTTTTTAGGTCCTAAGTAACTATCGTCATCAGGCATACCATCACTTTCTGGATCATAACGATATGTGCCTTCTAAACGGCGACTATACTTGCCATCAGGTCGCTCAGCCTCGTAACTAAAGAGCCAACATCTACGTTTCTTCTTCTCTTTCTTCTTCATCGTTCTTTCCCCCTCCTTTATATTATATTTATACTTTCATTATATCAAATAATGATATGATTTGATGTTTTATTATTAATATTTTCTAAAATAAAAGGGTTCTAGTTATATAACTAAAACCCATTTTTATTATTTTCTATCTTTTACGACGAATGACAATGAAGAATAATCCTAAGATACCAAATAGATAAGGTATTATATTAATACCAAACTGACAATTACTACTAATTGATTTTGGTAACTTGTTAATTTCTGCTTTGGCATGTTTCACAATATCTTCAATTTCTTTAAGATCAGTTGTTTCATCAATTTCTGATTTAGCATTTTCAATGATTTCTTTAATCTTATCTTGATTTAATTGTGAGTACTTGCTTAGGTCAACATAGTTATCTAATTCTTCTTTGGCATTTTCTCTTGCTTCTACATATAATGGTTCAATTTCATCAACTGCTGCTTTGAAAGAACCAACTAGTTCTTTTACTGTTGTTGGAGAAGTAGTATTTTCAATGTTGTTAATCGTAGTATTAATCAGTGTTTGAATTTGTGCTTGGTTTTCTTCACTGTAAAGGTCTAAATCAACATAGTCTTCCACTTCTTCAATGGCATCATCCCAAATAGTAGGAACATCATCAATTTGTGCTTGAGCACTTTCTAATGCTTCAGTAACCTCTGCTTTAGAAGTTGCATTATTGATAGCATCAATACCACTTTCAATAATTCCTTCAACTACTGCTTTTCTATCTTCATTATAGATAGATAAGTTACGGTAGTTATTTAGTTGATTAATAGCGTGTTCTTTTTGAGCATTTAATTCTTCTAATTCTTCTTCAAGTGTTTTAATGTTATTTAACATACTAATGTAAGATGCTAATTTAGCGTTTACTTCAGATTTTGTAGTTGCATTTTCAATAGCAGTTCTAGCAGAAGTAAGGATATTGTTAATCTGTTGTTGATTAGCTTCACTATATAAGTCAAGATCATCTTCAAATTCCTTTAAATTCAGAAGGGCTGCCTGTTTAGCTTCGGTTAATTCTTTTTCTAATGTTTCATCTTTTAATTCATCAAGTAAGCTAATGTAGTGATTGCGTTTGTTATCAACTTCTGTAATAGTAGTTGCATTTTGGATAGCTATTTTAGCATCAGCTATTATATCATTAATTTCAGATTGAATTGTTTCGCTGTATTTATCAAGGTCTAAATAATTTTCAATATAATTAATAGCATTATTCTTATGAGCGATTAATAGTTCTTCTTCAAGAGTAATGATATCTTCTAATTGACCAAGATAGTTATTCTTTACTGAATTAACTTCACTAACAGTCGTAGCATTTTGAATAGCTGTTCTTGCATTAGTTAAAAGACTCAATATTAGTTGTTGGTTAGTTTCACTATATAAGTCAAGATTATCTTCAAAATATTTTAACTCATCAAGTGCAGCATCTTTTGCTTGTTGAAGCGCTTCTGCCTTTAATTGTTCAATTTTTGCTTCTGCTTCTTCTAACTTTCCAAGGTTAGTAACTAATGCTTTTGCTTCTGGACTTAAACCTTCATAGGCATTTCTTGCATTAACAAATTGACCAAGATCAGTTTCAAGCGTGATTTCTGATGCAGCTGGAAGGGCATCGATTAAATCAATAACGATTTGCGCTTGTTGATCAACATCATTTCTCAATGCATCATAATCAGTGAAAGTCACTTTTGTCCCAACACCAACTTTAGTTACTGGTACAAAAACTGGATTAGTTAATAGTGAATCTAGGTAATGAGAAGCAAATAATAACTCATTAGGTTGTAAAGTGATGATGCTATTTGGATTAGTGTCAACACTTGAAACTCTAACATTGCCGTTTGTATCAATAATAATATAACCATAGGTGTTAACATCAGTTCTAATAGCGGTATCGCCTAAAGCAAAACTTATGTTGCCATCTGTAACATTGTGATAAAGCGTACCACATGAATGCCAACGAGTCGTTGGAATGCTAGATGAAGTAAGTTCTAGGTAGTTACCTGATGCTACAAAGAATACATAATTATTAACAGTCAATGTTTTTCCCGACCATCCAATGTGAGAAGTCTCATTGTATTGTCCTGGTTCATCTTTAGTCATAGCTGAAGGATCTTTACGGTAGAAGAGTGGATTTTCATTTTCTTTGGTAATACCAAAGTTAACTACTACCTCTTCACTATAAGTTAAACCATCCTTGGTAATCGATGCAATAAGTGTTACTGGTGTATAAGAAAGTTTTTCTTTTAGACGCTTACCAGTAGTTAAATCGTGCACATCACTTGGAGTCTTATATTCCCAAGTCACAATTCCTTGTGATTCATCAGTTTGAACTGGGAATACATAATCTGTAACAACATGCTTTGATGCACGGTTAATTACTTGTTCAAGATTAGTTCTTAATACTTGAAGTTTAGCAATTTCAGTTTCAGCTTGAACTAACTTATTATAATTAGTAACTAGAGCTTTATCAGTATCTGATAATTGGTCATAAAGGTTTCTAATTGATGCGATAAAATCTTCTTGATTAAGTGTAGTTGGAACATTAATTTGATTAATAGCATCAATAATACCTTCAACATCACCAACGATAATGCTTCCTACAGCCTTTGGGGTAGAAATAACATTGGCTTTATTAACAGTTGAAACATAGTATTCATAACCATTGTTTTCAACAACAATTTCATTAGTTTGAATGTAGTTATATAAGTGATCGATATTGTTTACATCAAGTGTTTCACCGTTTTGAGTACGGTAGACAACATAACCACGAACATCTTCAACAGCATCCCATGAAAGTTTGATCTTACTGCCATCTACTTTTTGAACATTAATAGATGATACTTCATGAACTGGCACTAGGTCTTTATAACTTCTAACTACACTTCCTGGAACTTTCTTTGCCCAGTAGTCTTCTTTAAGAAGGGTCAAACCTAATCTTATTTGATCAATGGCTGATGATACATTCTTGAAGTAAGAATACTTATAGAAAGCATTACCATCAATGCGGTCATACATTTCAACATTTAAGAAACGGTTTTGTACTTCATTAATATTTTCCCATCCAGAGCCTGGTGCCATATAGATACCATGGCCTAGATACATGTTAACATCATAACCTTTGGCTACCTCACTCCAATATCTAGTTAAATTAGCAAATGGAGCAGTGGCATGTTCTAATCCCCAATAAGTTTGAGGTAGTAAATAATCGATCCATTCATTTTGAATCCAAGCAACAGAGTCACAATATAAGGCTGAATAGTGTTGTTGACCAGCAGTCCCAGATGCTGAGTTTAGATAGATACCCGTTGGACTAATACCCAATTGGACAACTTTTCCAGTATGATCAAAGTGTTGGTCTAACAATTCATCAATACCAGCCATTAGTAAGTTTACTTGGTCTCTTCGCCAATCAGCTTTACTTAATCCCTTTGGATTGTATCCTGGTTTACTATAAGTTTTATTGTCTTCAGTATCAGGAACATTGTTGTAGAAGTAGTCATCAAAGTGAATAGCATCAACATCATACTTATTGATTATTTCATCAATAGTATCAATGATGTGTTTTCTAACAACTGGTTCTCCTGGATTTAAGTAAACTCCACTTCCAGCTTGAACTAGTAATTCAGCATTACCAGCAGGGTTATTTGGAAAATCAGGATTACTTGCTCGATAGTTTGAGGCAAAAGTTTGAAGGTCAGTAGTCAAACCTGAAGATAAAACACGATATGGATTTAACCATGCATGGAATTCAATTCCACGTTTGTGTGATTCTTCAATAATATATGTCAATGGGTCAAACTGATCAAAATTTACATTTTTCCAGTAGTTTCTTCTTGGATTGAGATCAGAATCATATAAAGCATCGTTATGAATACGGATGTGGAAAATCATCGCATTCAAACCATAGGCTTCCATATTATCTAAGATAGCGTCAACTTCATTTTTATATTGGGTTTCATTAGAATATGAAGCGATATCGCTAACATATGATGAAATCCAAACACCACGGAAATCCTGAGTAGGATAGGTGTATTCCGTTAAACGCAAAACTTTTTCAGATGAATTACGGTAAGTAAGGTCAGTACCATTGGATCTTTTAATAACAGTAGTTCCAGCAGCCGCTGAGACATTACCGCTTGTAAATAATATTATGCTAATTAAAGCAACAGCGAAAATTAAAAATCTTTTTAATTTCATAAATGCACCTCTTCATTTAGTGATAGTTGTAACTTATAAAAACGATTTCATAAATCTTATCTATTATATCAAAATAATGCGAATATTGCAATAAATGTAAGGTGTTTATTTAGACAATTTTTATCACACCAAATAATATAAAAGGGCTTTAGTCTTTTCCAACTAAAGCCCTTAATATTATCTCTTTCTGCGAGTGATTATATAAAGTACACCTAAGGCACCA